>Ga0308165_1003460_pt1 | contig 16940 bp, 14 predicted proteins | sample PhyWR2_FD_201032 | JGI IMG/M metagenome (GOLD analysis project Ga0308165, IMG submission 201032) | Phyllosphere microbial communities from UC Gill Tract Community Farm, Albany, California, United States - DLSLW.R2 | ecosystem: Host-associated > Plants > Phyllosphere > Unclassified | place: USA...
ATTGCCAACATCGTTGGTGCATATAAATCAATAGTTTCGAATGGATGTCTGCAATTATTCAAATCGCACGATAAAACAATGGGCAGGTTATGGCAGCGGAATTACTACGAGCACATCATCCGTGATGAAAGAGCCTATCAAAACATCTCAAATTACATCATCAACAATCCCAGCAAATGGAGCAAAGATAAATTCCATTTATAAAACAAAATCCACTTTCTTTAGCAGAAAGAGGATTCAATTTTATTTTTTCTTTACAAAAGCCATGGCAGTTATCACTATTAGCCCTAAACCAGAGGCAATCATATAACTATTGCCATGATTGAGGTGGTATATTTTTGCAATAGGCCCCGCTATAAATAAGCAGATTCCCAATATCAAAATCGCCCTTCTCATTTGTTAAACCGGCAATCTATGCAATTCGATATCATCAGGTGTAACAAAAATCAATGGAACTTTTTCAACATCCACATAACTGCTATCCAATCCGAAACTCCGCTCTTCAGACAAGCTTAATTTCTTAAGGATAAAGTAATAATCCATAATCTGACGCTCATAAAAACTCAACTTAGTGAATTTAGATAAATGTTTTTCTAAGAGTACAAACCTGAAATCCCCTGCAATCTTATGTTTATTTAATGAAGTGTACTGACTTGTAATGTCTATTTCACCATTTTTTACCAGTTCTTCAACCACCTTACGGTATAATAAATTTACACGTTGCTCTACCCTAAATCCTAACCTAAAATCAATTCGTATCAGTTTGCCTGGAATCAGGAATTCAACTTTATAATCTAATGTATAAGGCTCATCCATTACATCAACGTGTACCAACCAGTATACATCGGCACGTTTTGGCTCCTTTTGAATAATGGAATAAATAATTTTCGATTCAATTTCAGTTTTAAAATTAGCACTTGTTAAATAAACAAGTTGAGATGAATACTTCGGCACTGATTCATCATTACTGAGTTCACTTAAAATTTCGTAATAATCTTCAATCTCAACATATTTTACAAACCTGTTTTTAATCTTACGGGCCACAAACCAACTCCACATTACCGTAAAAAGTGCCGAACCAATCAGTACAGTTAACCAGCCTCCATCAAAAAACTTGTGCAGGTTACTGAAAAGAAAAGTACCTTCAATAATTACATAAACCGAGATGAAAATAGCGATAAGGTATTTAGGGAAACGCCTGCTTCTTAAATAAACACTAACTAAAATTGTGGTCATCAACATTGCTATGGTAATCGAAAGACCATAGGCGGCGTCCATTTTGGAGGATTCTTTCCAGAAAAAAACGATGCTACAGCAGCCTAACCAAAGCATCCAGTTGATAGATGGCACATACAATTGACCCTTCTGTACTGAAGGATAAACAATTTTAATCTTCGGCCAAAGGTTTAAGCGAACGGCCTCTGAGATTAAGGTAAACGAACCGCTAATTAAAGCCTGACTTGCAATAACCGCAGCCATAGTTGCCAGAATTACCATTGGAACCTGGAAATGACTTGAAATGATCTGAAAGAAAGGATTCATTTTTGAACTCGGAATGAAAGTACTTTCATTCTGCAAGATCCATACACCTTGCCCTAAATAATTCAAAATCAGGGTTAATTTCACAAAAATCCAGCTGATTCTGATATTGTTACGCCCGCAGTGTCCTAAATCCGAATAGAGTGCCTCAGCTCCTGTTGTACAGAGAAAAACACCTCCCAAAATAATAAATGCCTTACTATTGGTAGCCAGTAAATGTACGGCATAGTATGGATTAAGTGCCTTTAAGATGCTAAAATCCTTAATAATGAATAAAAGTCCGGCTATACCCAAAACAGTAAACCAAACAAACATAACCGGACCAAAAAGCTTTCCAACCAGGTTTGTTCCAAACTGCTGAATAATGAAAAGAACAGTTAAAATTGCGATTACTACAGGAACAACAGGTATATCAAACTTATTGGTTAAGCCCTCTATTGCCGATGTAACGGTAATACTTGGGGTAATTACGCCATCAGCAAGCAGCGCACAGCCACCAACAACTGCTGGTACAATTAGCCATTTAGCCTTTTTTCTTACCAAAGAAAATAAAGAAAATATTCCCCCCTCTCCTTTGTTATCGGCCCTTAAGGTAATAATTACGTATTTAATGGTAGTCTGCAGGGTAAGCGTCCAGATGATGCAGGAAAGTACGCCAAGAACAACATCAGTAGTAATCGATCCCGGATTTCCTACAAGACCTTCTTTTACGCCTAATATGCTTGTAAAAATTGCATTGAGTGTGTATAGAGGTGATGTACCAATGTCACCGAACACAATACCTAAACTAATTAGTACACCGCCGGCGGTTAACGCGTTGACATTTTTATGATTTGACACTTCGTTGATTATTTTAGTGCGGCAAAAGTAAACTAACTATAACAATTTAACAACCAAATTATTGTGTATTTTTAACACTATGAAAATTAAATATTATTGTTAAATTGTGTTAAATTATGGCTTTTAAACAAAATGTTTAATTTCTTTGTTTTAAATTAATACATTTGCTATACCAATTTGATGAAACTCTACGCTAAGATAACGTTCCTCACAAAACTAGCTTGCACATTGTGCATCTTGCTGCTATGCGGAATAAATTCTTGGGCGCAACAAGCTGATAGTATTCACATTAGCTTAAAAAACAGAACCAAAAAAGTTAATAAAATTCCCGAAATTAAGGCAAACATCACCCCTTACAAACCACTTTATATGTCTATCGGTGGTTCAGGAATGTTTAACACCTACTCCACAACTCCAAAAAACACAACGGTTGCAGCAAAAGATAAATTGCTTACCATCGTAAAAATATATCCAAACCCGGTAGAAGATCAGTTAAATATTATCTTATCAATTGGTAAAGATGGTACACAAACCACAATAAAAATTATCGATTTATTGGGCAATGAAGTAGCTACCCTGGCAAACGAACGCTTAAATGCTGGCGAACAAACCAAAAGTTTCGTCATTCCGAACAGAATAAACCCTGGTATTTACTTTTTAAGGGTTATCGCAGGGTCAGAAAGCCAGGTAAAACGCATCTCAGTTTTATAAGCCCATTTTCTTTTCTATTTTTGATTGATGCGGATTTAAAAACCGCTTATTTAATCATATTTCATATACTTAATAATGAAGATCATCGCCATTGGCAGAAATTATGCCGAACATGCAAAAGAACTTAACAATCCAGTTCCAACCACACCGGTAATTTTCTTGAAACCTGATACAGCAGTTTTAAAAGACAATAAACCTTTCTATTTACCCGATTTTTCTGATGATGTTCATTACGAACTCGAAGTGGTTTTAAAAATCTGTAAGGAAGGAAAACACATTGCCGAAAAATTTGCCGCCAATTATTATGATGAAGTGGGTTTAGGTATCGATTTTACCGCACGCGATATTCAGGCAAAACACAAAGAAAAAGGTTTGCCCTGGGAACTTGCCAAAGCATTTGATAACTCTGCGCCAATCAGTATTTTTCTTCCTAAAACCGATTTCGAAGATCTTTACAATTTAAATTTCGAGCTGAAAATTAATGGAGAAAGCCGCCAGATTGGGCATACTAAAGATTTACTATTCTCGTTCGAGAAGATAATCAGCTTTGTTTCCCAATACATCACCTTAAAAAAAGGCGATTTAATTTTCACCGGAACACCCCAGGGAGTAGGCAAAACAAACAGAGGCGACAAATTAGAAGCCTGGTTGGAAGGAAAGCAACTTTTAAATTTTGATGTAAAGTAACGAATGATTAAAAACCCGATCCACTACAAGTTAAAATTATCCGTTTCAATTTGCCTTTTATTTGTCTCAATTGGTGTTCAGGCACAACAAATTTTCAGTACGAATAAATATCCGATTACCGATTTCAGGCAACCGCTTGATATTACCCCTCCTGCCCTTGCAGGCTCGTTCGGTGAAATACGGGGTAACCATTTTCATTCCGGTATTGATTTTAGAACCAACCAGCGCGAAGGTTATCCTGTTTATGCTGTAGCCGATGGATACATTTCGAGGTTAAGGGTGCAGAACAGTGGCTTCGGACAGGCCCTGTACATCAATCATCCCAATGGTTTTACTACCGTTTATGGTCACCTACAGCGATTTGCCCCTAAAATTGCCACGATTGTTAAAAACCTTGAATACGAAAAAAAATCATTCGAGATTGATGAATTTCCCGATGCTACTTTAATCCCTGTACATAAAGGCGAAATTATTGCCTGGTCTGGTAACCGTGGAAGTTCGGGCGGTCCGCATTTACATTTCGAAATTCGTGATACCAAAACAGAAGAAACTATAAATCCGCAGTTTTTCGGAATCATCATTCCTGATAACATTCCGCCTGTGATCCATGGTTTATATGTTTATCGCCTAAATGGCAAAACTTTTAATGAATCTACTCCAAAACAGGCTATCGGTATTACCGGCACAAACGGCAGTTACAAAACCACCGCGCCCCTCAGTTTAACCGGAGAGGTTGGCTTTGGTATTGTAGTAACTGATCGGCATAATGGCTTATCGGGCACAAACGGAGTATATTCTATTCAATTAGAGGTTGATGGTAAAAAAGTTTACACTTCGGCTTTAGAGCGTTTTGCTTTTGAAGATAGTAAAGCCATTAACTCACACATTGATTACCCAACCTATTTAAATACCAAAAGAAGTATCCAAAAAAGTTTTGTAGAGCCTGGTAATCCCTTAAAAATTTATAGTGGTTTGGTAAATAGCGGCAGAATCAATTTTAATGATGGAGCCTCACATCAAGTGCGTTATATTATTACCGATTCAAAGGGAAATTCATCGGTATTGCCATTTACTGTTAATGCTGGCTCAGCACCCATTGTAAATCCGGTTATTCCTCCTGGAATAATTTACCCTTATAATAAAGTAAACGAATTTAATACTGATGATATTAAGGTGGTTTTTCCGCTCGGAACATTATATAGCGATTTAAATTTCACCTATAAAAAGCTGCCTAAACCTGCAGGAAATGCCTGGTCGGCTGTGCATCAGATTCATAATCGTTATACTCCACTGAATATCGGTTTTGAAATTTCCATCAAGGCAGATAATCTTCCCGAATACCTGAAAAGCAAGGCTCTGATCGTAAATTCGAATGGATCGTCACAAGGTGGTTTTTTCGAAAACGGCTATGTTAAGGCAACTCCTAAAAACTTTGGGAGCTTTTATATTGCTACCGATACCGTTGCACCTCGAATTGTGCCGGTAAACATTGCCCAGGGTAAAAGCATGGCTGGTTTATCGAAGATATTTTTTAAAATAAGTGATAACCTGTCTGGCATTAAAAGTTTTAATGGTTACATTGATGGCAAATGGGTTTTAATGGAATTCGATACTAAAACAGCAACCCTTTGGCACAGTTTCGATGAAAGGACAGCATCTGGCAAACATACGCTTGATTTAGTTGTGGTGGATATGAAAGAAAATTCGCGAAAATATACAGCGGAATTTTCCAGATAATAAGTAAAAACAATTAAAATGCCTCAAAGTGTCATATTTTAAACAATGATAAACACATTTATAAGTTAACTGTTTAAATTGCACGTGGCACAAGGCATTCAATAATTAAAGCATTCAAAATTCAATCATTATATATATGGCAGAGTTAAAAGAGGGTGATCAGGCACCTGCAATTACATCAAAAGATCAGAATGGCATCGAGGTATCTTTAAACGATTATAAAGGCAAAACTGTTGTGCTTTATTTTTACCCTAAAGATGATACCCCGGGCTGCACAGCAGAAGCCTGCGATTTTAGAGATAACTATCAGGGCTTACAGGCGCAAGGTATTGTGGTTTTAGGTGTAAGTGTTGATGATGAAAAATCGCACCATAAATTTGTAACCAAACATAACTTACCCTTTACTTTACTTGCTGATACCGATCAGAAAATTGTAAATGACTATGGTGTTTGGGCGGAGAAAAACATGTATGGCAAAAAATACATGGGTACCGTACGGACCACATTTATTATTGATGGTGAAGGCAAAATTGCTCATATTATCAAAAAGGTTGACACTAAAAACTCAACACAGCAAGTACTCGATTTAATTAATAACTAATTATGATATAGCGGGTAAAATATTACCTTTGCTATGTAACAACAACCTCTTATTTTAATGAAACATACAATTAAAGAGCTAGAAGATATTGCCTCTCAAATCAGACGAGATATCGTAAGAATGGTTCACGGATGTCAATCTGGCCACCCAGGTGGTTCATTGGGTTGCGCCGATTTTTTTACCGCACTATATTTTGAAGTCTTAAACCACAATAAGGATTTCACTATGGACGGGATTGGCGAAGATTTATTCTTCCTATCTAACGGTCACATTTCTCCAGTTTGGTACAGTACACTTGCACATGCAGGTTATTTCGATAAAAGTGAATTGGCAACTTTCCGTAAGCTGGATTCGAGGTTACAGGGCCACCCAACCACTCACGAGCATTTACCGGGTATCCGCGTAGCATCTGGCTCATTAGGGCAAGGAATGTCTGTAGCCATTGGTGCTGCCTTAACTAAAAGATTAAATAAAGATAATTCGTACGTGTTTACTTTACACGGTGATGGCGAATTACAAGAAGGCCAGAACTGGGAAGCGGCAATGTTTGCTCCTTTCCACGAGTTAGACCGCTTAATCTGCAGTGTGGATTACAACGGTCAGCAAATTGACGGGCCAACTAAAAAAGTACTTTCGCTGGATAGTTTACAGGCAAAATTTGAAGCTTTTGGATGGCATGTAATCAATACTGATGGTAATGATATGCAATCGATCGTTGAAGGCTTACATTATGCCAAAACATTAACAGGAAAAGGCAAACCGATTTTAAATTTAATGAGCACACAAATGGGTGCTGGTGTAGATTATATGATGGGTTCGCATAAGTGGCATGGTACAGCACCAAATGATGAGCAATTGGCTTTGGCTTTGGCACAGTTACCAGAAACTTTAGGGGATTATTAACCCCCTTACCCCCTGAAGGGGGAGTAAATAACTTTTAATTTTAACTACAAATAAAGCCCCTTTAGGGGTTTGGGGTATGAAAAAATATACATATACAGAAAAAAAAGATACACGTTCGGGTTTTGGTGCTGGCTTACATGAAGCTGGTAAGAAAAACGAAAATGTAGTTGCCTTATGTGCCGATTTAGTTGGATCGCTTAAAATGGATGCTTTTATTAAAGATTTTCCTGAGCGTTTTACACAGGTTGGTATTGCAGAAGCAAACATGATCGGTATTGCAGCGGGTATGACAATTGGTGGCAAAATCCCTTTTACAGGTACATTTGCCAATTTCTCAACTGGTCGTGTTTACGATCAGATCCGCCAATCGGTAGCTTATTCTAACAAAAATGTTAAAATTTGCGCATCTCACGCGGGTTTAACCCTTGGCGAGGATGGTGCTACCCACCAGATTTTGGAAGATATTGGTTTAATGAAAATGTTACCGGGCATGGTAGTGATCAATCCTTGTGATTATAACCAAACCAAAGCAGCAACTTTAGCCATTGCAGAATACGAAGGACCGGTTTATTTACGTTTCGGCCGTCCGGTAATTCCTGTATTTACAGATCCTGATCAAAAATTCGAGATCGGTAAAGCATGGATGGTAAACGAAGGAACAGATGTAACTATAATTGCTACCGGCCACATGGTTTGGAAAGCAATTGAAGCTGGTGAGAAATTAGCTGAATTGGGCATTGATGCAGAAATTATCAATATCCATACCATTAAACCTTTGGATGATGAAGCAATCTTAACATCTGTTAAAAAAACAGGTTGCGTGGTTACCTGCGAAGAGCATAATAAATTTGGTGGTTTAGGTGAAAGTGTAGCACGTTTGTTGACTACTGAATTGCCAACCCCACAAGAGTTTGTAGCTACAAACGATACTTTTGGGGAAAGCGGAACACCAGATCAGTTAATGTCTAAATATGGTTTAGATGCTATTAACATTGTTGAAGCTGCACAGAAAGTAATTGGCAGAAAAAAATAAAATTTAAATTTAACCAGAAAGGCACCAAGAACACCGAGGATAACCAAAACTTTGTGTACTTAGTGTCTTTGTGGTTTTATAATAATCATAAATGAAACAAGTTGAAGATTCAGAAATTCTTGCACTATTTGCCGTAGAGCGCACGCGAAATGAAGCCTTTAACCTGTTGCTAAAAAAATATCAGCAAAAAATATACTGGCACATCCGCAGATTGGTTTTAAACCACGATGATTGCGACGACCTTTTGCAGGAGGTATTTGTTAAAGTTTGGAAAAACCTGGAAAAATTTAGAAGTGATTCTCAGCTCTATACCTGGATTTACCGCATCGCCACCAATGAATCCATTACTTTTCTAAATAAACAAAAGCAGCGCAATAACACGCCTTTAGATGAGGTTTCTGGTGCGCTTGCCGATAACCTCGTTGCTTCATCTTATTTTAACGGAGATAAACTCGAAATTAAACTACAAAAAGCAATTCTTACCCTACCCGAAAAACAACGCATAATTTTTAACATGAAGTATTTTGATGATATGAAGTATGAAGAGATTTCTGAAGTACTCGGTACATCTGTAGGTGCATTAAAAGCGTCATTTCATATTGCTGCAAAAAAAATTGAAGCTTTTATTACAAATGATGAAATAGACTATTAAACCTTTTCCCTTTAATTGAATCATATATCTGTGATGAACGAAAATATAGAAAATAACGATTGGATAAATGAAGCTCCTACCCTTGCGGCAATGGGGAAACGTAATCCATTCTCTGTTCCTGATGGATATTTCGAAAATTGTGATGAGGCCATTTCTTCTGCTGTTTATTTTGATCAGTTAAAACAGAAAACCAGCAACAATAATTTTGAAGTTCCGCAGAATTATTTCGAAGATTTAACGGAACGGATACAAACCAGGATTGCCATTGAAGCATTGCCAAAAGCAGAAAATGCATTTACAGTGCCAGAAAATTATTTCGATACTTTACAAACTAGGATTTCAAACAGAATTGCGGTAGCAGAGCCTAAAAAAGAAGCTAAAGTTATCCCTCTATGGAGACGCAGCCTAGTTAAATACGCAAGTGCAGCGTGTTTTTTGTTAATGGCATCATTTGGCATTTATTTCTACCAAAATAGTACCACTGCAACCGTTATGCAAGCGCAATCTGCCGAAGCAGTAAACGAACAATTGTTATATGATATTGATGAAAGCACAATCATCGATCACTTGGAGGCAGAAAATACAACAACATCCAATCTAAAAACTACTTCTGCGTCAGATGCAGAAATGGAAAACTACATCCTGAGCAATTTCTCGTCAAACGATCTTTCTCAGGAATTAAATAATTAATGAAACCATCATGATTAACAATAACAAAAAGCATATCGAAATCATGATAGCTTCATCAAATTTGAAAACAAGAATAAACAGATGAAAATGAAGAATTTACTTTTTGTTGCTTTAATGTTTTTATTACCTACCACCCTTTTGGCACAAAGGCCAAAAGGAGAAGAAATAGAATCACTTAAAATAGCTTTTTTTACTCAAAAATTGGATCTATCACCGGAAGAGGCTAAAATTTTCTGGCCAATTTATAATGATATGCAAGAAGAACAAAGTGCATTGCGTAAAGAGCGCATGCAGAAAATGATTTCTTTCCGCAAAACCACAGAGATTGATAATTTAACCGATGCACAAGTACAAAGTTTAATTACGAGCGAATTCGATTTTAAACAAAAAGACCTTAATCTGGATAAAAAATATTACAACAAACTCAAATCTTCTCTACCGATTAAAGTTGTAGGCAAGTTTTATAGGGCCCAGGAAGGTTTTAAACGGGAGTTGCTCAATAGATTTAAAGGCGGCCAAAGGCAATAAAGAAAAAGACTTACAGTAATGTAGGTCTTTTTTGTTTTAAAGCACTCTATCATTTCCGTACTTTTGTACCATGCTTACCCAACGTCAGTTGTTTTTACAACACAATGCACAAACCTCTCCTGAACCACTTATGCTCGAATTTGTAAGGGCTAAAGGTGTTTATATATACGATTCTGCCGATAAAAAACATTTAGATCTAATTGCCGGTATCGGTGTTAGCAATGTAGGCCATTGCCATCCGGCTGTGGTTAAGGCAATCCAGGAGCAGGCAGAAACCTATATGCACCTGATGGTTTATGGCGAATATGTACAAACGCCTCAGGTAAATTTTGCTAAAGCACTTGCCGATATTTTACCAGAAAGTTTAAGTTGTACCTACTTTTTAAACTCGGGTACAGAATCTGTAGAAGGTGCAATGAAACTGGCCAAACGCTATACCGGCCGCAAAGGTTTTATTGCTTGCAAAAATGCTTACCATGGCAGCACGCAAGGTGCAGAAAGTTTAATGGAAAGCGATTTCTATTCGTCTGGTTATGGGCCATTTTTGCCTCATGTAAGCTTTATTGAGCACAACAATATTTCTGATCTTGATAAAATCACCACAGAAATTGCCGCTGTATTTATCGAACCCATTCAGGGCGAAGCCGGAATCAGGGTGGCTGATTTAATTTATATGCAAGCCTTGCGTACAAAATGTACTGAAACTGGTACCTTATTAATCTTCGACGAAATACAGTCGGGTTTTGGCAGAAGTGGTAAAATGTTTGCTTTCGAACATTACAATATAGTACCCGATGTTTTACTTTTGGCAAAAGGAATTGGTGGCGGGATGCCAATCGGTGCATTTATCAGTTCGCTGGAGATCATGTCGGTATTATCGCATACACCCATTTTAGGTCACATGACAACGTTTGGCGGTCATCCGGTTTGTTGTGCAGCAGGCTTGGCCACTTTACGCGCCTTGGTCGACAATCATATTGTGGATGAAGTTGAAGAAAAAGGACAAGTATTTAAAAAGTTGCTCCAACACCCTGCAATAAAAGAAATAAGGGGAAAAGGGTTGATGCTCGCTGTTGAATTTGAGAATTTTGAGATCAACAAAAAAATTATCGATGCCTGTATCCTCGATGGTGTATTGTCAGATTGGTTTTTACATTGCAGCAACTCCATGCGTATCGCGCCTCCGTTAATTATTACCAAAGAAGAAATTGAAGAAGCATGTGCGATCATCTTAAAAAATATTAACTTAGTTGCAGGGTAATGGCATCAATCGAAGCGAAAAAAAGCAGCTAATCTGCTAAGAAAAACATCAATTGTAAAAGCCATAAACCGAAAATTACAAACCGAAAACTGTAACTGAATGAACGTACTTATAGTTGAAGATGAAAAAAGCCTTGCGCTGGAAATGGACGAATTCTTAAGCAAAGAAGGATTTATTGTAGAGCATGCATGGAAAAAATCTTCTGCGGAGGAAAAAATATTTGTAAACAACTACGATTTCATTTTATTGGATTTAGGCTTACCTGATGGAGATGGATTTGATATTTTGAAGCAATTGAAAGCCACTAAAGATCGCGATGATGCTGTAATAATTTTGACCGCCCGTAGTGCTGTAGACGATCGGATTAAGGGACTGGATGAAGGTGCGGATGATTATTTACCTAAACCCTTCTCGTTAAATGAACTTTTAGCAAGGATGCATGCCATTACCCGCCGAAAACACAAGCTGGAGAAAAATGAAATCAACATTCATAACTTTTTACTCAACATACAAAATAGAACGGTTTCTTTTGCAGAAGAAAGATTAAACCTGACCAAAAAAGAATTCGAAATTTTTAACTACCTGGTACTGAATAAAAATCGTGTGGTATCTCGGATGAGTCTTACAGAACATGTTTGGGGCGATATTTTAGAAGTAAACTCTGATTCGAATTTTGTAGATGTGCATGTAAAAAATCTACGCAAAAAACTAGCTGCGGTTAGTCCTACTGATTGGTTTGAAACGGTTAGAAGTATTGGTTACAGAATTAATTGTTAGCCCGTTGGGCAATTGTCAGCTAAAGGAAATAACTAATGGCTAACGAACTAATTAACCAAAATGAAATTACAGGTTAAGTTATCATTATATAATGCGGTAACCAAAATTGCCATCATCCTGGTTTTAGGAGCGATTATTTTGTTTTCGCTGGATAAACTTGCCTACAATCAACTCGATAACCGTTTAATCAAAAAAAAGAATAAAATTATTGAGAACTTAAATGATGATGAAATTGACAGCCTTTTAAATAAAGAACAATCTTTTACCGATTATAACATTTTAAAAGAAGAATTTATCGTTTTAACCGACATACCCGACAATTTACCAGATTCTACAGCTAAAGTATTTACCGAAAAGCGGGAAATTGAAGGCGATATTGAAGTTTACCGCATACTTAACTATAAATTTTCCTACCATACCAACTGGTACAACCTCGAAATTGGGGAAACAATGACCACCCTGCAGTCGATTAAAAATTCGATCCGTTTTTACATGCTCATTGTGCTTGTGGCCGCATTGCTGATTACGCTTGTTACCGATTTTGCCTTTTCTAATTTCCTGCTCAAGCCATTTTACCTGATTATCGATAAAAAAATCAACCTTGTTGACGATCCTTCGCACTACAATTACCAGAATATACCCACCAGCACCGAAGATTTTAAAATTCTTGATAACAGCATCAACTCGTTAATGCGAAAAATAAATACACTTTTTGCGCTAGAAAAACAGTTTATTGCCAACGTTTCGCATGAGTTGCTTACCCCTATCTCAATTTTAAGTACAAGATTTGAGAATATGCTCAATACACCAAATATTCCGGTAGAGCACGAAAATAAAATTTATGCTTCGTTAAAAACATTAAACCGCTTAAAGGTGATCATTAACAGCTTGTTACTCATCTCGAAAGTGGAAAATAATCAATATTTAAAAACCGAAGAAATTAGCCTGAAACAGGAAATTGAAGACATTTACGAAGATTTGGAAGACCGTATTGCAGATAAAAACATCAATTATAGCACCAACTTGAGTAAAGATTTCCATTTTAAAGGCAATAAAGCATTGATTCACACGCTGTTAATTAACATCATTAACAACGCAATTAAATACAATGTTGATGGCGGTACAATTGCAATAACTGATAAAACCGAACTGGAAAAGTACGTATTAACCATTAGTGATACGGGTTCGGGAATGAGTAAGGCCCTTGTTGAAGATGCCTTTGACCGCTTTAAACGAGGAAATACGGACGAAAATGGTTTTGGTTTAGGTTTAGCAATTGTTCAAAGCATTGCCAGGTTTCACAAAATCGAAATCGATATTCAATCTGAAGAACAGAAGGGAACCAGTATTTCATTATATTTTTAAAATGAAATTTCGCTGATAAGCCGATCGGTATCACGTGAAGACAAATTTGTACCTTTGTAATTCATGCTGGCACTAACTTATTTAAAGCGTTTCACACTTTTTACTGCGCTAATTTTACTGTTTTCTGTTTCGGGCTTAAAGGCACAGAAAGTGGTAGAAATGCAGGATTCTGTTACGCAGCACATATTCACCTTTAAAGAAATTGAAGTTTTAGAGGATGCCAGCAATCAATACAATTTCGAAGAGATTAAAAGCAGCGCATTCGATCAGAAATTTAAAGCAAGCCTGAGCAGTACCCCGCAAACCAAACAGCTCAATAAAACATACTGGTTCAGGATAAAGATTAAACAGAACAATCAGGCAGATAAACCGTTTTTACTGGAGTTTTTTGATCAGACTATCGATCATATTACTGCATACATTCCTCAGGATAATCAAAAATACAAGGTTGAAAACCTTGGCGATGCAAACCATTTCGACAAAAGGCTGATTCACCACAAAAACTTCGAAATTCCGTTGCAAAATGATGGAAACGGAACGCAAATCTATTATTTCAAAATCAGTTCCTCACAAATAGCCGATGTAATTGTTGTGCTCAGAACCACCGAATGGTTTATTTCTTATGCCCTTGATGAATATTTTTATTTCGGCATTTTTTATGGAATGATCCTGGTTTTCAGCTTTTACAACCTTATTATGTTTATTGCCATCAGGCAAAAGCAATACCTCTATTATGTGCTCTACAACCTCAGTGTAGGTTTTTTCGAAATGAGTACCGATGGCATTGCCTATCAATATTTGTGGCCCAATAACCCTGCATGGAATCAGGTTGCCTATGCTTTTGCACTATGCGCCACGAGTATTTTTGCACTGCTTTTTACCCGCGAGCTTTTATATGTTAAAGCAAAAGCACCTAAACTCAACCAATTTATTATTACGATTATTGTTTGCAGGATTGTGTTTTTTCTGTACTGCTACATTTTCGATCAAACACTGTTCAGCTATAAGTTTATTGAGGCTGTGCCACTCTCGGTTGCTTTTTTTACCGGCATTTATATCTATAAAAAAGGCTATCAACCTGCCCGCTTCTTTGTTTTGGGCTATAGCTTCCTGTTTGCTGGCTTTACCCTAAAGTTTTTGATCATGCTTGGCATAGGCTGGCTTAATTTTGGGGCAGTTAGTTATTACAGTTTGAGCTTCTGCTTTGTACTCGAAATGATATTTTTATCGTTTGCAATTGGCGATAAAGTACGGATTTTGAAAGTAAAAAAAGATAAAGCACAGCAGAAAATCATCAGACAAATGGCTGAAAATGCCAAACTTAAAGATAGTATTAACCAGGAACTCGAAAGTAAAGTTGAAGAACGTACACGCGAGGTTTACCATAAATCGCTCATCATCGAAAGCAAAAATCAGGCTTTGGAAGAAGCAAATGCTTTGTTACAGCAGCAGGCAGAAGAAATTTCGAGAATGAATGTGTTGTTGGAACATGATAATGAAGAGCTGCAAACAAGTGTAGAAAAGGTTACCAGAGACCGCGTAATGTCTACCGAGGTTGATTTTGAAGAATTTAGTAAAATTTATCCCGACAAAGAAACCTGTTACGAGTTTTTGGCTGAGCTTAAATGGAGCAATGGTTACCATTGCCGGAAGTGCAGCAACGATCATTATTTTAACGGACACATTTTATATAGCCGCCGCTGCAGTAAATGCGGGTATGAAGAATCGGTAACCACTTATACCATTTTCCATAACACCAGGATACCGATTAACAAGGCATTTTACATGATTTTTCTGATTTACTCTTCTAAAGGCAAAATATCTTCTCATAAATTGTCAGAGCTTCTTTCCATCAGGCAAAGTACTTGCTGGACATTCGGATCGCGGATTAAAAAAGTGATGGATGACCGCAAGAAAACTTTGAAAAAAACAACTAAAAACGGCTGGAGTCAGCTCGTAATTGAATAAAACCGAGGTTTTATCAGTCACAAATTTGTTTGTTTTAAGCTTTAATTAAAGAAATTTCTAAGGTATTTAAGCGTATCATTTTCTATCCGTACCTGGCCACATCTTAGCTACTTATGCGCTGATTATCAGGCTTAAAATAGCCATTTAGGCTATGGTATTAAAGCGTATCGAAATCATCACAAAAACCTAAATATCAGATAGTTACATAAAAATTATCAACCAAAACACTTGTATTTAACATTAAATGAGTGTTAACTTTACGGCATAATATTAACAAGAGCAAAAATTATGAGACAAAAGTTTACATTGCTTATAGTGTGTATGCTATGCGGTATCTCTCTGAGTATGGCACAGAATATAACTGTAAAAGGTCTGGTAAAAGACAAACAAGGTTTACCATTACCTGGAGTATCTGTAAAAGTGAAAGGAACTAACCAGGGTGCTTCCACAACAGACAATGGTGCATACAGCATTAGCGCACCTCAAAATGCGACATTAGAATTTACCTTTATTGGTTACAAAACAATTGAAGAAGCAGTTAATAACCGTACAACAGTAAACGTAACATTATCTGATGATAACCAACAATTAAATGAGGTGGTGGTAATTGGATATGGTACTACAACCAAGAAAGATTTAACCACCGCTGTAGTTTCATTATCATCAAAAGATATCGAAAACCAGCCGGTAACCAATCCACTGCAAGCCATTCAAGGTAAAGCTGCTGGTGTGCAGATCAGTTCACAATCAGGAAAGCCAGGGGCAGGTGTTGCAATTACCATTCGTGGTAATACTTCAATTAATGCATCAAATAGCCCTCTTTATGTAATTGATGGTGTTACTTCACGCGATGCAAGTTTTTTAAATCCGACGGATATTGAAAGCTTAACCATTTTAAAAGATGCTTCTGCGGCAGCCATTTATGGATCGAGCGGTGCAAATGGTGTAATTCTGATCACGACCAAAAAAGGTTCGTCTGATAAAATCCGGGCAACATTTAATGCATTTACAGGTTTTTCTAACCTTTGGCAAAAACAGGATGTATTAAATAAAGATCAATACATCGCCCTGATGAAAGAACTTGGTTATGATACACAAGGCCTGGGTAATCAAAATACCGATTGGCAAGATTTAACTTTCGGTACAGGTACTCAAAACAGCTACCAGGCTTCAATTTCAGGCGGAGTTAAAGGTGGTCAATATTCATTATCAACTGGTTATCAACAAGATAAAGGCGTGGTATCACCAGCTAAATTGGATAAATATACCATCCACTTTAATGGCCAGCAAAACATAACCAAATGGTTAAAGCTAACAGGAAATGCTGCAATTACTCAAAGCAACTCAGTAGATGTTAGTGATAATGCCAACGTTGCAAGAGGTGGAACCATTTTATCGGCATTAACTACCCCACCAACCATTGGTATTTATGCTGCAAACGGAACTTATGCCTTTAACCCTTACAAAGGTGGATCAGAAAACCCTGTTGCCAATGCGATGGCAGCAAAAAATAACAATAGAAATTTTCGTTTCTTGGGTGCATTTGCTGCTGAAGTAAAATTTACCCAAAACTTTTCATTCAAATCTAGCATTAGCACAAACAATAACGATAACCGTTATGCTTATTTCTTAGATCCATATTCTACAG
>Ga0308165_1003462_pt1 | contig 16928 bp, 20 predicted proteins | sample PhyWR2_FD_201032 | JGI IMG/M metagenome (GOLD analysis project Ga0308165, IMG submission 201032) | Phyllosphere microbial communities from UC Gill Tract Community Farm, Albany, California, United States - DLSLW.R2 | ecosystem: Host-associated > Plants > Phyllosphere > Unclassified | place: USA...
TTATTAAAAAGACAACGGATTGGTTCGGTGCTGATGTATGTATCGATGCCGTTGGGTCAGATGCTTGTGGAAGCATGCTCCATACCATTACTGGTAAAAAGCTCATGTTGCAAGCAGGTGCAGCAACGGCACTACATTGGGCAGTCAATGCTGTTAAAAAAGGAGGCATTGTCTCCGTAGTAGGTGTATACGGCCCGACAGATAATCTGGTTCCCATAGGAAATGTGGTCAATAAAGGATTGACCATTCGTGCTAATCAGGCGTCAGTCAAACGGTTGTTGCCGCGATTGATTGAACATATTAAGTCGGGGGTTTTAGATCCCAAAGGCATCATTACCCACCGCATTCCTTTGTCGGAGGTTGCAGATGCGTATCATATTTTTTCTTCAAAACTTGATGGTTGCATCAAACCCGTACTTATTCCAGGAAAAGGATAATATAAATTGAATTATTATGAAACAAGAGCAAGAACATTTTAAAAACATACCGGGCTGGGGCATTGATGCAGATGCGGACAATGAACCCACGTATCCGATGAAAAACTATACAGGAGACGATCATCAACGAAGCAATTGGAATCGTCCGGCATTACAGAAACCAAGTGTGGAGGTATTACATTCCAATGAAAGACCAACTTACTCTGCCGTAATAGGGGAGACAGTACCGCCAACTGGACTAAGCGGCATGATCAGAAGATATGCTTTTCACTTTAGTGAATCTAGTTATGGTCATTGGTTACCTTTACTATTGGCCGATAGGATAAATGTAGTGGAGGGTATAGCGGATGATCTAGCAAAAGGAAAGATACCCAATATATTCGTGGAGAGGGGTTGGAATGCGGAATGGAAATACAATCGACCTGCACGCATCCAGAAAATACTTATTGCAGCAGTTACCATTGGGGCTGTACTGGCGCTTTCACAATTGAAAAAACGAATCCAAGCAAGATAGGTTAATAAGAATGCAAAGCCTTCACAAATGTGATGGCTTTGCCATTTACATGTAACGTGGTTGTTACATCGCAAAGCAGTTGAGTGTACTAATCATATATCCGTTTCCGAACAGCCTATTTTAGACGCTTTCGATTTTATCAATTGAAATCAAAAGCATGATAGCGAGATACCGTATTTATGGGAATAGTTAAGTATTTATGCCCTTTATCGACAATTTATGAACGAATAGGATGAAGGGTTTGTTATCCTAGCGTAAAATGAATCAGGTTTACTCCCATGGGTTAGTAATTAACTGGATTGATTTAACAAAATCAGTTTAATAAAACTTTAAGTAATATTAAGGTATTAAAAACAGCAAATTCAACGGTTCAGCTATGATTAAAAGAGACGGTAAAAATACAAGCTTATGGCAAGATCTGGAAGATCTGGAGGGTTACCAGCAGGTGCCACCCTCTGATCAGTTTGATGTCATTATTGTTGGCGCTGGTATAACAGGTATCACGACTGCATTGAAGTTGCAAGCGCAAGGTAAGAAATGCTTAATTCTTGAAGCACATACCGTCGGATTTGGGACGACCGCCGGAACATCGGCTCATCTGAATACGGTATTGGATACACCCTATCAAACACTCATTTCCAATTTTGGAAAACAACAAGCCATACTGGCTGCTGAGGCTGTTCAACAGGCACTAGAACAAATAGCCGGTTTTATTGAAAAATTTCAGATTTCCTGCGACTTTAGCCGTTGCGATGGCTACATGTATGCGACACAGCAGGACGAAGAAAAAGAGCTGGTTGAAACCTTAGAAGCCATCAACGAAGTGGGTATTCAAGCCGAGTTTGTCGACAATATCCCTGGTCCAATGGATTTTACTCGCGCGATAAAGTTTGGAGGGCAAGGACGCTTTCATCCCCTTAAGTATTTAAAAGCGCTATATGCTGAATTTTTGAAATTAGGCGGTCATATTCTGGAAAATACAAAAGTGGTCAAAATCATTGATCAGGAAGGTTTTCAACGTGTAGAGACAGCAGGTGATAAAAGCTATTATGCTGATCATGTGGTCTATGCTACCCATACGCCACCGGGAGTTCATCTGTTGACGTTCAAACTAGCTCCTTACCGTAGTTATGTGATGGGGATCGAATTAGCAGATAACCAATCTTATCCTGAAGACCTTATTTATGATATGCAAGATCCATTTCACTATTTTAGAAAAGCCGACTATCAAGATCGACAACTGTTATTAGTAGGGGGGCAGGATCATAAAACCGGTCAGCACAACAATACAGATTTTAATTTTACAGAACTGGAATCATTTGTCAGAAATACATATAAGGTCAAAGAAGTTGTATATAAATGGTCATCGCAATATTACGAAAGTACCGACGGCTTACCCTATATTGGATATTTTCCAGGTAAAAAGAACAAGCGCATATTTGTGGCAACTGGTTATAGCGGTAACGGGATGATCTTCGGAACCTTATCTGCTCAAATCATTTCGGACCTGATTGTGCATGGCAAAAGTACGTATGAAGCGCTATTTTCACCTTCACGATGTAAGCCAATTGCCGGTTTTTCTAATTTTATGACTGAAAATATAGATGTCGCCAAACATCTGATTACCGATAAGCTCTCGGTGTCGAAGATCCACAGCTATTCCGAAATTGCCAAAGGAGAGGGGCGCATTATTAATTTTGAAAACCGAGATATTGGCCTTTTTAAAGATGATACAGGTCAGTTATTTGCGGTAGATCCAGTGTGCAAACATGCCGGTTGCGTCGTACAGTGGAATAGTACGGAACGGAGCTGGGACTGTCCTTGTCACGGCGCTCGATATGATCCGAGTGGCCATTTGCTTACTGGTCCATCCACAGCAGGATTGCCTGTTTATGAAATAGAAGAAGATGATTAAACAAGGAAGAAAAAGCAACCAAGAAGCAGGATATTAATGAAGCAATATGCTCACTTTCTTGTAAGTTTTTCAGTTTGCTTCCGAAGTAAACTATCAAATTTTAATTTTTCACCTTTAATGAATACATTATGAAAAACGAAACGGGCACAACGCCAAAATTTAAAATGAAAACGTCGGTTCATTCTGAGCCTGCTTTAAATGAACTTTTTTTTGATGGCATCCGGGATCTGTATTGGGCCGAAAACCATCTCCTCAAAACCTTGCCGAAAATGATTAAAGCCGCGAGCTCCGCTGCACTCAGCAAGGCCATCGAAAATCATCTGAAAGAGACAGAGGGACATGTCGCTAGGCTCGAAACGATATTTGATATCATGGGAAAAGAGCCAATTGCTAAAAAATGCAATGCCATGGAGGGCTTGGCCAAAGAAGGCGAAGAAATCATTGAAAGTACAGAAGCAGGGACGGCAACCCGTGATGTGGGTATTATATTAGCCTCCCAAAAAGTAGAACACTATGAAATTGCAAGTTATGGTGGTTTGCTGCAGCTTGCTGCGACACTGGGATTGACCGAGGTAGCGACACTCCTAGAGCAAACTTTGGAAGAAGAAAAAGCAGCTGATCTCATATTGACAGAAGTGGCCGAAGAAGGAGTTAATTATCAAGCATCAGAAGAATCGTAAAACCTATTAAAATCAACCCCATGAAAAAAAATAAAACCGAAGATCCTACCACCAAGCCGGTGGACAATAAAAAAGTCCAGTCGCTGCAACCACATACTGCCGATGCCACCGATCAGCAAATGACGACCGATCATGGCTTGTTGATCAATGACGATCAAAATTCGTTAAAAGCCGGAGAAAGGGGAGCTACTTTACTGGAAGATTTTATTCTCCGAGAAAAGTTGACACATTTTGATCACGAGCGTATTCCCGAACGCATTGTCCATGCTAGGGGCTCAGGTGCTCACGGCGTATTTAAGTTGTATAAACCACTGAATAAGGTCACTAAAGCCGGCTTCTTAAATGATACCGAAGTAGAAACTCCGGTATTTGTGCGTTTCTCCACCGTTGCCGGTTCCAAAGGGTCGACCGATCTCGCGCGAGATGTCAGGGGATTTGCCGTAAAATTTTATACTGAACAAGGAAATTTTGATTTAGTGGGTAATAATATGCCTGTTTTCTTTATTCAAGATGCCATGAAGTTTCCGGATTTGGTACATGCGGTTAAACCAGAACCGGACAATGAAATTCCACAAGCAGCCTCGGCGCATGATACGTTTTGGGACTTCATCTCGTTAATGCCCGAGTCCACGCATATGATTATGTGGCTGATGAGTGATCGTGCCATACCGCGCAGTTACCGGATGATGGAGGGATTTGGGGTACATACCTTCCGCTTTATCAATGAAAAGGGTGTGGCCAGTTTTGTAAAATTTCATTGGAAACCGCTATTGGGGGTACATTCCGTGGCTTGGGACGAAGCCCAGAATATATCCGGCAAGGATCCAGATTTCCATAGAAGGGATTTATGGGAAGCAATCGAAAGTGGTGCCTTTCCGGAATGGGAGCTTGGTGTCCAGATTGTACCAGAAGAAGATGAGTTTAAATTTGGATTCGATTTGTTAGATCCTACTAAAATTATTCCAGAAGAACTTGTTCCAGTTGAACGAATTGGTAAGATGACTTTGAACCGTAATCCTGACAATTTTTTCGCAGAAACGGAGCAAGTCGCGTTTCATGTTGGTAATATTGTACCTGGTATTGATTTTACGAATGACCCCTTGTTGCAAGGCAGGTTATTTTCCTATACCGATACCCAGCTGATTCGACTCGGAGGACCTAATTTTCATGAAATACCGATCAATCGACCGATCGTGCCCATATACAATAACCAGCGGGACGGCTTTATGCGCCAACAAATTAACAAAGGAAAGACGAGCTACGGACCCAATGCTTTGGGAAATAACGACCCACAGCAAGTCCGCGAAGCAGATGGTGGCTTCACCTCTTATCAGGAACGGGTTGATGCCAAGAAGATACGGAATAGAAGTAAGAGTTTTTTTGATCATTTTAGTCAAGCCAGATTATTTTTCAACAGTCAGTCCGAACCTGAAAAAAATCATATGATTGATGCTTTTAGCTTTGAGCTGGGTAAAGTAAAGACCATTGCTATCCGGGAGCGTATGCTTGGTATCTTATCCTTGGTCGATCCGGCTATTGCAGCGGAAGTGGCTTTTCAATTGGGATTAAAAGTGCCTAAAAAAATAGAGCAACCGATTAATCGAAGCATACCAGCAGATGGTGTTGTCGCCGATTATCAGCCGATAGAAGTCGAGTCACCAATCGCTAGATCCGAAGCATTGAGCATGGAAAATACGGTAAAAGATGGAATTGTCAGCCGTAAAATTGCGATACTTGCTGCCGATGGAGTAGATGCCAAGTCGCTCAATTCCATGAAAGAAGCCCTTGAAGATGCGGGCGGTGTCGTCCATATTATTGCCCCAAAACTAGGAGTCTTACTTGCTGCAGATAACAGCCAGATTCCCGTTGACGAGAGCTTTCTTACTGCAGCCTCAGTTTTATATGATGCCGTTTATGTCCCAGGGGGCACGAATAGCGTGGCGACGTTAGAAGCTGAGGCCAATGCGGTGCATTTTCTCAATGAGGCTTTCAAGCATTGCAAGGCTATTGCTGCAGATGAACAGGCATTACAAATATTAGAAGCGACGTACTTTAGCCAAAAAATCCCCGATGAATTTTCAGAGGAAACGGTACTTTCTGAAGGAATTGTTTACGGTAATAAGGGATTTAGACTTGCAGCGCTCTTTATCAAAGCAATCGCACAACATCGTTTCTGGAATCGTGAAAAGCCACGTTTAGTTCCAGCGTAGAACATTTAAATACAAAAAATACACCCAGCTTAAGATGGGTGTATTTTTCGGTACTTTGATTCTTTAAGCTTCTAAAATTGCGATGGCGCGCTCATTACCCTGTTGGGCAGCAAGCTCCAGTACCGAAAGACCGCGGACATCTACGATATCCTTTTGAGCTCCACTTTCCAGTAAGAGCTGTAACACATCATTTCTGCCGAACATCGCAGCGAACATCAGTGCCGTACCACCATTGCCATGCTGTAGATCGAGATCGGCACCATAACCGATCAATAGAGTGGCTATTTCTACATAACCTTTAAAGGCGACGCCCATCAGTGCGGTATTACCGCCATTGTCCTGTGCATTGACATCAGCTCCAGCATCCAGCAATAATTTGGCGGCATCTTTTCGATTATGGTAACAGGCGATGATGAGCGGGGTGAAGCCCTTTTCATCCCTGCAGTTGAGATCTATGTTTTGGCGGATTAATTCTTGGAGTACCTCCAAATTGCCGATCCGCGCAGCATGAAGGGTGATTTCAGTCATTTGAGTCATAAAATGTAGATATGTAGTGTCTATAAAAAATGCAGGTTACTAGGCGTTTACGCTTCTTTTACCTGATTGGCAAATCCCTTGATCAGAGCTTTCCATTGTGGATAGGAGGCACCTATTATAGCTCCAAGTCCCACCATAAAATTTCGCACATTATCCACCAGATGCGAATTCTCCGTATTCAACACTTCATTACGACCTGCATATTGAAACAGCAGGCTGTTATTCCGTTGCTCAACAATTAGGGTTGAGGTAGCGATGCCTTCGAAAAAATGTGCCGTATCGTTGTTTTCTGGATCGGTAGGATCAGGACAAGGCTTTAGACTGATCGATAAGATTTTAAATTCGGACATATCTTTGGACTCCATATGGACGACATTGACCCAGTCGAACCCTTTGGTTCTGGGTAATCCTGGACCAGGGATATCAATTTTAATATAATCATGTAACTGCAGCGGGCGGTGCAGCTCCACGCCCCGGCGATCCACCAGTTTAAAAACTGCCGCTGGAATTTCGGCAATACGGTGCCAGTCGTTGATGGCAAGTAGGTTGATACATGCGACCATGAAAGCCTTGCTTGCTATTTCCGTCGTCGAAAATTCAACCGATTCAAAACAGTCTAATTTATTGCCTTCTTTTTGAGTTGGGATTATGTTTTTCATCTTTATTTAATTTTAAGGACAACCTCAAGTTGTCTGATGTTCATACTGCTATATCTCTGTACTTATTCTGAAGCATTAAACCTTATTTAGAAACAGGGTGCTTACTTGGCCGGATAATAGACCCAGCCTACTAGATTTTCAAATGCATCAGCTTGTTGCAGATCAACTAAAATCGTGCTATCCATAAATAATAGCCGTTTCGTATCGCGATTTAGGTCTTCAATAGGGCAAAATAAGGCATTTTCATTGGGCAGTTCAACATTGCTCTGTAGCGCACGATAGCCATCTGCCAAGAGATTCTCAATGAGAGTCGGCGTGATGGCTTCGAGTTCATGCATCATCTTACCGATCCAATTCTTTTCACGCTCTTCATTTCCAGGATAATGTTCCGTAACAAAATCCAAGATCAGTTTTTCACCTTCCTTTTCTAATCCATCTCGGATCATGCGCAGTCCCATCGATCGGGTTTCTTCCTGATAGTAATCTTTACCGTATTCAAACTGGATATCTCCTGCAAGTGGACTTGCTTCAATTTTGGCCCGTAGCGCCATCTGACGGTTTAACAGTTCGTGTACATAGGCGTAAGTCTGATCCATACTCATTTGATTTATAATTTAAATGACTCTATTGATGATCTTGTCATGCAAAGAACACATCTGGGACAAGAAAAGTTTATGTACTAGTGCTTTGATCGATGGAGACCTCCATCAAGTACGTTTAAATAGATATTATAGGGACAGAACAAGTATTCTGTTTTTATTTTAGGTATTTTATACGGTTTAGAAAATACAAACTTTTGACCTGCCGACACGTTATATGTTAAGTTAAACTTAATCAATACGATCATGGCAACAAAAAATGAAAATGCAAAAGTCGGTCTAATCGATGAAGATAAACAGCCGAAGAAAAAGAAAACCATTACTTCAGTTGTGGATAAGAGACATAAGAAACAAGAAGGTGATGGCGAGGCTGGTGTTGATCCGCAAAACGAACAATTGAACGATATGCCTGAGCCGGATACCTTTCCAAGAGAACAGGTCAAAAAATAGGCTCTCCCATACGTAAATTACAAATACGGGAAATCGGTCCGAGTCTGAACGATTTATTTAGGTGAGTTGTATGACCTATAAACAGGTAATCATATTTTTAATTTAATAATATTTTAAAAGAGCAGTTATGGACAGTAAAGTAAATGATCCGGAAATGATCAACGATTTGATAAAAATTAATAATGATCGAATAGCTGGATATAGAACAGCTTTAGATCTCGCGCATAGTATGCATATAGACGATCTAGGTGGAATTTTTGCAAAATATATCCTCCAATCGGAGCAATTTATCACTGAACTAACACCTCATGTGATACGAGAGGGAGAACAACCTACAGACAGTACCATGCTGAGCGGTAAGCTATTTAGATTGTGGATGAATATAAAAGTAAGCGTTGCTGGAAACGATCGCAAAAGCTTATTGGAAAGTTGTGAAAAAGGGGAAGATGCCTTTAGAGATATGTACAAGAAAATATTAGCGGAAGATAGTGAATTCTTATCTGTCCCTGTTCAACATTTAATAGGAGATCAGTTGAGTCGTCAATTGGTTGCTCATGATGAGGTTAAAGCACTAAGAGATGCGATATTAACATCTGATTAGTGCTATTTAGAATTTAGTGGACCAGAAATAAATTTCGCTCTATATTCAAATTAGGTTGATCGTAAAAAAGGGGAATTTTTCCCCTTTCATTTTGTTTTTTAAGTGGGTTGACTACATTTGCGTAGCATGTTGTTTGGCTAAATTAATGATTTCTGATCGCCTTGATCAGTTCTTCTTTTTTCATGGCATGCCTTCCGGTGATGCCTATTTTTTTTGCTTCGGCAAGCAGTTCTGATTTTGTTCTCGAATCTAAATCACTCGCCTTGCCACCTTTTTTGCTAGCCTTCGGTGAGTTGGCAATGCGAGCGGACTTTTCCTTGCTCATTCCTTTCTGACGTAATGCCTCATACTGTGCATCGTCTTTGATTTGTTTTCCGTGATCTTTAGGCATGGTTTCCATTTTTAAAGTTTATAGTAGAGATGATCAGATAGTATGATCATCTTTTAGTTTCGCGATATTATTTTCCTCTTCCTTTTTTGCAAAATGCTCGCGAGCAAGCTTTAGACCTATAGCGATAGCCGTTCCCTCATCGTTGCCTTCCTGCAATAGGGCATTCGCAATTTCTACAGCTTTATCCCGAATATGGACGGGCTGATTTTTATAGGACGGTGGATAGTCATTGTTGTACCAGGGCATAATTTCTCTTTTTAATGATCAAACAAATAAAATCTCAGATGAGTTAATTCCTGTCATTCGTGAACTTCGATCATCTGCCAATTCAGTTCTATTGATATAACAAATAACTCTTTGTAAAGTTGATCTTGCTGATAAGTCAAGGCAAATAATGATGTAGGAAATCCACGAGAGAGTAAACCACTTATAGGTAACATTTGTTCTAATTATAATAAAATACTACAAAGTATATTTTGTATTGATTTAATCCCTATTGTTATGCAATTTACCAGCTTATCCCGATCCCTACTAGTAGACCTTAAATGCAAAGGATATAATTTGTTGACCACCTACGATGCTGTTAACATGTCAAATCCAACTTGGCAACCTCTTCGCATCCGCAACGTACAAGAATATCTTTTACAATTGAAATATAACGGGAGCAATATTGACCTCAAAAAACCAGCTGTTTTGATCATAGATCAGGCTTTGAATCTTTTGGAAGATAATCAACTTTCAGGAGATGTTTTGATAGAAGATGATCATGCTCAGCGTTTGCAGCAAAAGTGCAAGCTGTACGATCTCCGTTATCATTTTACGACCAATCCAGAAATTTACGATTTTTCTTTCGATCCTCAGCGCGTACTGATCCGTAATCATGCATTAAGAACGGGGGACCATGACATCTATTTCAACTATCTTCAAATGTACTATCAGGAACATGTTTCTTATGAAATGAAAGATATGGAAGTTTTGACGGAGTCTCTAATGTGTTTAGATGCCAAGCAGGCTCAACAGTGGTTCGAAAGGAGGCAGGTCACTGTAGTAGAGTCAGATATATGGATCTGCGACCAGGATGCAATCCTCAAAGTATTGGCTGTAAAGGAACATCACCATCGATGGGAATGTCTTGATCATGCAGATGAAATGATCTATAATGTAATAAGTGTTCAGGAAGTACTACTCCTACGTGATCTTTTTTGGATAGATTCTAGAATCATGTAAAGGCATATTGTAAATATGTTTAATATGCTTTATTTAAGCACAATATCTCTAACATCATTAACAGTAAGTGAAAGCAAAGGTTCTTTCAGATCCTTTAGTACTATGAAATAAATCACAAGTGCTCACTAGATGATTCCCGAGTCAACTCTTTAGCTTCCCTTTCTAGTGGGGTATAATAGAATGGTATCTGCTGTGGTATGAAGATAGGGTGCCATACCCTGTTGCGCATTTAAGGATTTTCGTTTGATTACCAAATCATACAATTATGGTTAAAAATAAGTTTAATATTTCAGCACCTTAAGTCTCAGATCGCATATTTTTTTTTAAAACTAAATATTTCAGCAACCATACCGAACCATTTAGCATGATCGATTGTCTTAATAGCAATGTGTTCGAGCGGTGCCGCAACAGTACTTGCAAAAGCCAATAAAAAATCAAAAAAATAGGAGAGCATAGCACATGATAAAAGAAGAAAAAGCAAAATCAGGAGCGGACTAACAGCACAGGTTGAAATCATATAAAATTTCATATTTCAACCCTACACGAAATGCCAATAGCCAAAGGGTGTTAGCAGTTATTATTTCATTGTAAAAGGAGGATCCAACATGGTTATTACCTATAGCGACAGTTGAAGGGCCAACAACTGAGCAGCCCATTCAACTGGTGTAAACCAGTCATTTCATTTAAGCTTAACAGGCTTTTTTATTCATTTTTAAAAAAATATCAATTTATAGACAGGATCTATTTGATCTCCATAGGCTGTATTTATCCTATTCGACTGGATCTGTATCCCTAGATTGTTAACGATTAAATCACATTTAAATATGCGTAACTTATTATGTTTTAGTCATTTGTCCTGGAATTTTGTTTATCAGCGACCACAACACCTCCTGACTCGATTTGCTCAGGACTACCGGGTGTTTTATTTTGAAGAACCCAAGATTGGGCATGCCGATCTATATGTGGTACATGCACAGGACCATGTTTGTATTGTGGAGTTGCTGATCACCAGTCATGACGAAACGACTGACAGTAGGATCCAAGCGCTCATCCATCAAGTATTAAAAGATTATCATATCCAGCAGTATATCAGTTGGTACTATACACCAATGGCACTTCAGTTTACCCGAGAGTTGAAACCTGAAATGGTAATATACGATTCCATGGATGAGCTTTCAGCTTTCAGATTTGCTCCGCCGCAACTTTTGGAATTGGAAAATGAATTATTTCAAAAAGCAGATGTCGTTTTCACCGGTGGTCACTCTCTGTTTCAGGCAAAGAAACATAGACATCATAATATTCATCCGATGCCCAGCAGTATTGATAAGCAACATTTTGGCCAGGCTAGGGGCATTCAGCAGGAACCTGAAGATCAGAAATCGATCGGCTTTCCGAGATTGGGATTTTTTGGTGTTGTAGATGAGCGGTTTGATATTGAACTGCTGCGTGAAGTTTCGGCACAACGTCCCGAGTGGCAGTTCGTGATTATAGGACCTGTTGTCAAAATTGATCCCAATGATTTACCAAGAGCAGCCAATATTCATTATTTAGGCCCCAAAAATTATACGGAATTACCTGCATACATTGCGCATTGGGATATGGCGTTGATTTTATTTGCTTTAAATGAATCTACGGAATTTATAAGTCCTACCAAAACACCAGAATATCTGGCGGCGGGAAAACCTGTGATTTCAACGGCAATAAAAGATGTTGTTCATCCCTATGGAAGTGCAGGATTGGTGCAGATAGTCGATAATCCCACTTCATTTATTAGAGAAGCTGAAAAAATAGGGGCAAGTACGGAAAAAGAGCAATGGTTGAATAAAGTGGATCGTTTTCTTGAAAATGAATCTTGGGATCACACCTATGCTAAAATGAATGCACTCATCAATCAAGTAAGAAGAAGTAATCAAGTAAAAATAAGGAATAACCAGATGACAAATGTACAAAAGGAGATCGATCATGTATGATTTTTTAATTGTAGGCTGCGGTTTTGCCGGAGCGGTTTTAGCGGAGCGTCTTGCTGAAGAAGGAAACAAGGTATTAATCGTGGACAAACGTGATCATATTGCGGGAAATGCCTATGATTATTACAATGAAGAGGGGATACTTATTCACAAATATGGACCTCATATCTTCCATACCAATTCGGAGGAGGTATTTCGATATCTGAGTAGGTTTACCGAATGGCGCCCATATGAGCACCGAGTTTTAGGTAGTGTAGACGGTTTACTGGTTCCTATTCCCATTAATTTGACGACCATAAATGAGTTGTACGGTAAAAATCTAACTTCCGACGAGGTGACTGATTTTCTGGCATCAAAAGCTGAAAAAAGAAATCCGATCCTGACTTCGGAAGATGTCGTGGTTAATGTTGTCGGGAAAGAGTTATATGAGAAATTTTTTAAAGGATATACCAAGAAACAGTGGGATCTCGATCCTTCGGAGCTTGATGCTTCCGTAACCGCACGCGTACCCACAAGAACCAATAAAGATGACCGCTATTTTACAGATAGCTTTCAGGCCATGCCGAAAAATGGTTATACGGAAATGTTCAAGAAAATGCTGTCGCATCGGAATATCAGCATCATGCTACAGACCGATTATAAGGATATTATAGACGTCATTCCTTTTAGGACATTGATCTATACCGGACCGATCGATTCGTATTTCGATTATTGCTATGGTCAACTGCCCTACCGTTCCATCGATTTTAAATTTGAAACGTTAGATCAGGAAGTATATCAGGAAACCGGAACCATCAATTACCCAACATCCAATCTCTTTACGAGAATAACAGAGTTTAAATACCTCACAGGACAAAAGAATCCGAAAACCACCATTGTGTACGAATATCCAACGGCCGAAGGTGACCCTTACTATCCGATTCCAAGGAAGCAAAACCAGGATATTTATAACCTGTATAAGAAGCTTTCAGAGGAGCATCCCAATGTATATTTTACAGGTCGCCTGGGGACTTATAAGTATTATAATATGGATCAGGTAGTCGCGCAGTCACTGGTACTTTTTCGAAAAATTAAAAATCAGGAAGTCTATGTTCAGTCATGATTTTTCACCCTCCCATCAGAGCCCTTTTAGTAGTTTTCTGATGGGAGGGTTTGAATGCGCGGATCACCTCAATGCATTTGGAAAACGGGTAGATTTATTTCAGGCATCTGGGCATGACCGCTATCTCGAACAAGACTTTGATGCGCTAGCTGGCCTCGAGATCCAAACGATTCGTGAAGGTATCAGATGGAGTCATGTTGAATATCAGCCCTATCAGTACGATTGGTCAGAAGTAGAGCGGATGATCACAATTGCTCAGGCTAAAAAAGTTCAGGTCATCTGGGATATCTGTCACTTTGGTTTTCCGGATGACCTGACACCCCTGCATCCGATGTTTGCTCGAAGATTTAGCCATTTGTGTCGCGAGTTTGTCATCAAATATAGAAGTCTGGTGCCAGAAGGTGTTTTAATCGTTACGCCCATTAACGAAGTCAGTTTTCTTTCCTGGTTGGGAGGAGATGTGAGAGGCACCTCTCCGTACTGTACCGGGCAGGGTTGGGAGGTTAAATATGCCCTGATGAAAGCCTATATAGAAGGCATCGATAGGATGAAAGAAGTGGATGCCTCCATAAGGATCATGATTACGGAGCCATTAATCAGTATCGTCACCAACGATCCTGAAAATCTGGTATCAGTGGTTGAAGCTGAAAAAAGACATCAGGAACAATTCCAGGTGCATGATATGCTCTCTGGTGCGATGTGTCCGGAACTGAGGGGGAAACCTGAATATCTCGATATTATAGGTGTTAACTATTATTATAATAATCAGTGGATCAATGAGACGCATGAGATCTTACCTTGGGCCGATGAGCCGGCTCATCCCTACTTTCGATCCTTGCAGTCGCTCATGGAAACTGTCTTTATCCGGTATGGACGACCACTTGTCATTTCGGAAACCAGTCATCCTGGAGAAGACCGTGCCAAATGGGTTCATGCCATTACAAAAGAATGTATGGCTATTTTGCAGTCAGGAGTGCCGCTTTGGGGTTGCTGTTTTTATCCCATTGTCGATCGTCCGGATTGGGATGATTTAGCATACTGGCATCACAGCGGAATCTATGATATTTTTGATACCAACACCCTGACAAGAGTACCTGATATCAGGACGATCAGCGCAATTTTAAATTTTAAAAAACAGATCGATACCTTTCAGGCATTAACAGATGCTGATTATTTACTTTTTAATTCTAAAGTCATTTCGCTCTGAAGAGCAACAGTCAACTGTCATAACCATCATTAATCCTATTCATGAATTATTTAGCGTTTGAAAAATCATCAACATAAAAACAAGAGATCCAAATTAGCCGCACTAATACTTGCTGCGCAAGTTATTGGAGAATCAGCATTGGTAGAAGCGGCAGAAACGGACGATGTCTATTCTTTTGCCGAAAAAACTTTGGCACAACTCACATCTGCCAAGCTTTTGATGGCAAGTGTGTCAGAAAGATATGGTGGTCAGGATGTAGGGCTGGTACCCGGTACTAATCTAGCAATGCTGACCATTTTGAAACATATAGGCAGAGGTAACTTAGTGATGGGAAGGGTGCTGGAAGGACATATCAATGCACAGCTGTTAATCCATCAATTTGGCAGTGAAAAACAAAAAAAGCGCTTTGCCGCAGACGCCTTAAGGGGTAGGCTTTTTGCCGTGTGGAATACGCAAGCTGAGGACGGTACCGTCTTATCAAAAAACAAAAAAGGCACTTACCATTTAACGGGTTCTAAAACTTTTGCCACAGGTACTGATTATGTTACCCGGCCCATCGTCACGGCTGCAAAAAAAGATGGATCTTGGCACATGTGTGTCGTCCCCATGGAGGAGGTACATATCATCAGTGATCCGAACTGGTGGAACCCCAGGGGAATGAAGGCCAGCAGAAGTTTTAAAATGACATTTGTCAAAGCGCCTATTGCCAAAATAAATATGTTGGGATCAGCGGGCCAATATTATCAACAACCTGGTTTTAGCAGTGGATCGGTACGCTTTGCGGCTGTACAGTTGGGAGCAGCTGAACAATTATTAGATGAAACAAGAATCTACCTGATCCGTTTAAACAGGATAAAGGACCCTTTTCAAAATACACGATTGGGTCAAATGGCCATTTTGGTCGAGTCAGGAAATCTGTGGTTGAAGGCTGCAGCCGGTAGAATGGATCACTATATGAAAAATTCGACCAAAGCTGAGGAAAAAAAATTGATGATATATGTCAACATGATGCGAACCGCTATCGAGCAGATCTGCATCGATATCATGAATCTTTGTCAAAAATGTGTCGGTGCCCGTGGACTCAACAAGCCCTATCATTTCGAAAGAATCATCCGTGATCTCAGTACTTATCTGCGGCAACCCGCTCCTGATACCGTATTGGCAGAAGTTGGCGAATATATCGTACACAATGGTGTTGCTGCCGACGAAATGTGGAATCTAAGTATTTATAAAAAGAAAAATAATGAATCAAGAAAAGTATAATCATATCCCACTGGCGCCCGAACAGTGCGTCACAGGATTTGGCACCACGCTGATTGTTGCTCCACATGCCGATGATGAAAGCTTAGGATGTGGGGGAGTAATCTCCCTATTGCGCAAATATGGGCAGAGGGTATATATCGTCCTGTTGAGCGATGGAACACGGTCACATCCAAACAGCAAAGCCTATCCTCGTGAAAAACTGCGCGATTTGCGCGAGAGAGAACTGCTGGATGCCGCTGAAATACTGAGTGTACCTGCTGAAAATATTATTTTTTGTCGATATCCAGACAGAAATGTGCCGACGATGCATAGTGAAGGATTTGATGGAGCAGTACAAAATATGGCGAAACTGCTAGCGATCGTAAAACCGCAAAGTATATTTGTACCATGGCGGAGAGATCCACATCCTGATCACCGCGCTGCTTTTCAGATCATAGAGGCTGCTGATACTGCTGTCGCAAAAATATATGAATATCCGATTTGGCTGGAAGAATTAGGTGTCGCGGGAGATGAGCCAACACAGGAGGAGTCCATACCTTTTCGTTTAAATATTAGCCAGGTGCTGCATCAGAAACAAGAAGCGATAGCACAGCATCGTTCCCAAATTACTGATTTGATCAGTGACGATCCAGAGGGATTTAGACTTTCACCGAATATGCTGAGTCGATTTGCTGTACCGTATGAAACATTTTTTATATCAAAATCATGAAGGAAAAAAAATCTTTAAATTTGGATTACTTCAACGATATCTATGATAGGAGCGAAGATCCCTGGAATTTTGAAACCAGCGCCTATGAGGCTGCAAAGTATGCGGCAACGATCGCAGCTCTTCCGAATAAACAGGAGGAGCGAGTTTTAGAGGTGGGGTGTTCGATCGGCGTTCTTACGCGGCTTCTCGCGCAAAGATGTACCTATTTACTGGCTATAGATGTTTCGCAAAAAGCGTTGGATATTGCCAATAGACGATGCGAACACGTCAGGAATGTAACGTTTAAAAAAGCAAGTTTTCCAAAGGAATTACCAGCAGATCAATTTAATTTAATTATGGTCTCAGAAGTTGCCTATTATTTGTCAGCAGCAGATTGGAAAGCTGCTATAGGTGCTTTGTATGAAAGATTGGTATCTGGAGGTCATATTGTTCTTGTCCATTGGCTCCCTGAAGTACCCGA
>Ga0308165_1003463_pt1 | contig 16925 bp, 20 predicted proteins | sample PhyWR2_FD_201032 | JGI IMG/M metagenome (GOLD analysis project Ga0308165, IMG submission 201032) | Phyllosphere microbial communities from UC Gill Tract Community Farm, Albany, California, United States - DLSLW.R2 | ecosystem: Host-associated > Plants > Phyllosphere > Unclassified | place: USA...
GCGGCACCACTCAACCAAAAAGCTTTCCATTTAGTCCTGCTGTTCTGCCGGGCTTGTACAAAAGGAACAACTGCTGTTCGATTTTTCTGTTGAGAGAAAAGGCAGCTAAAAGTAAATACCCGATCAGTTTTATTGGGTGTAATGGTAAAATAATGCGCTTGTTTTTGGGCCAGTTGTGCTTTACCCTTCCAAGAAAAAGATGTGTAATAAATTGCAGAATCAATATCCCTTTTAATAATTGCTCCATCAGTACTTTGTGCCAGTACTTGCGAAACATGTTTATCATCATTTGCCCAATGGTTACCAACATCAGCCCATTCTCCGGTAGATGCGGGATAACGGATTCTTATTTTTAATCGCCCTGCGCCAATTAGAGGTGATGAAACAGATGCGCTGATGAGATCAAGATCCTGATGCCCAACTGTAATTACTTCAACAGGCACTCCCTCCAGCGTAAAGCTGCTTTTAATTTCGCCTGTCCAGGGATTTAAACTTTGATTGATATTTTTAATGTCGTTTGCTTTAGCCGGTTGACCGTTCTTCTTAACCAGGTCGAAACCAATGTTGCCCAACTGAAGGCGATGCACATTCTGACGGAAATAGTTGGAGGCTTCCTTAGCCCTAAGCGGCGTGTTTAATTGTACTGTATATGGTATTTTACGTCCGTATTGATCGTAATATTTATAAGCCTCCCTAATGTTGAAGTTTCCTTCATTTTTGTAAGATCCCCAGCCCCATTGCGACTCCGTACCCAATGGAACGCCCTTGGCATAACGCTCCGGAAAAGTTTGTAGTCCTGTCGCATCAACAGTAAAAGCAAATCGCCCATTTCCTACGGATAAGGAAGAAAGGGAATCTATTTTTTTAATTAACACGGTATGCCGTGTTACCAGTGCTTCCCTGTTGATTTGTGCAAAAGCGGTTTGAATGCTAAAGAATGCAACCAATAGTATTGATAGATTAAAATGTTTTTTGAGTACAAACATGCCGTTATTACTAAATTATTATTATTCCAGGTTGTTAAAGCCATTAATTAGCAAGCCTGTAATTACAAAAGCGATAATTTTAAGCGCATAGAATGTTTAAATACAACAAAGTGGATGCTTTTCATAATTCTGAAATATATTTGGTTAAATTTTGCTGCAATTGTTGTCCATCAGCTGGTTTAATTAGGGGTAATATATAGAAAGACTGCCGCCTAACCATCCTGCTGTATCCTGCATGCATCGATGCATATAACCTGGTGAAATCTTCTTCAAACTATTACAAGTCCTTAACGTTTAATAATTGCCCAACCGCCGTTGTATTCCTCCTAAAAATGAAAATACTTTTAAAATACTTAAAGCCTCACCAAAAACTTATTATCTTTTCCCTCTTACTTGCTGCAGCAGCACAACTTTTAAGCCTGCTGGATCCCATTATCTTTGGAAAAATTATCGACGATTATTCGACCAACAAACACCATTTGGGCGAACGTAAATTAATTAGTGAAGTTTTTTACTGGTTGCTTATTGCGCTCGCTATTGCGCTTGTGGCCAGGCTTTGCCGCTCGGTGCAGGAATTTACCACCCGTAAAGCTGTTGCCCGTTTTGGCATGAATATTTTTAACGATGGCTTGAAACAAACCCTGCGCCTCTCCTTTCAGGAATTTGAAGAAAGCCGCAGCGGAACCACGCTTTCAGTATTACAAAAGGTAAAAACCGATGCCGAGCGTTTCATCAATGCTTTTATCAATATTCTTTTTTCTTCTTTGGTTGGTATCGGTTTTTTACTGTGGTATAGTTTAAACAAAAACTGGCTTTTAGTGCCCGTATTTTTTGTAGGGGTATTGGTATTGGGCTCTTTAACCGGGTTACTTTCTAAAAAAATAAAAGCCATTCAACGTTCTATAAACCGACAGGCAGATAAACAGGCAGGTGTAATTACCGAAAGTTTGCGCAATATCGAACTGGTAAAAAGTTTGGGCTTAACCTTTGCCGAAATCAGGCGGTTAAATGTACAAACCTTAAAAATTTTCGATCTTGAAATGCTAAAAGCCAAAAAAGTAAGCATGTTATCCTTTCTCCAGGGTAATTTGCTCAACTTATTAAAACAATCAGTGCTTTTCATTCTGCTCTGGCTTATTTTTCGAAAAATACTGAGCACAGGAGAATTAATTGCGATGCAGTTTATCTCCACCGCAATTTTTACTCCGCTACAAGATCTTGGCAATATGATTATTCTATACAGAGAGGCCGATGCTTCGCTTAAAACCTTTGATAGTTTAATGCAAAAGCCAATAGAAACACGCCCTGAAAATGCGGTAGAAATTGATGCGTTAAAAAGACTGGAATTTAAAAATGTTGTTTTCAAGCACAAAACTGCTGGTTACAATGCCATTGATGATATTTCTTTTGAAATTCAAAACGGTGAAACAGCCGCTTTTGTTGGTCCTTCAGGTTCGGGTAAATCAACTTTGGTAAAACTTTTAGTAGGGCTTTACCTCCCTGTTGAAGGCGAAATACTTTTCAATGAAACCAGTTCTAAACGCATCCGTTACAACCCTTTGCGCCGTCAGATTGGTTTTGTTACCCAAGATACACAGCTTTACGCCGGATCAATCAGGGATAACATGCGATTTGTAAATCCGACTGCCAGTGAAGAAGATATTATCGAAGCATTAAGAAAAGCATCTGCAACCGCGCTTATTGCCAAAGCCGCCCAGGGTATTGATACCGTATTAGGCGAAAATGGAATGAAACTTTCAGGTGGAGAAAAACAGCGGATTTCTATTGCAAGGGCTTTATTGAGAAAACCACGTTTACTCATTTTCGATGAAGCTACCTCGGCTCTCGATTCGCTCACTGAAGAAGAAATATCAGCAACCATCCGAGAAATTTCAGATAGAAGAGAGCAGATGACCATTCTTATTGCACACCGACTATCAACTATTATGCATGCGGATAAGATTTACGTACTCGAAAAAGGAAAAGTATCAGAAACAGGTAGCCACAACGAGCTGTTGGAGAAAAAAGGTTTGTATTATTCCATGTGGCGGCAGCAAATCGGCGAACGCAGGTAAATTTCAGCGATTTAAAAGAAACGCATAAAGAGTTGCTAAAGGCAGAGAAGGATTTATTTTGGAGCGGAAGTTTTATACAATTCCTTAATGGCCTCCCGTTTTACGCCTTTACGCTTCTCCTTCTTACCTCAGCCCTCAGGGTAACCATCGTAATTATCATCCTGAGGGGTAATTTATGGTATAAAAAATCAATATGAGTGACATGATTTTAAGGAAATGGATATCCTATGGGTATTGTTATTGCGAGAAGGCTTTTTCAGCCTAAAAAGCAATCTTAAAACGATCGCTACTAGCGTATGCTTTAAGATTGCTTAGTACCAACAATGACGACCGCTTTATTGAAAGCTATCCATGGTAGCGGAGTCGAAAGTCTATAGAGTCTTAAACCAAATAAACCTAAAGCTTCGAAAGCAACAGTTGTACAGAAGCCCGTTTTTGATAATTCGGATCGAAATGAACATATTTAATTTTTCCGGAGCGGTCTATGATATAGGTAGCCGGCACCGGTAAAGTATGGCCGTTGTTGCCATTATTGGCATCTAAATCTATCCCGTAACCCTTGTACTTAGTAAAGGTAGCCTCATCCATCATAAAATTAACATTGTAGGCTTTCATAATTTCATCGTTTTTATCCTGGAGGATAGAAAAGCCAGCACTTGTTTTTTTAATTGTTTTATTGATGTTTTCTTTGGTTTCTGGTGTAACTCCAATAACATAAGCATCTTTATTGCTCAACAAACTCAACGAATCCTGTAGCTCTTTAATGTGCTTATTGCAATATGGGCACCATTGGCCGCGATAAAAGAACAAAACCACAGATTGATGTGCCTTTAATGCACTTTTTAAACTTACCGTTTTGCCATTTTGATCAACACCCATAAACATCGGGGCCTTATCCCCTTCTTTCAAACCCTTTTGAGCCTTTACCTGAAAGGATAATGCAGCAATTAAGCCAACAAATAGTACAATTCTTTTCATTCTTATATTTACTTAATAAAAGGCAGGGGATTAAGCCCCCTGCCTGCTTTTTCTTTACATTTTACTTTTCGACATTTTTCCTTTGGCCATTTTTGATTTTTCCATTTTGGCTTTTTTCATTGAATCGGATTTCATCTTGTCCATTTTCTTGCTGTCCATTTTCTTGCCGTCCATTTTACCTTGTTTCATTTTAGACATTTTTTCTTGTAATGGACTGTTAACCGAAGCGAAACCTGGTAATGAAAGACTGGTTACAACTAGAGTGGCCATAAACAATTTTGCTGCTGATTTTAGAATTTGATTTTTCATGTTTTTGTGTTTTGTTTATCCCTTAGTCGATGCGATAGCCATTACCTTACAAGAAAAATTAATTTTTATTCATTTCTTTTTCGATCTGCTCTGTTAAAGTCTTTTTAAAGGCTTCGTCCAGTTTAAAATCAGCGTTCTCAAAGCCTGCAAACACCCTGTTAATCAATATACTTTGTTTTTGATAAACTTTGCAAACCGAACAACCGGCCAGGTGCACATGCAATTGTAGTGTTTCAGCAGCTGTAATTTTGCCTGAAATTCTTTTCTCAATCAAAAAAGTAGCCTGTTTACAGTTATAAATAATATTTTTTAGCGCGCTCGTCATATCAGTTCCAGTTTTTTTGAAGGCAAGCCCTCAGGTTAAGTTTTGTACGGTGCATAATTACCCAAAAGTTTGCAGCCGTGAGTTTTAGTTCGGTACAAATCAGCTCAGAAGCCAGATCATCCATGTGTTTCATCGAAAATACAGAAAACCATAAGCCCGGAAGTTTGGCTAAACATTCATTTAAAATGCTGCCCAGCTCTTTCATCATTAAAGGATCATCCACCTCTAAACCAAATGCCCTGGGATAGTTTCTTTCAGTCCAATGCCCTGTTTCAGGATCAAAAAATTCCTGCTGCTCCCCTTCGGCATCCGTTATTTTTAAATCACTCAGTCTGCCCGTGGATTGCTTCCGGTAAAAATCAGCAATTTTGTTTTTAAGGATTGCTGTTAACCATGTTTTCTCCTCGCTATTTCCTTCAAAACGATCTAAATGCTGCAAAGCAGCCAAAAAGGTATCCTGCACCAAATCTTTGGCTACCTCTTCATCCCTTAACCTCGCCATAGCAAATCCATAAAGATAATCGGCATATTTTTCTACCCAACTAAGCGGATCTGAATGTCTGCTTTTGGGTAAAGGGACTTTGTCTGTTTCGTTTTGCATTTTTTACGTATCTTATATAAATATAGTGCTTAATAGGTTAGTCGGGCGATAGGAAACATCCTTACATATTATTTTTATTTTTTTGTAAGGCTTTGGTATTAAATACGACTAAGATTCAAATTAATAACCATGATCAGAAAAATAGCATTGCCTCTTTTGGTAATAGGCTTCCTAGGTGTTGCCTTTGTTGCCGATCAAAAAGACAATCCGAATTCACCTGAAAAAGGAGGTTTTGCAGTTGTAGAACTCTTTACTTCAGAAGGCTGCTCAAGCTGCCCTCCGGCCGATGCACTATTAGCACAGATTGAAAAAGAAAGTCAAAACAAGCCAGTGTATTTATTGGCTTTTCATGTAGATTATTGGGACAGGCTAGGTTGGAAAGATAGTTTTAGCAGCTCAAAATTTTCTGCACGGCAAAACCAGTATGCAAACTGGTTAAAGCTTAAAACTGTGTACACCCCCCAGGTTGTGGTAAATGGAAGTAAAGAATTTATTGGCTCAGAAGAAAATACCCTTCGCAATAGTATTAAAACCGCCCTGGCAAATCCATCAACAGGCAATTTGGCGGTGGCACTAAGTAAAAGTGACAAAGATAAACTTACATTGAATTATAATACAGATCAACCAACCGACGGTTACTCGCTCGCTGTAGCTTTGGTGTTGGCAAAAGCAAGCAATCGGATTTTAAAAGGCGAAAATAAAGGACTAACACTAAGTCATGTACAAATAGTTTCTCAGTTTGAAACCTTTGCATTGGGAGGAAAAAGTGGCGGCTCTGTACAAATCAATAAATTGAACGGACAACAACCTACAGAACTCATAGCCTTTTTACAAGAGAATAAAACAGGTAAGATAACCGCTGCAACCAGATTAAAATATCTGGATAGCAACACATTAACCAACAAATCCGAATGAGAGGCTATTGCGTTTATCAACTAAAAAACTGCCACCATGAAAGTAATTAAAGAAAAACACTCGCTTTTAATGCGGTGGACGCACTGGGTTAATTTTCCTGTTCTGGCAGTGATGATCTGGAGCGGACTTTTTATTTATTGGGCCAATGATGCATATGGCATTTCAATTTTTGGCTACAGTTTAATTAAATTTTTCCCTGAGTGGTTTTACGATTATTTTCACATTTCGAGTCGGTTAGCCGAAGGAATGGCTTTCCATTTTCTCTTCATGTGGTTCTTTTTTATAAATGGTTTACTTTACATCCTTTACACTATTTTTTCGGGTGCCTGGAAAGCGTTGTTACCCAATAAACACACGTTTAAAGAAGCCTGGCAGGTACTACTTCACGATCTTCATATCCGTAAAACTGTTCCGCCGCAAAAAAAATACAATGCCGCACAGCGCATAGCTTATACCTTAATTATATTAATGGGTATGGGTTCAGTAGCCACGGGTTTAGCAATTTATAAACCGGTACAATTTTATTGGCTTTGCTGGTTATGTGGTGGTTATCATTTCGCCAGGATTCTGCATTTCGCATTAACAATCGGCTATGTATTTTTCTTTATCATCCACATTGTGCAGGTAGCACTTGCCGGATGGAACAACTTTAGGGCTGTTATAGCGGGATTTGAAGTAATAGAAGAAAAGCCTCAACTTAAACACGAACCAGTAATAACTGAAAAAACCGAGAATAAAGATGAAAGCAAACGCTAACAAGAAAGTTAAGGCTCCATTAACGGTTGAGCAGAAGATCAAAAGACGTACCTTTATCTCATTTGGAGCATTCGGCGCAATGGGTCTTGGTGCTGTTGCCAGCTGGAAATGGCTATTAGCTGCTCCTGAAGAAACACCTGGCATTACTGGTGGCACGCGTGTTCCTTTGCGTAGGGCATTGAATAAAACAGAACTCTTTTTCCGCAATTTTTTCAGCAACAAACACCTCGTTAAAACGTATCCTGTAGCTGATGCCGCTAAAACGCCAAGGGTAAACAGCTTAATTGGTATTGAAGATGATGAAAATTTTGATGCAGATGATTGGAAACTCACGGTAAAATTTAAAAACAAAACTAACCAGTATATCAGCCTGGAGGCAATAAAAGCATTGCCCAAAACAGAAATTGTTTACGATTTTAAATGTGTGGAGGGCTGGGATGAGATACAACACTGGGCCGGTGTAAAACTCAGTGATTTTTTAGCACATTTTAAGCTTGAAGAAGAAGCCAAAAAACAATATATGGGATTGGAAACACCAAACGGATCTTATTATGTAGGCCTTGAGCGAGAAAGCATCCTGCACCCGCAAACAATATTGGCTTATGAAATGAATGGTAAACCGATCAGTATCGATCATGGCGCACCGCTAAGGTTGATTGTTCCTGTTAAGTATGGCATAAAAAACCTGAAAAGAATCGGAACGATGAGTTTTAGCAATAACAGACCAAGGGATTACTGGGCAGAGCAAGGTTACGATTACTATTCAGGATTATAGAATTTTACTTTTGATATTCAGGTTTTAGATAGGCCCTTCTGTTTTTTCTGAGCTTTATCACTTTTGGTGCCGATACACCTTGAATATAAGAATTACCCGGATGTAACTTAAAATAGTCCTGATGGTAATTTTCTGCCGGATAAAAAATTTTTATCGGTGTTACGGTCGTCACAATCGGATCGGCATAGTGATGACTTGCATTCACCTTTGCAATTGCTGTTTTTAATTCTTTTTCTTCTTCTGGTGTGCGGTAAAATGCAATGGAACGGTAATCTTCACCTTCATCAGGCCCTTGCCTGTTCAGCGTAGTTGGATCATGTGCATAAAAAAATGACTCTGCCAGTTCAGCATAGCTAACCAGTTTTGGGTTGTAATATACCTGTACAGCTTCTGCATGCCCGGTATTGTCGCTACAAACTTCTTCATAACTAGGGTTCTTAACCGTGCCGCCAGCATAACCTGATACTACTTCATTAACTCCTTTAAGTTCGCTAAGTCCTTCGGCAAGTGCCCAAAAACAGCCTCCTGCAAAGGTGGCAACTTTTTCATCTGGTTTAGCGATTGGTAATTTTGCAAAAGCATTTTCACTTTTACGGTTTTGGCCATTGGCACAGGCACTCAGAAAAACAAGTCCAAGTAACCACGTATTGTATTTCCTCATCATGGCAGCTTATTTGGAAGGGATAAACTTTAATGCATAAGAATTCATGCAGTATCTTTTACCCGTTGGCGCTGGTCCATCATCAAATACATGCCCTAAATGCAAACCGGTGCTGGCTTCAACCACTTCATCCCTTACCATACCATCCGATTTGTCGGTTACAATTTTAATTGCTTTCGGATCGATTGGTTTAAAAAAACTAGGCCATCCTGTTCCCGATTCAAATTTTGTTTCTGAAGAAAATAAGGGTTTACCTGTAGCCGCGCTCACATAAACTCCTTTTTTGTGGTTGTTCCAATAAGGGTTTTTATATGGCGTTTCTGTTCCGCTGTTCACCATAATTTCGTAGGCATTGGCCGAAAGGAGTTTTTTCCAATCGGCTGCAGGTTTAGCTTCTGGATACAAGCTGGTTTTATTTTCCATTTTTGTACCCGTAGGCTTGCCCTGGCTACATGCGTTTAACGCAAGAGCCATAAATGGTATCATCAATAATTTTAACTTTTTCATATTACGTTAGTCGTATGGTAAGGAAAATCCTTACAAATGGGTTAAACTTATGCTGAATACCAGTAAAATCTGAATTACGAACGGCTTTATTAAGCTTGTTTTGGTACTTCTGGTTTTTCTTCTTCTTGCCCGGCTTTAAATTCTTTTATGCCTTTACCTAATCCTTTCATTAGTTCAGGGATTTTTTTGCCGCCGAACAATAATAAAACAGCAACTCCAACAAGGATCATTTCAGGGCCTCCAAGCAAGGCAGCGATGGTTGTATTCAACATTTCGTTTTTAATTTATGGATATGTTACACTTACGCATAAACCAGGGCTTTGGTTCTTCAAAAGCAATATTTAAAATAGTTAAAAAAAAACACTTTTATTTAAAGTAATTTTCAAAGTTGTACGTCTACTGCTCATAACAAACCTAAAACTTTTCATTATGATTGCCGTTTTCAAAACAAATGTATCTACGGATAGCGAGTTAAATGAAATTAGCCCACTGTTAAACAGTCGCTTTAAAGAAATAAAATGGAATATCGATCTGTGGGATGCTGATAAAATATTGAGGGTAGATTCGCCAAGAGATTGGACAAAAGAAATTACCGAACTTTTTAATAGCATAGGTTTGCGCTGTATCAATCTCGAAATTTTTCATTCGGAGCCTTTTTAAATATTTTAAAAAAAGTTCATCTATAAAAACTATTTCCGAGCCTGCCATAACGCTTATTAATGATTTTAATCCTGTCAGGATTTGATAATACTTTATTTTAGGAGACTAAGTTCGCAGCTATGCAGGCCGGTAATTGTATAAGGCCTAACATTACAGATAGCGTTACTATTTACCTACAATTTCTTCAAGTGGCTGATAATCTTCTTTAATGCACCTCTAGTAGTTATCACTCCTGATTAAATACCTATAGTGAAATACGCTAACAAATTATTAAATGCGAGAGTATGCCATGTATTGTCGCATCAAAAAAAATATAGATCGCTTATAGCTACTTAATCCGTTTCGGCATTATTGCCATTTCTAACAGATTATCATTAAATTGCATCATCTATTGATCTATCCCTAATGAAAGAAATTACCGATATTATAAAGGCCTACCATAAGGCGGGCAAGGAGAAGAAAAGAATGGCGTTGGCAACGGTAGTTAAGGTAGAAGGTTCATCTTACCGCAGGCCTGGCGCCAGGATGCTCATTACCGAAGATGGGCAGTTAACAGGTGCCATTAGCGGGGGTTGCCTGGAAGGTGATGCACTAAGAAAAGCTCTTTCGGCTATTGTACAGCAAGAAAATAAACTAATTACTTATGATACTACTGATGAAGACGATGCCAAATTTGGTGTTCAGTTGGGCTGCAACGGTATTGTGCATATTCTTTTCGAGCCTATTATCGATCAAGATGAACTAAACCCGATAACCATATTAATCGCTTTGCAAAGCACCAGAGAAAGTGCCGTATTGGCAACACTTTTCTCGCTAACCGATAAACTTCAATTGGGCACTAGTTTATTATTTAAGCAGCATACAATACAATCAAAAATACCTACATCAATTAAAGATGAACTCATTAGGGATACAGAAAAGGTTTTCGCGAATAAAACAACTGCTTTTAATGTATATAAAATTAGCGATGAGCAAATTGATGCCTTTTTGGAGTTTATACACCCACCAATTTCCTTAATTATAGCTGGTGCAGGCAACGATGCACAGCCACTGGCCGAAATGGCTTACCTTTTAGGCTGGGAAGTTACAGTTGTTGATGGAAGACCTACACATGCTACTGCTCAACGTTTTGTAAACGCTTCACGGATTTTAGTAAGCAAACCCGATAATGTGCTTGCTCAGGTAGAAATAGATGAACAAACTGCTTTGGTATTGATGACACATAATTACAATTATGATCTTGAGCTGCTAAAATATTTATTGGATACCAACGCACCATATATTGGTACTTTAGGCCCGAAGAAAAAACTGATCAGAATGTTGGAAGAGTTGAATTTGGCCACACCAGAAAATGAAACACGTGTTCACGGCCCCATCGGACTGGATATTGGTGCTGAAACTGCAGAAGAAATTGCCATTTCTATTTTAGCAGAAATTAAATCGGTGTTTACCGGTGCCTCGGCATCTTTCTTGAAAGAGAAAAAAAATCCCATTCATGTTTACGAATTAAAAAACAATTAAATGTTAAGAACGGGCATCATTATATTGGCAGCAGGTAATTCTTCTCGCATGGGGAGGCCAAAACAACTTTTAGATTATAAAGGCAAAACACTATTGCAAACCGTAATAGATGAAGCCCTTAAAACAAACTTTAAACCTGTTATTGTTGTTTTAGGTGCAAATGCTGAAGAAATTGCCAAACACCATCAAACTGATGAGGTTACTTTTGTGGTTAACGACAGTTGGGAAAAAGGAATGGCTACAAGCATTGTTGCCGGACTTTCGACATTAATAAACAATGATAGCGAAATTGAAAGTACCATTATTGCAGTTGCCGACCAGGCTTTTATAAAGATGAGTAACTTTAATAACTTAATTGAGAAGCAGAAGGAAACAGGTAAAAATATAATTGCCAGTAAATATGCCGAAACGATAGGAACACCCGTTCTATTTAAAGAACATTATTTTGATTCACTTCTATCCCTTACAGGTGATGAAGGTGCAAAAAACTTATTAAAGCAATATCCTCAAGACGTGGAAACAGTAGTTTTTGAAGAAGGAGAAATTGATATTGACACAGAAACCGATTATAACCATTTAATTAGCCAACAATGATAGCAGATTCTTTTGGAAGAATACACGATTACCTGCGGATATCGCTCACTGACAACTGCAATTTTCGCTGCTTTTATTGTATGCCGGAAGAGGAATACGACTTTACCCCTGCTTCAAGACTTATGCAAACTGATGAAATTATCAAACTAGCTGAAATCTTTGTAGCCAATGGCGTAAAAAAAATAAGGCTTACCGGAGGCGAACCACTGGTTAGAAAAGATGCTGCCGAAATTATTGCTGCATTAGGTAAACTTCCTGTAGAACTTGTAATTACCACAAATGGAACACGCATTGCAGAAATGCTCCCTGTGCTAAAAGAGGCAGGCATTAAAACCATAAATATAAGCCTAGATACGCTGCAACCCGAAAAGTTTTTTATGATTACCCGAAGAGATGTTTTTCATCAGGTACGCAGCAACATCGAACTGCTTTTACAACACAAAATCAAAGTAAAAGTAAACATGGTGGTAATGAAAGGCCTTAATGATAACGAAATAAACGATTTTATCAGTTGGACCAAACATAACCCTATTCAGATCAGGTTTATTGAGTTTATGCCATTTAGCGGCAACAAATGGACGAGCAACAAAATGTTTTCTCTTGATGAAATACTGGCAGTGGTAGAAAAAGATTTCACGGTTTTGCCTGTTAAGGGTGAACCGCACGATACCGCCAAAAGTTTCATGATCCCCGGTCACGAAGGTTCATTTGCCATTATCAGCACCATGACCAATCCTTTTTGCGATACCTGTAACCGCATGCGTTTAACTGCAGATGGCAAACTAAAAAACTGCTTATTTTCTGATAGCGAAACAGATTTACTTACCGCATTGCGCAACAATGAAGAAGTGTTACCCTTAATCCAATCTACTATTTGGAGCAAAAAGAAAGCCTTAGGGGGGCAATTGGTGAGCGATTTCGAAAAAATTGATGCCACTACCATTCAAAACAGGAGTATGATTACCATTGGAGGATAAAATTTTCATGATCAGCGTAAAAGAAGCAAAAAACCTCATTTCTAAACATACAAAAGCACTTAATCCTGTTTCAATCGATTTGGCAAAGGCATCAGGGCATATCCTTGCTGCTGATGTTTACGCACAATACGATATTCCGGCATTTAGTCAATCTTCTATGGATGGTTATGCAATTAAATTTGCAGACCGCGAAAAAGAACTTGTTCTTATCGGCGAAATGGCCGCAGGAACGGAGACAGATATCACCATTCAAAATGGCGAAACCAGCAGAATTTTTACAGGGGCCCCATTACCCAAAGGTGCTGATACTGTGGTGATGCAGGAGAAAATTATCCGTGCAGATGGGAGAATAACCATACAAGATTCAAATTTAAAACTGGGTTTAAATGTACGCGATAAAGGTTCTGAAATAAAAGCCGGAGCATTGGCTATGGAAAAAGGGAGTATGCTGAGTGCTGCCGCAATTGGATTTTTGGCTGGCATAGGCTTAAATAACCTAAGCGTTTACCCAATGCCAAGGGCTGCCATTATTGTAACGGGGAAAGAGCTGCAACAGCCCGGAAAAATGCTTGGATTTGGGCAAGTGTACGAATCTAATTCTTATTCTTTATCGGCTGCTTTAAAACACGAAGGTATTGAACAGATTACTGTTTACGAAGCTGATGATAACCTGCAAATTCTTAAAAATGTACTTCAAAAGGCAATAGCAGGTAATGATGTTGTATTGCTAACGGGAGGAGTAAGTGTGGGCGATTATGATTTTGTAATTGAAGCAGCAGCACAGTGTGGCATCAAACAAATTTTCCATAAAGTGAAGCAAAAACCTGGCAAACCATTGTTTTTCGGCACAATAGCAGAAAAACTAATCTTTGGTCTTCCTGGTAATCCTTCATCTGTACTCAGTTGTTACTATAATTACGTGCTTCCTTCTATCAAATCACTCTCAAATAAAGTAAATAATTTGATGGAAATCGAGGCCGAACTTACACATCCATACAGTAAACCGGCAGGCCTTGCACATTTTCTTAAAGGCCGTTATGATAAGGGAAAGGTTACGCCTTTAAATGCACAGGAATCGTACAAGTTGAGTTCATTTGCGCAAGCCAATTGCCTCATCTGCCTGGAGGAAAAAGTAGAACATTACGAAAAAGGTGATGTACTAACGGTAATGCTTTTCCCTTATTAAAACACGATGGCAAACTTTGTGTTATCTGTGAGGATTGGGATGAATGATTCGCAAAAAAGAAGTTTTAAAACAGGATGGGGCAAAACCAGCATCTTAACGGTAAATTAGCAGCATGAAAATCGAAATGATCAGTTTTGGCAAAATAGCCGAGTTTATCAGCAATCAAAACATTGATGTTGATGGCATAGCCGATACCGATGCTTTTAAACAGTATCTTGAAAATCAGTTTCCTGCTTTAAAAAGCATGAAATATAAACTTGCCCTTAACAAAAATATTGTTCAGGAAAATACTACAATCAACAATAACGCTACAATAGCAATAATGCCACCTTTTTCGGGGGGATAAAAATATGAGTGCAGAGCGATACAACCGGCAAATTATCCTTAAAGGGTTTGGAGAAGAGGCACAACAACTGCTTTTAAGGGCAAAGGTACTCGTTATTGGCGCCGGTGGTTTAGGCTGCCCTGCCCTGCAATACCTGGCCGCTGCCGGCATTGGCCACATTGGCATTGTTGATGATGATGCGATTGCTTTATCCAACCTGCACAGACAGATTCTGTTTACAACGGCTGATATTGGTAAGCTGAAAGTAGAAGTTGCGGCAAAACGCCTTCAGGAGATGAATACCCAAATCGGGATTATCCGCCATCCCATCCGTTTGCAAAAAAACAATATCCTCGATATCATATCCAGATACGATTACATACTTGATGGTACAGATAATTTTGAATCGAGATACCTCATAAACGATGCCTGTGCCTTGCTAAACAAACCATTGATTTTTGCTGCTGTATCAGGGTTTGAAGGTCAGCTCGCCATATTTAACACCCCTGATCATTTAATGCCCAGCACCAATTACCGCGATCTTTTCCCCATTCCACCCGATAAGGGAGAAATACCAAATTGTGCTGAAAATGGTGTTATTGGCGTGTTACCAGGCATTTTAGGCACCATGGCCGCAGCAGAAACAATCAAATTAATTGCAAGAATTGGGCAACCCCTCACCAACAAAATATTAAGTTATAATTTACTTACACAAGAACAATATACCATCGGCATCAGTCGCGGAGAAGGTTATACCCTACCCAAAACTGTTGATGAATTTTTAAATATGAATTATCAGGATACGAACGAAAAGCCACAGAGTTATATAGAAATTGATGCCAATGAACTGGTTAAACTCCAACAGCTGGAATCGGTTATTTTAATCGATGTACGTGAACGACATGAAGTACCAGTGTTGGATAAACAGATTTTTACGCAGGTACCCATGTCAGAATTTGGTGCTTTTATGACTAAAGAATTTTATCAGAAACATGTGGTTTTAATTTGTCAGCACGGCATTAGAAGCGTAGCCGCAGCAGAGGCCATGCAAGAAAAATATGGCGACGCAAAAAAGATTTACAGTTTAAAAGGTGGTATTGTAAAATGGAGAGATCATTTTCTCAGATCGTAACATGAGCGAAAAAAAGATAAAAAATATATTTGTAAACGGTCGGATCGAGCCTGATTTTATAGCCGATAGCATAGCCAAACACAGCAACAAAACCGCTATTGGCGGTCATAGTATTTTTATGGGTCAGGTGAGGAAAGATGAAATTGAAGGCAAATTTGTAGCTGCGATTGATTACACCGCTTATGAAGATCTTGCCCTTGAAAAAATGCACCAGATCAGAGCAGATATTTTTGAGAAATATCCCCTTAACTGCATGCACATTTACCATAGCCTGGGTAAGGTTAAGACTGGCGAAATATGCCTTTTTGTTTTTACTTCATCGGCACACCGCAAACCTGCAATAGCCGCTTGCAGCGAAGTGGTAGACCGCTTAAAAGCAGAATTACCAATTTGGGGAAAAGAAATATTCGAAGACGAAACACACCAATGGAAAGAAAATACGTAACATGGTAAACATTACAAAAAAATCCAACACTTTAAGGATTGCCGTTGCAACCGCTACTGTTAAAGTATCGAAACAGGAAACTATTGATGCCATTGAACAACGTAAAATACCAAAAGGTGATGTATTTGAATTTGCCCGTGCAGCCGGATTATTCGGAGTAAAAAAAACCAGCGATGTGATTCCGGATTGCCACCCGCTCCCTATAGAATATACCGCTATTACCTACGAAATTACTGGTTTAACCATTATTATCACTGTAGAAGTACATACCATATACAAAACTGGTGTAGAAGTTGAAGCCATGCACGGCGCATCGGTAACGGCTTTAACCATGTATGATATGCTAAAGCCGATTGATAAAGGCGTAGAGATTGAAAATATCAGACTTTTAAAAAAATCAGGCGGAAAATCAGACCTTAAAAATGCCCGGTTCCCCGAAATAAAAGCTGCTGTGGTGGTATGTTCGGATTCTGTTTTTGAAAACAAAGCACAGGATAGTTCTGGTAAAGCAATTATTTCGCGTTTAAGGCAATGGGAAATTGATGTAGAAAAATACGAAATTGTACCTGATGAGGTAAATATCATTAGGGATAAAGCGCTTGAATTAAGCAATAGCGGTTACCAACTTGTGATTTTTACTGGAGGAACCGGACTTTCGCCACGCGATGTTACACCAGAAGCCATTTCACCTTTACTAGACCGGAATATTGAAGGGATTATGGAAACTGCCCGCAGTTATGGCCAGGAGCGTATGCCTTATGCCATGCTTTCGCGTGGTGTGGCAGGTTTTAGGGGAGAAACGTTGGTACTTACCTTTCCAGGTTCTAAAAGCGGTGTTGAAGAAAGTATGGATGCCCTGTTTCCGCAGGTTTTACATTTATTTAAGGTGGTTAAGGGTGAGAAACATTAATGGAATTTAAATCCTGACCACATCTGAAATCGTTATTGCGAGGAGGAACTACGAAGCAATTTTTCATGCTAATGGTTCTTGCCACAAAGATTGCTTCGTCGGCTGAAAAAGCCTTCTCGCAATGACGACCTCGCTACCTTTAGTTGTTTAAGAGCGATAAAATCGCTTTACTCGTACATCCTCGTTACAAACGAGGACGATGTAGTGGGATGGTTAAGAGTGAGAAACATTAATGGAATTTAAATCCTGACCACATCTGAAATCGTTATTGAGAGGAAGAACTACGA
>Ga0308165_1003464_pt1 | contig 16924 bp, 20 predicted proteins | sample PhyWR2_FD_201032 | JGI IMG/M metagenome (GOLD analysis project Ga0308165, IMG submission 201032) | Phyllosphere microbial communities from UC Gill Tract Community Farm, Albany, California, United States - DLSLW.R2 | ecosystem: Host-associated > Plants > Phyllosphere > Unclassified | place: USA...
AATTTCACACTGCGATAATTCAACTTGCTAGCGAAGAGAGGATTGAAAATCCCCGTGTCCTTGGTTCGATTCCGAGTCCGGGCACCATCTTCAGAAGAACCCGCCTATGGCGGGTTTTTTGCTTTCTGAGATACGGACTCTCCATCGAACTGCGTTCGATTATTCGGCCTAAAGGCCTCACCCTGCGGGCCAGCGCTGAAGCGCTGTTCAACCCGGCGCCAGCGACATAGGGCGAATGTTCCCTTGCCTACTTGGCTCCCTCCCCCCACACAAACGTTGGCTTCAAGGATAACCGGGTTACCGTATTCTCGGCATTAAGCGTGAAAGTGGCGGCACCAGGCGAGTCGTGCCCAATTTCGTTGAGGCGGAACTCACTCTCTGGTAAAAATGCTACGCCATACATTTCCGAAGCGACGTCAATGATGACGTCGTAATGCCAACCACCTGGAAGCATGGCCGTAGCCTTGAATAGACAACTGCCTTTTCTTCATATGCTGCGCATGTTTGTAGAATGAATACATGCTTAAGCAGAATAAAAATATCGCGAAATAAAACAAATTCACTTCACCTTTCCCTTGGTGTAGATAATGCCCAGCGAAAATGACGCAAGCCACCATCACTGCCAACGAAAAAATTCACCGAGCTTATGGTCTTAGTCGAAACAACAGGCCATTTAGTCAATGAGCACAAAAAAAGCAGGGGATACCCCTGCTTGTCATTTAAAATCAATATTACTGGCATATCGGTGAGTATTTTTTCATAAACGGCGATTCGCAGATCGCATTCACGATATCACCTTTATCTTTCTCTTTTGGCTTGGCGCTTGAGTTGGTATTGCCACCACATTGCCCGCCATTTTTCCCCTGGCCATTGATGCATTGGCCAAAGTCGCTATTGCCGGCACCGCTGGCGTTGCCATTATTGCCCTGCACATTCTGATTACCGTTAAAACCGGCATGCGCGTAAGACGCCATCATGATGCAGGCGCCGAAAAGCAAAGTTGCTGTCTTTTTCATAATTTTCCCTTTGTGTTATTTAGCAATTGAATAAAACAAGATTTAATATTCCCCTGGGGAATATTAATCATAATCCATTGTCTTTTAGCGTTATAAAGATAGCAGATGAGAACAACTAAAATTATTCCCCATCACGGTTAGGAATACTCTGCCTCAGGGGATAGCAGCCAATAAATAAAATCATGGCTGCGGTTTAACATCAGCTTACCCATCACCGAACGTTTATGGCTGTGCACCGTTTTAACGCTCACCCCCATTACCCTGGCGGTTTGCGATTGGTCAAACCCACGCCGCAAATAGCCGATAACCTGTCGCTCACGGGGGGTCAACAGCTTAGCGGGAAACCGACAAACCGGCCTCGGATTAGCCAGCGTATCAGACAGCAGCCTAAACAGGCATTGCTGATCGTCGGTACGGTACAGCACCCGGCTCGCGTGCCCGGAGGCAACGGTCTGCTTTTCCTTAATGGTGACGACATGTGCTCCAGAATAGGCGGCCCAGCGCCGGATGCGGCGTGCCGGCGAGGTCAGCACGATGTCAGGCCGCTCATCACTGCCTGGCGACAGGAAATGCACGACGTTATTATGCTGCTGCGCATATGTCGCAATGCTTAACCGCAAGCCGGCGGCAAAATAGCGGTTCTCGTCATCGATGACGATATTGAGAGATTTCATTATCCCCTCCTAATTTATCCATCACCCTATTTAGATTAAAATTTTAGTAAAAAAACGATTGACAGCGTTATTGTGCTCATCATTTGCAACGGACGTTTCAACTCATTTTTTTACTTACCCTTATAAATCTAAGATTATAAATCAGGGAAGGGTCAGCATAATGACCTTATACCCCTGAAAATCGCCAGTGCCACCGCTGTACCCGCTTAATGTTGACGTCAATGTGAGGGTTTTCCCTTCAGGGCCAATCCGGTCGAAATAACCAGAACCAATATCGACACCATTTACTTTAAGATGACTGATAATGCTACCACCAAGAGAGACGGAACCATTTTTATCTACAGCGATGATAGCCAAGCTAAATTTATTATTGCAGTCAACGCGAAATTGCTTCGCTGCAACATCCCCATTAACTGAATTAGTGTCTATCGTGCCGTGATTCAGCTCGATATAAGAATCGGCAATCCTGCAATAGGTTGGATCTATTTGTGGTGCAAAGCATTCAAACTCGCCACCGGGCAAAGGAACAAAAGATTTCCCTCCAGTGCTAAACAAAGGATAAGCCAAACCCAGACAAGGCTCCGCGTATAGGCCAAATTGCGATTTGGCTTCCTTATTGATAAAACCTTTCCGTGCGAATACCTGGGCTAATTCTCCCATCGTCTCTAAACCTGCCGCCTCAGACATATCCATTTCGCCAAAAGTAGATATAGCATGTGAGCGGTTAGAGTACGTAAAAGCCAGTTTACAGTTATCAAGCCCCCTGCAATCTTTTAATGGATTCGGAGCAGGATCGTACTCATCCCACCGAATTACTTTCACGATAAACCTATTTTGAGAAGGCGAGTATTGTGCATCTACCTCCCAACTGGCAGTCGCCTGTGGAACGTGCAACAACAACCATAAAAAGAGTATTTTTTTCATTTTTTCTTCTCGCTATCGAACTGGCGATTTTCACATTTACATTTCAGGGCATTGCCACCCGACGTCAGCGACAGCGGCTTGCCGCTCACGCCCAGCGCTTTCTCCAGCTGCAGGTTATCCGCAACAGTCGGCGGCAACCCTATCACGGTGACCAAACTGAGCCGCGTCATCTTTCCTGTGCGGTGCCAATATATCGGCCACTTATTTTCTTTTTTATTCGCACTGAGTACCTTACTAAAATAATTCTCAGACGGGTTCTATAACCATAATGGCGTTGCCGCAATAACTCCCGACATTATTCACGCCCAATGACTTCGTTATTAAACCAAGCACATTAACACCTGCCAGCAGATTAAATAATCCACCAATCGCATAACCATTTACGCTTATATACGTAAGCCCCGCAGGTGAGAGATTAATATAGGATTCATCATTAATTAATCGCACCCTTAATTTTGTTCCCGTGCTACATTGAATTGAATCCTTGCCTTCCTCTATGGAGCTCTCTGCTTCTTTAATAGAAAGAGTACCATGATCAATTTCCACTTTCGGTGTTATAATATTGCCCCATTGCTGGGGAGGAACTTTCAGGCATACCGCTTTTAATCGTAATTAAGGCTAAAATCCACCACAGCATCAAAACTCCCCACCCACAAAGGCGCACCGGTACGTTCCGCCATAACGCTGTAGTTCAACACATTGCTGCCCGGCGTCAGCCACAGCGGCTTGCCGCGGCTGCCTAAGCGAATGTCTTCACCCTGGGCCCCCAGCAGGCGCAGCCCCATGCCGCTTACGCCCTGCGCTTTCACCAGCTGCGGGTTGTCCGCATCGGCCGGCGCCCGGAAGCTCACCCGCACCGCAGGCTGATCCGCCGCCCAGCTCCGCGCGCCGGTGCGTTCATCCCGGCTAGCCGCCGAACCGCGCAGGCAATCGCGCAGCCGCAACTCAAACGCCACCGGCGTACCACGAGCGCCCGGCTGCTCTAACCTGCCGGTCGCGACCTCCCCCAGCCAGATCTCCTGCCGCAGGCTGTCCATCTCCAGCCGGCACGCGCTCTCGGTCATGGCGCCGCGAATTTCCAGCACGCCGCCGGCGCCATCCACCTGCCAGTTATCCACGGCGTTCGCCGTCGGCAGCAGCCACAGCAGGGCTGTCAAGCTGAGTGGCGCCATCAGCGCCAGCCCGCCCAACACGGCGTAATAGCGCAGCTCGCCGCAAAGGTACGCCCAATCGCGCGCCGTTCGTTTCCCGGTCATGTTTCTCTCCAGATAAATCCATCCGTTATTTTCATTAGCGGTAGCGCTAACTACACCTACTCATATTCCAAACCGAAGGTTGCCACGGCAGAAAATGTCCCCAGGCCGATGCTTTTCTGCGCTATCGCCTCCGGCTCTCCCTGAACATAAACCTGCAATTGCAGGCTGTTGCTGCCCTTGCCGATTGCATATCCCTCACTCGATTTGTTCAGCGCCAGCGGCGCGCCCGCCGCCGTTTCCAGCCCCAGGGCGATGCCCTGCGCCAGACTCCCTCCGTCCGGCCTCAGCAGGCCGGGCAATGTCGCGCTCTCGGCCCCCTTGAAGGTCACTTTCACCGAGTTGCCCAGGCTGATGTCACAGTCTTGCAGCACCAGGCTGAACGCCTTGCCGGCGGTGCGGCCATGGGTGTACAGGTATTTATCGATCACGGTGCCGAACTCCAGGCGAATATCCTCATCTCCCGGGCGCAGCGTGCAAGGCTCGGCCACCAGTGCGCCGCTAAAATGCATATTGTCGGCGGCGGCCCAACTCCAGCTCGCGCTGACCAACAACCCCGCGCCGATAACCCCTCGCCACGCCGCCGCTTTACTTATCCTCTTCATGCGCTTTTCCTTTCCCTTTCCCAGCCGTCCCTGTCACTCACAGGTAATCCGCCTGCAGCGTCGCCGTTGCAGCGAACGCGCCTTCCGTCAGTGGAACGCCCGCTTTGGCAACCGGCACCGCCTCCAAACGCGGCGGATTGGCAGGATCGATTTTGATGCTGCTGTTCGGCGCGAACGGTTTGTCATCCCGGTACACTCGGATGCCGAGATTGCTGTTATCGGTTTGCAACGCGGCGTTATCAAAGGACGCGGCGTTGCCTTTAAAGGTCAACGTCAGTTCCCACGGCAAGGCACCGGGCGAATCGCATTGGATAAGGTAGTTCACCGCCTGCCGGTAGTTGACGCCATCAACCTTGTTGATACCGACACGCTGACCAAACGCCACTTCGATAACGCCGCCATCGTTGATGCGGCACGGCGGCGGCGCACGCAGCGTCCCTTTCAGGTGCATGGCGACCTCTTCAGCCGCCGGAACGGAATAGCTGACCAGGCCACTTGCACACAACAGCATCACGGCAATACCCTGTTTCATGTTCGCCCCCCGGTTCATTGGTAATCGACGCGCAACGTGGCGGACGCCGTAAACTCCCCCGTCGGCAGCGCTGCGTTCGCTTGCTTCACGGGCACCGCCTCCAGCGTCGGCATATCGGGAAAGGTGAATGTTTGCCAACTGTTCAGCGCGATGCGCGACCTGTTGTTTAAAAATGCAATGCCCAGGCCGTCGACGCTGGTCTGCAGCAATTTGCCATCAAACCCCGCCCCCGTTCCGGCGAGCAGCAACCGCATGCCGTTCTTTTCCGGCTTGGTACAGGTGAATTCATAGTCGACTGGCGTACGATAATTTTCGCCATCGATACGCGTCGTCAGCACCTCGTCGCCGAAGTTCACTTCGATCGGCCGATTGCCGTTGAGCACGCAGGGCAGCGGCGCCAACACGGTCACCTTGACCGACACCGTAGTGGCGGCCTGCGCCGCCCCCATCGTCAACAGGCAGGACGCGCCGGCCAGGTAAAGAACGCATGCTAAATTCGGTATAATATTCACTTTGCCTCCCCCGTTCTTCTTAACCCGATATATCCCGCCCTGTTACAAAATAGCGCTATGAATGCTACCCAGGGAACGCCATAACACGCTTCTGCCGGTGATATAATTCCCCCATTAAGGCAAGGAAATAATGATGCTTTTAGAACCGTGAAACTCCCCCACGCTGCCGTCATATCCCGCCAGCGTTGACGTCAATGTTAAAGTCTTTCCTTCGGGTGGCGCCGTAACCAGCAACCCGTTTCCCACATTAACGCCGTCTAGCTTCAACTCACTACGGAACTGCTTTTTATCGTTGAAATAAACTGTTCCAGACTCATCAGAACTCATCACTCTTATCTTGAAATTAAACGTGCAAGCCACCGTCAATTTAGCTTCTACCGTATTGCCATTAATCATTTCAGCCCGCAACATGCCATGATCCAGCTCCACCATCGGCTCACGCAATTCGCAAACGTTGGGTACGATCTCCGGCACTCGGCACTGTTCGCCACCGGGAAACCAATAGACAGTCCATGAGCCATTGCTTCCCTGCCCGTTATAACCAAAGTAAATACAACTGGGTTTACCAGGATAATAATAGTCTCTACTGCGATACTCCCGATTGAGAAGGCCAGCCCGGATAAAATTCGCCCCCAACTCACCTAATGTTTTGCTTGTTGTATCATTAGGTATTAAAACATCATTTAAGAAAGTGAAATTATTCACAGTGAACGCCAGATAACAGTATTCGCGCCCGCCAACACAGCCATATAAAGGATTAGGCGCTTTATCCTCCGTATCCCAGGCAACAATTTTAGCGACAAAATAGCCGTAGGTCGCATTAACCGGCCGATATTCCGTTTTCATTTCCCACGCAACAGAAAAGGCATCAACAGAATATAAATAAATTAAAAAAGGAAAAAAAAACCGCTTTAACATAGGGTAATCCCTGATATGAATAAAAATTCAATTATCCCTTTGCAATCGAAAACGGCGATAGAAAAATAGCCTGTTCTCTCCTTCAGCATATCCATTTAGCTGTCTGTTAATTTTTAATCGCCGCTGGCGGTAGCGTATTCGCACCGGCCTTTAAGACGCCGTATTCTTCTCCGCCACCACTTTGCAGACCGCACCTGCGCAGTTAAAGCTCAGCTGCGGCCGGCCGCCGTAGTCGTTGATGTAGGTCAGCACCGGGCTATTGCCGAGGCTCCCGGCGCTCACCGTCAACGGCAGGTTGCCCTTCGGCGGCACCATCAACGGTTCGAACTCCTTGGCGCCGTCAATGCCTTTGCGGCTGGCAGCATCAATGATGGTGACGTAGTACGGCGTCGGGTTGTTCACCACATACTTGTCGCCCTGCTTGCTCAGCGTCAGCTGTTCCTGCCACGGCGCCGCGCCACGTTCCGGGGCGATCGCCGCCGGGCGGTAAAACAGCTTGATACGCGTTTGCAGCGCAATCTGCAGCGAGTTCGGCTTGTTGCTCTTCGGCGGGATCTCGCGCAGGTTGAAGTAATACAGCGTCTCCCTGTCCTGCGGCAACATCTTCGCCGCCGGCAGCGCCTGGATCTTCACCTGGCTCGGCTTGCCCGGTTCGATGCGCTGCACCGGTGGCAATACCGTCAGCGGACTCTGGATCTTGTTGCCCTGTTCGTCTTCCAGCCAGCCCTGCGCCAGGTACGGTAATTGCTTGTTCTGGTTACTCACGCTCAGGCTCACCGACTGCACGCTGCCATCAAAAATCACCCGGGTGCGATCCAGCGCGATGGCCGCCTGCGCGGTTGGCGCCAGCGCGCCGCCCAGCAGCGCCGCCGTCATCAATAAAACGCCAGGTTTACGCATCGTGTTCATCATAAAAAACTCCTTAATTCATTGTTCTTTGCTATCCACACCGGCGCTTAGCGCCCGGCACGGCAGCAGTAAATTGGCTGTCAGCATCTCGGCCGGCAGTGGCGTCGGCATCTGCACTTCGCACTGTTCGGCGCCGTTCCAGCGCACCGTCATCCGCTCCCCGGCGTTGATGCCGCTCAGATAAACGCTGCCGCCGTCGTTGACGATGCCGGTCTCCTGTTTACGGACGTTCAGCACCGTGGCGCCAAACGGCGGCTCGCTGCCGTCCGCCAGCTTAATTACGGCCATCGCCTTCTCCCCGGCGATCACCGCAAACTTGCGGTAACCGATAGCGCCTTCGGTCAACGTCGCCTGCACCACCGAGGTGGTGGCCTCGGCGTTATCGCCCAGCGTGTCCAGATCGATGCTGGCCTTGTTGCGGTAGTAGCTGTTGACGTCCGCCACCACCGCCTTGCCCCAGCGGTTGGTCGCCACCGCGCTGCCGTAGCCGCGTACCGGTACCCCGGCTACGCCTTCGGTATCCAACAACAACCGGGTGCCGCCCGCCATATTGCTGCGGTGCAGCGCACCGCCTTCGGCGGTCAGCGTCATCCCGCCCTGAAGAGAACCGCCGACCGCGCTGTATCTGTCCTGTTGATAACTGGCGTTGGCGCTTATACGCGCGATATCGCCGTCGCGGTTGTAATAGCCGCTCAGGTTGGCGCCGCTGCGCGAACTGCCGGCGCTGAGCTGATAGTTACTGCGATCGTCCAGTCGCTCGTAATAGCCCACGCGGTGGGTATTGTCGTTACGGTTGAACGTGGTGTTGTAGCTCAGCGTCGCACCGTTGCCCCACGGCACCGAGAGCCCCAAATACATGCCATCGTCGTTGGTCTCGTTGTAGCGGTTACGGTACGCCGACAGCGACAGGCTCATGTTTTTAAACCTGCCCAGGTCGAAATAGCGCGACATCGTCAGGCTGTAGCGATCGTTGGCCGGCCGCTCCCAGTAGGTCTGATGACTAAAGTTGAGATAAGCGCTCAACCCGATATCACGCAGCTGCTGGTTGTAGGTGATGGTGTACATCTCCTTGCTGTTGCCGTACCGCTGCCCGTATTGGCGCGCGTCCAGGTACTCGCTCATGCTCATAAAGTTCCGCTCAGAGAAGCGGTAGCCGGCGAAGGTCACCTGGCTGTCCAGCTCGTCGAAGCTTTTCGAGTAACTGAGGCGGTACGAGCCGCCGCTCAGCGTCTCACCGTTGTACGGCAGTTTGGCGCGCGACTGGGTCGCGTCGAACGACAGCGCCCCCAGCAACAGCAAATCGCGCCCGATACCCAGCGCCGCAGCGTTATAGTCGCCCCCCAACAGCGCGCCGCCGAACAGCGACCAACCGTTGCTCACCCCCCAGGAAAACTCACCGGTGCCGAACATCGGCCCCTGGTAGCGGTGATCCATATCCGACGGCTTGCCCGCCGCCAGCTTGTAGCGCAGCGAGCCGGGGCGCGTCAGGTACGGGATGCTGGCGGTGCTCATTTTGAACTCCTGCACGCTGCCGTCCTGCTCCTCCACCCGCACGTCCAGATCGCCCGTGACCGCATCGTTGAGATCCTGGATCCGAAACGGCCCGGCGGCGACGGTGGTTTCGTACAGCACCCGCCCTTGCTGGCTGACGGTCACCTTGGCGTTACTCTTGGCCACTCCGCTGACTTCCGGCGCGTAACCGCGCAGGTTGGGTGGCAGCATGTTGTCGTCGGAGCGCAGGCTGACGCCGCCGAAGCGAAAGCTGTCGAACAGCCCGGAATCCAGGTAGTCCTCACCCAGCGTCAGCTTGGATCGCAGCGCCGGGATCGCCCGATAGGCGTAATAGCGGCTCCAGTCCAGGTTCCGGGTGGATTCACCGCCGCCTTGCCGGTTCCACTGCCCCTGCCAGTCGGCGCGCAGCCGCCAGGCGCCCAGGTTGGCTCCCGCCGTGCCGTTGCCGCCCAGGCTGTAGTTCTGAGTGCCCGCCTGCTGCTGGCGCTGCGCCTGGCCGTTGAGGTTATAGTCGAACAGCAGCCCCGGTATCCCCTCATCCCAGCGGGCCGGCGGATCCCAATCCTCCGAGACATAGTCCAGATAGGCCTGGGGGATGCTCAGATACAGCGCCGACGTGGCCAACTCACCCCGCACTTCCATGCCCGGTAGGCTGGCCTCGTCCAGACAGGCGCCTTCTCGCCACCAGGTCAGTTTTTTCGCGGCCTCATCTTTGATACCCAACTGCGCCACCAATTCCGGCGTCAGGCAGGCGCGGCTGCCGTTAGCGTCCCCGTCCGGCGCATAAAATGCCACCGGTTGTTCCGGCAGGTCGCTTTTATTGACGCGCACCACCATGCTGTACTGTCCGGGCATAATGTAGCCACCGCGCGAAAACTGGCTCAGATCGATGTTTTTACGATCGTTTACGTCGAGCACGTCGGTGTTGAACTGAATGTCTTCCACCGCGCCGGCGTTACTCGTCAAACTGCCCAGCACCAGCGCCACGCAGGCGCTGAGAATATGCAAACGAAACGGTTTTCCGGCAGGTAAAAACATCATTTCCAAGACCTTTTAATTTATTAACTTCCCTGATTCATCAGCCGCTCAGTAATAATCCATTTTGAAACGCACCGATGAAAAATAGTCCCCGGCCTTCAATGGCCGCTGATTGCTGATTAACGTCATGGCGTAATTCAGGCGGTAATTCCCCGGCAATATATTCACCGGCGGCAATGATTTCCCTGGCGTGGCAATATTGCCGGCGGCATCGGTAATTTTCAGCGCAATACCGGAGGCATGGCCGTTGATACCAAACATCTCACCGTCCACGTGGCCATCAAACGTAATCCGAAACTGTTTCCAGTCCGGTAAATGCTTATCAACGCGTTCGAGTACGCAATTTACTAACTCAATGCTGAATGGCACCGTTCGGCTTCTGCCATCTCGTGCAATATCTGAAATGGGGATAATATCCATATCGATAATTTGCTCTCGGCTTTCAGTCGCAATGGCACAGGCCGTATCGATAATAGCCCCTTGCATATTGACGCGCCCTTCACCTTGCCCGGCAGACATTGCCTGCTGGGAAATAAAATACGGCACCAGCAATAGGCAAAAAGCCCCTGTCTTTTTTAGCTGTTCATTCATTGCCATTCCCTGGTGAAATCATGTTTCCTCAAAATGGCATGCGGGTTGCCCCGCATGCCCGATAATCACACGTATTTCGTCAGGTAACGACTTACTGGTACGCCAGCGTGAAGTCGGCTACAGACTGGAACTCACCCGGGGTGATCTCCGCGGTAGAAGCGCTGGCGCCCTGCAGGTAGGCGGAGAAGGTCAGGGTGTTGGCGCCGTTCTGCAGCGCTTGCGCTTTAGAAGCAGTGCCCAGTTCAATGTTGGCACCAGCGCCGTCAGTGATGGCGATGCCCGCGCCCTTGGCGGAACCGGTGATGCCCAGCAACTTGTCGTTAGCTTCAGACTTCGCGCCGCTGAAGGTCAGCGCAACGCTTTTCTTATTATCAGACAGTTCGCAGTTTTCCAGCTTGATCTGGAAGTTGCGCGGGGTAGATTTACCGCCGCTTTTCAGCGCCACGTTGGAAATCGCACCCAGTTCAACGGTCTGATCCAGAGAATCAGGCGCGATTGAGCAAGGAGCATCAATGATAGAACCGCTGAAGGTCACTTTACCGTGGCCCTGGTCAGCAGCGTGCGCCAGAGAAGAAACACCAAATGCCATAACGGCGGCCAGCATAATTTTATTCAGTTTCATAGAAATCCCTTACATTCCTTAGTAAGTAGTGGAGTAAATTAAATCCTTAAGTCACGCATGCAATGCCACAGCTTTATTCCTGAGCGTTGTATTCGTGGCTAATACGCTGCGTTTCCGCGTTCCGTATCAGTGGGAACAAATTTACACTCCCCGAGCTCCGTTTGAAACGTTATGTCGCAAAAAGACAAAAACACAGGATTATTATCGATAAAATAATAATTAAATAGATTATAAAGCCAACAAATAGGAATTAATTATCACTATTTATATAAAAAAACTTGTAAACATATAAACATTTCATGTCAATTATACGGATAGAGAGAAAAATCCTATTTACATACAGAGTGAAGGATTGAAAAAAGCCGCATCAGGTCTCAGAATAATCCCTCGACAGGAAAGTTGATGGGTAAATGAAATGATTTTTATCATAAATGAAGACATCCTCTTTAATGAGGATGAGGGCACGCTGTCGCATGTCGATAATGCCAGTAATAAAATAGCGTTACTTAAACCGACCAGCAGATTGCTTTCGTTGTTTATTCGCAATAATGATAAGCTGCTGCTGCGAGAGAGGTTGCTTAATGACGTCTGGGTTGAACATGGGCTCAAAGCCTCCAATAACAACCTGAATAATTACGTTTCCGGCCTGCGTAAGTCATTGGCGCAGTTCGGCGTGGAAGATATTATTGTTACCTATCCCCGTCAGGGGTTTAAATTTAGCGCCGCAAGCATTCAGCTGATGGATATAAATACCGATGAAGTTAATAATAATGATTATAGCGAAACCGAAATAGCTTCAACGCCGCCACCGGTTGCACGAACGCCGAACTTTCGTCGCTCTGTTCAGCGCTTAATTATGATTATGGCCGCTTGTTTAGTGCCGTTTGCCGCGATTGTGCTTTACCAAAACAGCACGCGCATCAGCGTTTATCCGTTGGGCAATGAGCAAAATTGCCAAATTTACACCATGCGGTTAGGCAGCGGTGAGTTGGCAAACATTAAGCGAGAGATACGGCAAGCCGGCTTCAACTGCCAATACCGGGCGGATATCTATTACTATGACAACATTCGCAATGAGGGCGCAGAAAAGGACGAACAGTGGTTAACCTATTGCCCGCGGGCGAGCAATAGCCCCTGCATTAACAATTACATCAATAATAAACAACCATAACATTGCGCCATTTATCCCCAGGGCCAACGAAAAACAATCCCCCGGCGTTGCCGGGGACATTCTCCGCTCAGGAGGCCGTGGTGCACACGAACAGCGGCGCATGGTTACCACTGAACAGATAGTGACGCTCATCGACTTTTTCAATTCGCCAATGGATCAATGGCGCCGACATAGGCAAACGGCGGTTAAGCGCTTCATTATCCAAATTGTCTTGCGACTTTCTGACCGCTTCCTTACGGCGCAGCGTGTAATTACTCCCCTGCCGCTGATAGTCCATGATCATTGCCCGCTCGATGGTATAACGCGTATCGCCGTCAAAAAAGCTGCCGCTCAGCAACAGGGTCACGCTCCGCGCGCCTTCGGGTACAACGCTCACCAGCAAGACACGCTGCATCAATTGGTCAGGCAACTGATCGGTTGAACGCAGTACCGCACGGCACTCCGGGATTTGCGGTTTGAAAAACAAGAAATAGGCGGAAACGCCGCAGCCTGCGATCGCCATCGCGCCTAACAGCGCGTAACGGTAGCGCCAGAGGCGCTTACTTAACCCGGCTTTCATAATAGTTCTCACATTGCACTTTGCCCGCGGCCATTTCCGCCTGTGGGCAATAGAAGTAATAAGAAGCCCGGGCTCGCCCAACGGCCCCCGACAACACCGATCCGCTATCGTAGTACAGCAGCGTCGCCGGTTCCGTACACCGAACCGACTTATCTTGCGCCAACATATTTTTCAAATGCGCCAGATCGGCCTCACCGGGTCCCACCTTATGGTAAGAAGCCACAAACTTCACCTCACAGCTGCCGATGTTGCCTACGCTTACCGTGCTGATCGGCGCATAGCCGGCGTCCTGCCAGGCCCACAGGCCGCTCCCCGCCGCCAGCAACAACAACGCGGCTAGTCCGAGGCGCTTAAATCGCAACGTTAGCAGCGGCCTGGTCGGCAAGGCGTTGTCTGCAGCCACCGGGAGCGGCATCTCCGGCAAACTCTCCGCCAGGCTGTCCGTCGTTTTCAATGAAGCGGCGGTGAACATGAATCCCTGGCGCGGCAACGTAACGATAATGTCGTCCTCGCCCAGGGCGGCAAACATCTTGCGCAGAATGGAAATGGTGTTATTGAGATTATTGCCGGAGGCCACCTGACCGTGCGCTTCCCACACCTGCGTCAGCAGGGTATCGCGGGAGAGCACCAGGTTATTGTTTCTGACCAAGGCGGACAGCAGGCGGTTCAGGGTAGCGGTGAGCGGTTGAGGCGGCAGCTCAGCGTTGAGATCCACCAACTCTGATCTATCCTCATGATATTTAATCTTATTATTAATTACGTATCTCATTGTTCCCCGCTCAAAAAACTAATTAATAATAATTAGCCCTTGTTAAACATGAGAATAGTAGCACACGGCATGAGTTAAGAAAATTCCTAGAAAAACGCATAAAAAGCTAAATAAACATAAATATAGGAAATAACATTGCGCTGTCTCACAGGGCGCCAAACATTTAACTGATGATTGTCGATTTTTATCATGTCGATATTAAAAATGCCGCCCGGCAAATACCGGGCGGCACGAGAAATATCCATTTTCACCAGGCTCAACCGCCGCCGGGCTTACGCCTTTAAACGCCGCAGTTGCCGATCCTGCCAGCCACCGAACAGCCATTGACCGGCTATCGCGCCAAGCAAGGCGCAGAACATGTCGGACTGCGTGTCCCACGGGTCGCCCTGGGTGCCGAGAAACTCATCGGCGCCCTGGCCCAGCGCCAGCGCCGCCCACCACTCGATAAGCTCATACACCGCGCTGATCGCCAGCGCGATACAGCACACCACGAAGCCCAGCATTTTGCGGCCCCGCACATAACCGCCGCGCAGCAGGATCTCGCGCGCCGCCAGCGCCGGCACCAGCCCCTGGAAGAAATGCCCCAGTTTGTCGTACGGGTTGCGGCCAAGATCCAGCCACTGCTGCACCTCAAACCCCAGCGGCACGCGGGCGTAGCTGTACATGCCGCCGAAAATCAGGATCAGCGCGTGGAAGAAAATCAGCGTATAGAGCAGCGGCGTCAGCGGATAACGGCGATGGGTCAGCCACAGCAGCGGCAAAACAATCAATACCGGCGCCACCTCCATCAGCCAGGTGGTGCGATCGTAAGGGCTGATGCCGCTGTGGATCAGCGCGGCCAGCAGCAGCAGGGTAATAACGGACAACAACAACGGCGTGCGTGAGACGGGCATAACCAACGTTCCTTCGGGTCAATAGGGCAATCCCCTCTTTATACCGCAGATCGCACGGCGAAAAAAAACAGGCGGAGCGTCGCCGCTTCGCCTGTTCGAGGGGTGCTTACCCTGCTCGGGATTACTTCAGCGCTACGCGGATCACGTCGTCCGGCGCGGTCGCTTCTTTCTCGCGGCTGGAAGCCTGCTTGACGCTGACGTACAGCGTCTGGCCGTCCGGCGACAGCGCCAGGCTATTCGGGTGGGTCGGCGTCTTGATGGTGTTCAGCACCTTGTAGCTCTTGGCGTCGATCACGCTCACTTCACCCGCCTGGCGATGGGTCACGTAAACTTCATTGCGCGCCGGGTTGAACAGCACCGCCAGCGATTCCGGCACGTCGATCTTGCTCAGGATGTTGCCGCTGCGGGTATCCACTACCAGCACCTGCGGCTGCTTGGAATCGGTGATGAAGGCGCGATGGGTGGCGGTATCCAGGCTGATGTTCAGGAAGAAGTGCTCTTTAGTCTCATCCAGCTTCTTGCGTGACAGCACCTTGTTGCTCTGGGTATCGATAGTCACCAGCTCGCCGTCGGCGTTGGTGACGTACAGACGTTTGGCGGCGGCGTCCAACGCCAGGCCGGTGCCGTACTTGCCGGTGTCGGTTACGGTGGCGCGCAGGGTCAGATCCTTGCCGTCCACCACCCACACCACGCTGGATTCACCCAGCCCGGTGATGTACAGGGTATCGCTGTCGGCATCCGCCACCAGTTCGCGCGGCGCCAGCGGTTTGACGGTCTCGGAGCGCTTGCGCGCGTCCAGCACCAAGCGGCCTTTCACGTCGCCGGTCTTGGCGTCGATGGCGGTCACCGAGTTATTGACCGTGTTGCCGAAGAACAGCGTGCCGGTTTTAGCATTAACGGCGGCGCCGAACGGCTTGATGTCGTTATGGATAATTTGGGTCACGTCCAGCGTGGTCGGATCCAGGCGGTAGACGATGCCGCCCTTATCCAGCTTGCGGCTCTGCGACGTCGCCAGGTAAAGCGCGTTCTCGCTCGGGCTGTAGGCCATTTCATAAGCGCCCTTGCCGACCGGTTTGCGCAGCACGTCCGGCGCGGTCTGCGCCTGCAAGGTGTTGGAGAACAGCAGCGTGGACAGCAGCATCAGCGGAAATGCCGCCCGTTTTCCCTTGGTGATCAAAGCATTCATCGAAATTTCCTTATAGAGCTAACGGGGCGACCGCGCGGCCGCCCTCTTTTCATTATTAAAATCAGGCTTTCTCTTCGGAAAGCAGCGCCCACCAGCTGTCGATGGTCGGGTTGCGCGCCAACGCGATAAAGTCGATATCGCCGCGGATCTTGCGCCAGCGGGTCGCCAGCTCCATGATGCGCACCGAATCCAGACCGTAATCGATCAGGTTTTCATCGTTGCCCATGTCTTCGCTGTCTTCGTCCAGCAGCGGCAGGATTTGCTGACGCAACGCGTCGATGCTGGCGATGCCGGCCGCCGGCAGCAGAGACGCGGTGGTCACCACCCGGCCGCAGCGGCCGGCGGTGTAGCGCAGCGCCATCAGGTGTTCGTCACGCGAGAAGTCCGCCAGGCCGTCGGCCACCATGAAAGGCTGGATGTTGCGCATGAAGGCGTCGATGGCGGTGGTCAGGCAGCCAATGTGCGCATACACGCCGCAGATGATCAGCTGATCGCGGCCGGACTCCTGCAGGATCTCCTGCAGCGGCGAGCGGTGGAAAGCGCTGTAGCGCCATTTCACCAGCACCGTGTCGTCTTCGTCCGGCGCCAGCGCAGCGGTCACCGCCTGCTGCTCGGGGTGTTTGTTCAGGCCCGGCCCCCACATGTCGTTCAACAGCGCGCGATCTTCATCGCTCTGCTGATTCGGCTGAGCGGTATAGAACACCGGAATGCCATGCTGTTTGCAGTAGCGACGCAGGTTGGCGATGTTCTCCACCACCTGTTTAATCAGCGCGCTGTCTTCGCCCCAGAAATTGAGGAAATACTGCTGCATGTCGTGGATCAGCAGCGCGGCGCGCTGCGGTTCTACCTGCCAGGTGACTTTATTTTGCGGCAGTTCGTCCGCCGTCGGCAGCGCGTAATCATTAAGTTTTGGAATGGCCATCAATTAATCTCCCTGAGCCTGAGTCTGTAGTTGCGCGTCGAGCTGCTCGCGCAGCCGTTTTTTGTCCACTTTGCCGACCGGGGTCAGCGGCAGGCTGTTCACCTGAATAAAGCGATCCGGCAGTTTGAAGTCCGCCACGCCCTGTTCGCGCAGGTGGCGACGCAGCACCACCGGCTTCAGCGGCGCGTTGGCGATGATATAGGCGCAACTCTTCTCCCCCATCAGCGCGTCCGGCATCGACACCAGCGCGGCGTTGATCACGTCCGAATGACGCAGCAGCAGGTTCTCGATCTCCTCGGCGGCGATCTTCTCTCCGCC
>Ga0308165_1003465_pt1 | contig 16924 bp, 11 predicted proteins | sample PhyWR2_FD_201032 | JGI IMG/M metagenome (GOLD analysis project Ga0308165, IMG submission 201032) | Phyllosphere microbial communities from UC Gill Tract Community Farm, Albany, California, United States - DLSLW.R2 | ecosystem: Host-associated > Plants > Phyllosphere > Unclassified | place: USA...
TTCGCCCAGGCTTTGCAGTCCTCGGTGAGCAACGATCAGGCGCATTAAGGGAAACGAACAACAGTTTATGGTGACGAATCGTCAGCGCTACCGCGAAAAGGTCTCCCAGATGGTTAGCTGGGGGCACTGGTTTGCCTTGTTCAACATTTTGTTGGGCATGGTGCTTGGCTGCCGTTATCTGTTCGTGGCCGACTGGCCAACGACGCTAACCGGGCGTATTTACTCCTGGATAAGCGTGGTTGGGCACTTTAGCTTTTTAGTGTTCGCCACGTACCTGCTGATTCTTTTCCCTCTGACGTTTATCGTCATGTCGCAGCGGCTGATGCGGTTTTTGTCCGCGATCCTTGCCACTGCGGGCATGACGCTGCTGCTTATCGACAGCGAAGTTTTCACACGTTTCCACCTGCATCTCAATCCCATCGTCTGGGAACTGGTGATCAACCCCGATCAGAACGAAACCGCGCGTGACTGGCAGCTGATGTTTATCAGCGTGCCTATTATTCTGCTGATTGAGATGCTGTTTGCCACCTGGAGCTGGCAAAAACTCCGTAGCCTGACGCGTCGTCGTCACTACGCCAAACCTGTCGCTGCGCTCTTCTTCGTGGCGTTTATCAGCTCGCATGTCATGTACATTTGGGCTGATGCTAATTTCTATCGTCCGATTACCATGCAGCGCGCCAACCTGCCGCTTTCTTATCCGATGACGGCGCGTCGCTTCCTCGAAAAACACGGGCTGCTTGATGCGCAGGAATACCAGCGTCGCCTTGTCGAGCAAGGTAATCCGGAGGCGGTGTCGGTACAGTATCCGCTGAGCGATTTACGCTATCGCGATATGGGACAAGGCCAGAACGTCTTGCTTATTACCGTCGACGGTCTGAATTATTCTCGCTATGAAAAACAGATGCCTGCGCTGGCTGAATTCGCCGAGCAAAACATTAATTTCACGCAGCATATGAGTTCCGGGAATAGTACCGACGCTGGCATTTTCGGCCTGTTCTATGGCATTTCTGCGGGTTATATGGATGGCGTGTTGTCTTCTCGTACGCCTGCTGCGCTGATTACCTCGCTTAATCAGCAGGGTTATCAACTGGGGCTGTTCTCATCGGACGGTTTCAGCAGCCCGCTTTATCGCCAGGCGTTGTTGTCTGACTTCTCGCTGCCTGCTGCGCAGAGTCAGTCCGACGAAAAAACGGCGGGTCAGTGGGTGAACTGGCTGAATCGCTATGCGCAGGAAGATAACCGCTGGTTCTCATGGGTCGCATTCAACGGCACAACGCAGGATGACAGTCATCAGAAAGGCTTTGCCCGTCGTTACAGCCGTGCGGCTGGCGATGTCGATGCGCAGATTGCGCGCGTCATCAGCGCACTTCGCGAATCCGGTAAACTGGACAATACCGTGGTGATCATTACTGCAGGCCACGGCGTGCCGCTGGGTGATGAAGCAAAAGAAATGGGCTGGTCGCGTCCTAACCTGCACGTCCCACTGGTTGTTCACTGGCCGGGGACACCTGCGCAGCGCATCAGCATGCTGACCGATCACAAAGACGTCATGACGACACTGATGCAGCGCTTATTGCACGTCAGCACACCGGCAAATGAATACTCGCAGGGTCAGGATATTTTCAGCGCCACACGCCGCCACAACTGGGTGACCGCAGCCAGCGGAAATACCCTCGCGGTGACAACGCCCACGCTGACACTGGTGCTTAATAGCAACGGTAATTACCAGACCTATAACCTGCAGGGTGAGAAAATACACGACCAGAAACCGCAGTTGAGTCTGCTGCTTCAGGTGTTGACGGACGAGAAACGGTTTATCGCTAATTGATTAAAAATGAATCCGTTAGCGTTGTGCATGCTTGCATTCATTCGGTAAATGGTTAGTATATTTTTACTGCAATCGGCACGTAGCGCAGCCTGGTAGCGCATCGTCATGGGGTGGCGAGGGTCGAGAGTTCAAATCTCTCCGTGCCGACCAAAATTCATCCGTAAAAAAACCAACCGATCAGGGTTGGTTTTTTTGTATTCCATCGCTTACTTCTTTTCTTTCTCGCCCAGGAAAAATATCCCCAACGGAATGGCAAGGAGAACGGTGAACACCAGGCTGTAGACGAAGATCATCGCCGATTGCAGCACGAACATGCTGGTCGTCCACGATGACAATGGAATGTTGTACTGCTCGATCACACCGACAATCGTCGCCCGGCCAACGCAGGTCGCAGCAATCATAAACACAACGAAAAGTGCCACTAAAAATTTTCTGCCTTCGGGCGTATTAAGCTTAGCGCGAACCATCATGTCTCTCTTCCCTTTACAGATGAATAACAATAATTGCTGCTAACCCTAACACGTTCACCCCTTTCGTTCCATTTCAGCATTTAAAGCCATCTTAATGCGCAAAAACCAGTCATATATACCGTTCATTATGAAAACATGAGTAAATAATACCCCCCCACAGATTACGCTATGCTAGGCTTGCATCCATCGTTTGACATACAAGGAATGACTGTGAAAAACGCACCTAAATTTGCTCTTGCCCTTCTCGCCGCTGCCTGCCTGAATACCAGCGCTTTCGCCAGCGATACGCAAAAGGTACAGCCGCTGGAAAAAATCGCCCCTTGGCCGCAGGCTGATAAAGGAATGAAGCGCCAGGTTATCCAGCTTCCCGCACAGGATGATGAGTCAGGTTATAAGGTTGAATTGCTGATTGGGCAGAATCTGGAAGTGGATTGCAACCAGCATAGACTTGGCGGCAAGCTGGAAAGCAAAACGCTGGAAGGCTGGGGGTATGACTATTACGTCTTCGATAAAGTCACCTCTCCAGTGTCCACCATGATGGCCTGTCCGGAAAACAAGAAAACGCAGAAGTTCGTGACGGCGTATCTGGGCGATAACAGTCTGCTGCGCTACAACAGCAAACTCCCGATCGTGGTGTACACGCCTGAGAATATCGACGTGAAATATCGCGTCTGGAAAGCGGAAGAGAAAATCGAAAACGCCGTTGTGCGATAAAAATAAAGCCGGGTAAAGATACCCGGCTTTTTTATCCTCAGAGTGCGATATCCGCGACCGGTTTAGATTCCGGCTGAGGTTTTAACTGCGGCTGCGCTTGTGGCGCAGCAACAGCCGTTGGCGGTTTTTCGTACTTGAGCTGCAGAACGCGGCTGGTGAACTCCAGCTCTTGTTCCGTCGCTGCCACGTTACCGTTCAGTTTGGTACCGTAAGACGGAATAATGGTTTTCAGTTTTGCCTGCCATTCCGGGCTGGCGACTTTATCTTTAAACACTTTTTCCATCAGGTGCAGCATGATAGGCGCGGCCGTTGATGCGCCAGGCGAAGCACCCAGCAGCGCAGCAATCGTGCCCTCTTTATCACTCACCACTTCCGTACCCAGACGCAGCACGCCGCCCTCTTTCGGGTCACGCTTGATGATTTGCACACGCTGGCCAGCCTGCCATAAACGCCAGTCTTCTTTTTTCGCCTGCGGATAATATTCTTTCAGCGCGGCAAAACGATCGTCATCGGACAGCATCACCTGGCTCATCAGATACTTCACCAGATCGAAGTTATCCATGCCCACATCAACCATCGGCATAAAGTTAGAGGTGGTGGTGGAGCTGAGCAGATCCCACAGCGAACCATTTTTCAGGAATTTGGTTGAGAAGGTGGCGAACGGCCCGAAAAGCACCACGCGCTTACCGTCCAGCATACGGGTATCAATATGCGGCACAGACATTGGCGGCGCACCGACAGAAGCCTGACCGTACACTTTCGCCAGGTGACGATTCACCACTTCCGGGTTTTCCGACACCAGGAATTGTCCGCCGACCGGGAAGCCCGCATAGTCGTCTGCTTCCGGAATACCGGTTTCCTGCAACAGTTTCAACGCTGCGCCACCCGCGCCGATAAAGACGAATTTCGCCTTGATGACGTGTTCCGCTTCGTTATTTTTCAGATCGGCAACCGTCACGCTCCAGCTGTTATCCGCGTTACGCTTAAAGCCGCGCACTTCGGTGCTGAGCTGTAAATGGAAGTCATCTTTTTTCTGCAAGGCGCCAACCAGCTGGCGCGTGATTTCGCCGTAGTTAACGTCGGTGCCGATTTCAGTACGCGTAGCCGCAACCTTCTGGTTTGGGTCACGCCCTTCCATCACCAGCGGTGCCCACTCTTTGATCTGGGCATGATCTTCAGAGAACTTCATGCCACGGAACAGGCTGCTCTGTTGCAAAGCAGCGTAGCGCGCGCGCAGGAAGTTCACGTTTTGATCGCCCCACACAAAGCTCATGTGCGGCACGGTGTTAATAAAGGAGTGCGGGTCGTGCATCACGCCGCTGTTGACCTGGTGTGACCAGAACTGGCGCGAGACCTGGAACGCTTCGTTGATCTCCACGGCCTTCTCGATACTAATGGAACCGTCCTTTTTCTGCGGTGTGTAGTTCAGTTCCATGAGTGCCGAGTGGCCCGTACCGGCGTTATTCCAGCCGTTCGAGCTTTCTTTTGCCACGCCATCGAGGCGTTCAACCATGGTCATTGACCAGTCCGGCTGTAATTCTTGCAGATAAGTTCCCAGAGTGGCGCTCATAATACCGCCGCCAATTAAAAGGACATCCGTTTCCTGCTCTTTCGGCGCATCGGCCATCGCGGTCATAGAGACAGCGTTCAGCCCCACCGCCATAGAAAAGAGCATGGCAGTCATTTTTTTCATCATTTATGCCTTACTTGTCGTCTTGGTTTGTACGTGGAATTGCAGGTGAAATAAGCTGCGGGGCAACGGTATCAATTATCAACTCGGGTTTAAAGGTTACGAAATTATTGTAATTGTGAAATTTAATGATGGAATGTTTATAAGGGTATTGTTTTCACCGACTGGCAAAGCGTCACTTTTCTGGCTACTATGCTGCACTTTGTGATCGCACGCACGGAAGCCTGCCCTAACCTGCGAATTTTATGTCAATACCACACTCTTCTGCCCTGACGCCTGATGACAGCCGCGTCGCGAGCGTCCTGCGCTCGCCAAAACTGTTCATGCGTGAAACCTTAGCGGGCGTCATTACGGCGCTGGCCCTGATCCCTGAAGTGATCTCTTTTTCCGTGGTCGCGGGCGTAGACCCAAAAGTCAGTCTGATTGCGTCAGTCGTGCTGTGTCTGGCACTTTCGGTGATGGGCGGTCGTCCGGCGATGGTCACCGCTGCTGCCGGTTCTGTTGCGCTGGTTATCGGCCCAATGGTGGCTCAGCACGGTGTTCAGTACATTCTGCCCGCTGTTATCCTCGCTGGAATCATTCAAATTCTGTTTGGCGTGATGGGTATGGCGCGCCTGATGCGCTTTATTCCGCAGCCAGTGATGACCGGGTTTGTTAATGCCCTCGGCGTACTGATTTTCTTTGCGCAGGTTCCGCATTTCTGGACCAAAAGCCCGCTGATTGTCGGCCTGTTCGTGCTAACGCTCCTGATCGTCCTCTGGGTACCGCGCTTTATCAAAAGCGTGCCGTCGCCGCTGATTGCGATTGTGCTCCTGACGCTGTTCACCGTGTTCAGTGGGCAAATTCTGCCGACCGTGGGTGATGAAGGATCCATGGGCGGTGGCCTGCCGGGCTTGACCCAGTTACTGGTGCCGTTAAATCTGCAAACGCTGAGCATCATCTGGCCGTGCGCCTTGAGTATCGCGTTCGTCGGTCTGATGGAGTCGCTCCTGACCGCAAAACTGGTGGATGAGCTAACTGCCACGCCTTCGAGCAAGCGCCGGGAAAGTATTGGCCTTGGCATAGCGAACATCATGTCAGGGTTTTACGGAGGCATCGCCGGATGCGCGATGATTGGGCAAACTATCGTTAACGTCGAGATGGGAAAAGGCCGCAGCCGTGTTTCGACAATGGCCGCTGGACTGGTGCTGCTCGTTCTGGTGACCGCCCTGAGTGAAGTGATGGCGAAAATCCCGATGGCCGTTCTGGCCGGGATTATGGCAATTGTTGCCTTCAAGACGTTTAACTGGCACAGCATTCAGCCTGCAACGGTAAAAGGTGCACCGATGGCGGAAACAGGGGTGATGCTGGTGACGGTTGCCGCCACCGTCTATACCGGTAATCTGGCGATTGGCGTGCTGGGCGGGATCGTCATTATGGCGATCGTTCCCGCCCGCCTAAAGCTCAAGCGCGCGGCTACATCAGGAAAATCGTCGCCAACCCAAGGAAAATAAAGAACCCACCGGTATCAGTAATGGCGGTAATCATCACGCTCGACCCCACAGCGGGGTCGCGCCCCAGTTTGATCATCGTCAGCGGGATAATGACCCCCATCACCGCCGCCATCAGCAGATTAAGGACCATGGCCAGCGTCATCACGCCGCCGAGCGCCATATCATCATAGAGCCACCAGGTGACGCAGCCCATAATTCCGCCCCAGACCAGGCCGTTAATCAGCGCAACGCCCATCTCTCTGAAAATCAGAAAGCTGAAGTTACCTGGCTGAATGTGCTGTAGCGCCAGTGCGCGCACGATCATGGTGATGGTTTGGTTGCCGGTGTTCCCGCCGATTCCCGCGACGATAGGCATGAGAGAGGCCAGAGCCACGAGTTGCGAAATGGTATGCTCAAAACCGTCAATGACGCGCGATGCAATAAATGCGGTGCACAAGTTCACCGCCAACCACGCCCAGCGCGTTTTGACGGCTTTACTGACGGGCGCGTAGACATCTTCTTCCGCGCTCAAGCCGCCCATGGCACGCATGTCGTTGTCGGTTTCTTCATAGACAACGTCAACGATCTCGTCGATGGTGACGCGGCCCATTAATTTGCCAACCGAATCGACAACGGCGGCGCTGATCAGGTTTTCACGCTCAAAGGTTCGCGCCGCTTTTTCCGCGTCATCTTCCGGAGAGAAAATCATCGGCTGCGGTTCCATCACCTCGCTCACCCGACGCTGACTGCCATTCAGCAAAATGGATTGCAGCGTTAACTCGCCCAGCAGCGTTTTGTCACGCGAGGTGACAAACAGTTTATCGGTGTTCTGCGGCATCTTGCCCCGCCGCCGCAAAAAGCGCTGTACGGTCGCCAGCGTGACGTCCGGGCGAACCATAATCACCTCGAACTCCATGATCGCGCCGACGCTGTTTTTCTCGTAATTCATCACCTGGCGCACGCGCGCGCGCTCTTCCGCCGGCAGCGAAGCCAGCATCCGACCCGTCAGGTTACGCGGCAGGTGTTGCACCAGGTAGATTTGCTCGTCGATATCGAGCGTTCGCATGGCCTCGAGAATATCGCGGTCGCTCATCTCATCGATGAGATCGTCCCAGACGTTCTCCGAGGCTTCTAATAATACCTGTCCACGCTCGTGGGGCTGCACCAGCCGCCATAATGCGTGGCGTTCTTCCGAAGGCAGCGCTTCCAGGGTATCCGCCAGATCCGGCGGTGGCAGGTGGGCCACTAACGCCCCTACCTCAGCAATATCGTCGGCCAGCGTGCCGACGTCATATTGCTCAGCCAGGGTCAGTTTGCCCAATAGCGTCGATGTCACGGCTTTATCCGTGGTGAGCAGCCAGATAAGTCGGGCACGCTCCTGGTCGCGCAGCCTTGCGCTGTTTTTATTTATGACAGACATCAATCATTAATCCATGAAATGAGTTGGCAGTAAGAATAGCGCGAGGATATGTAAATGATAATAAACAGAGGAAAAATAGGGAGAAAAAAACGGCGATTAAGCAAAATTCCGCCCTCTCAATGGATGAGAAGGCAGAAATAAGGGCATCCGATCGATACCCTTTGTTCACTAAGCGGTACGCGCGACCGCATCACGCGAGGCGGCATCACGCTCGTCACCCGTCAATTCGCTTAACTGACCGTCACGCATCTCGAGTAATCGGTCGGCGTGGATAAAGTAGTGATCGTCGTGGCTGATGGCAAAAATCGTCTTGCCCATCTCCTGCATGAGTGGCAGCAACACCTGATAGAACTCGCGGCGGAAGTGCGGATCCTGATCGGCAGCCCATTCGTCCAGCAGAATAATGTCGCGCTCTTCGGCTAACGCCAGCAGCAGCGCCACACGTTTTTTCTGACCTTTCGACAGCTTGAGATTCAGGATTTTACCGTCCTTGAGCTCCAGCTTGTGCGACATTTTCAGCTGTTCAAGCCAGTGCGCCACCAGTTCAGGATTGGCCTGCTTGCCTTCGGATCCTAACAGCTGATCGAAGAGCCACACGTCGGTAAAGACCGCCGAAAACAGCTTGCGATAATCTTCCGGTTTTTGGGCGGAAATCACTTTACCATCCAGCAGGATCTCTCCCGACTGAGGCTGATACAGTCCGGTCAGCAGCATCGCCAGCGTGGATTTCCCGCTGCCGTTACCGCCAATCAGAAACAGCATCTCACCGCGGTGAATGGTTAGATTCACGGGCCCTACCGCAAAATTATTGTCCTGGTAGTGGAAAGTCACGTTGCGCAGTTCCAGCGTTTTCCAGTTTGGGAAAGCCTCCGGGCGCGGGAATTCAGGCCTGAAAGGTGCCAGAGCAAACTGATTGAGCTTTCTGAAAGCCACTTGTGCGCTGAGCAGCGTGGGCAGCGCGCCAACCGCAGAAAGCAGCGGCGTGCGTAAGAACAGCAGCGTCAGCGAGTAGGTCGCCGCCACGTTAGTGTCCGCCCACCCGAGACTGTTCGCCATCCAGAACACCAGGCCAATCGCACCCAGCATCATGATGTTTGACCAGTTCACGGCACTCAGATGGAACGTATCCGCGCGAATAATATGATGGCGGTACTCACGGGCATCGGGAATATAGAGATTATTGAAAATATGTTCGGCGCGTTCACGATTGAGGGTCAGCTCTTTGCGCCCTTCCAGCACCGTCTGGTAGTCGTTATACAACTTGTCTTCGGTTTCGCGCAGCACGGCCATGTGCTTGTATACGCGCGCCACCAGCATGTAGCCGCCCCAAATGGTGACAACAATCCACAGCGCCGTGACGGCTAACATTTTGGTCGACAGCCAGGCGAGATAGGCCGCAGATCCAAAAGTGAGGATGATGCCTTGCACCAGTTCTGGTAAACGCACAAAAGCGATAGTGATGGCACGGACGTCGCTGGTCAGTCCCGCTAACAGTGACGCGCTTCCGAGCTGTTCAATGCGCTCAACCTGGGTGTCCAGAATACGTTTAATAAATTCACCGCGCAGGCGATAAACAAAGTGGTGCCCCAGCGTCGTCAGCGCCAGCTGTGACGCTAACGTTACGGCCATGAGCAACAGCACCAGGCCCAGAAATTCTGGCAGGACCGACAATGAAGAGTCGACCATTTCGATCAACCGCACGTTGATAAAGGCGATCAAACCAATACCCAGCGCGGCGCTGGCAAGGCTGAGCGCCATCACCGCGACGAAAGGCCAACGGTACTGACGCCAGACGAGTAAAAGTAGTTGCATGCAAAGCAATCCGGGCAAGAAAAAACAGCCAGCAGTGTAAACTGCCCGGCGCTCACATCAAGAATAATTCTTATTTTTATTCGCTATTGGAAGCCTGGCGGAAAGTCAGATTATACCGGTACTCGCCGGTTTGTGGATGCACGCCGGGTTTAAGCGGTTGAATGCCATGGTAAAACAACCGTGATTCACCGCCCCATACCACCACATCACCGTGCTCCAGCATCAGGCGTTTCAGCGGGTCGTTACGCTGCAAGCCGCCAAACTGGAAGATAGCGGGCAAGCCCAGCGATACGGAGACAATCGGCGCGCGAAGATTGGGTTCATCTTTATCCTGATGCAGCGACAGCTTAGCGCCCGGCGCGTAACGGTTAATCAGGCAGGCGTCAGGCTGAAAATCAGGATATCCCGCCGCAACAGCCGCTTCATGACAAAGCGCGCTGAAAGCCGCAGGGATGGGTGCCCACGGGCGACGAGTCACGGGATCGATGGAGGAATACAGATAACCGCGATCGTTTGTCGTCCAGCCCAATCCCCCACAGCTGGTCATCGCCACCGACATGGTGTATCCGCCCGGCGTCACCATATGACGAAACGGTGAGATTGCCGACACAGCGTGAATTTCACCTAAAAGCACTGCGGCGCTGGCGACGGCAAATCGACGCAACACTACGGCACCGGGTGTCAACGGCTCTTGCCAGGGCTGCTCATCTGCAAATAAATCGAGCATTATTTCTCCTGGGTTTTGGCCTCGTGCTGAAGTAATTGCGCCTTGCGCGCTATTCCCCAGCGATAGCCGGATAGCGCACCATCGCGACGCACGACACGGTGGCATGGGATCACAATTGCCAGCTTATTGGCGGCGCAAGCGCTTGCCACCGCGCGAACCGCGTTGGGTTTTCCGATGGCGTTTGCGATCTGCTGATAGCTTGCGGTTTCCCCACAGGGAATCGCCCGCAGCGCCTGCCAGACCTGTTGCTGAAACGCCGTCCCGCGAATATCCAGCGGCAATGCCAGCGCCTTCTTATGATGGGTCAGACTTCGAATAACCTGATCGATACGAGCCGTAAATTCCCCATCAGCCGATTCAGACTGTGCCTGAGGAAAAAGCGTGCGCAGTTCCCCCATCACCGCATCATCATTGTCACCGAGTAAAATCGCGCAAATCCCGCGTTCGCTTTCGGCCACGAGACAGCGACCAAGTTCGCAATCCGTCACGGCGAAGCGCACGGTCACATTACTCGCGCCATTACGATACTGTTTTGCCGTCATCCCCAGCGTTTCGTCAGCCTTGCGGTAATAAGTGCTGCTGTCCGGAAAACCCGCGGCCAGCAAGGAGTCAGTGATTTTTTCTCCCTGAGTCAGGGCGCTGCGTAAGCGTCGCGCGCGCGCCGCCTGCTGCCAGGCTTTCGGCGTCATTCCGGTCACGGATTTGAACTGGCGGTGGAAATGAAACGCGCTCATGCCAACCTGTTCAGCCAGTGTGTCCAGCGTCAGGATCTGTTCCTGCTCAAGCAAGCGGCACGCTTTTTCGACTCTCGCTAGCTTCTGCGCTTGCGGATCGGCTTGGTCAGGTAAACAGCGTTTGCAGGGGCGAAACCCTGCCTGTACGGCATGCTGTGAATCGGGATAAAAAAGGACGTTTTTTCGCAGAGCATGGCGCGCCCGACAGGACGGGCGGCAAAAAATACCGGTCGTTTTAACAGCGAAAATAAACTGGCCATCGGCATCAGGATCGCGCGCCAGAACGGCCAACCAGCGATCTTCATCAGTATTCAGTGTCAGGTTTTTCATCATGGACTCCTCTTTCAAGCATACTCACACTATGCCCGCGCGCCACTGCACAAAAACCTGCAACCTTGCTTTTTAATGTTGTTCGTTTATCAGGAAAGGTTGAAACTGCGGCGACATCCAGGTTTTAAAATTCTCTCCGTCTTTAGTGACCATGTACACCGCCAACCCTTCCTGACGTACCACTTCCCTGGCCTTTTCTGGCCCAAGAACCATCAGCCCAGTATCCCAGGCATCAGCCTCCAGAGCTGTAGGAGCAATCACCGTCACGGAAACCAAATTATGCGTGATCGGGCGACCCGTCTGTGGATCGATAACGTGCGAGAGACGTTTGCCATTCAACTCGTAGTAGTTGCGATAGCTGCCGGATGTGCTGATGCCGTGACCGTTAATATCGACCATGGCCTGCACGGCATTTTGTTGATCGGTGGGTTTTTGGATAGCCACACGCCAGGATTTATCGCTGGCATTCAGACCGCGGCTCACCAGAGCGCCGCCCACGGAAACCAGATAGCCCGGGATCCCTTCCTGAGCCATCAGCGCGGCCAGATGATCCGCCGCGTATCCCTCGCCAACCGTGGAGAGGTCAACAAACAGATCGGGAATGTCTTTTTGCAGATACTGCTGCCCGTACTGATTTAATACGCTCAGATGTTGCAGCCCCGTGCGAGCGCGTGCATCGTCAATTTGTGCCTGAGTCGGCACCGTTTCCGGCTGCTTAGTCGGGCCAAAACCCCATAAATTCACCAGTGGCCCAACGGTGATATCCATCGCCCCGTTAGTTTTATAGCCGACATGCAGGGACTCCGTGACGATATCGGCCATTGCCTCACTCACAGGCCAAAGCGATGTACTGTTCGACAGGTTGAACCGCATTAGCGCGGAGTCATTTTTATAGGTAGAAAGCAGCTGATCGTCGGCATCAAGCTGAGACTGAATTTTACCGCGAAGTTCATCCACGCGATTTTTATCGATGTTCATGACGCTAACGCGCCACGACGTTCCCATGGTCTTGCCTTCCAGCACGGTTGCTGCGGGCTCAATGGCTGTCGTTTGGGGTGTAGAAGAATCGCATGCCGCCAGTAAGAAAAATGTCGCCAAAAAGCCAGCGCGTAAAAAAGTCATTTCCATTCGTTATTATCCTCATGCCTGGGCGGCAAGAGTATACCAAAACGCGTCTTCGATAAGACCCTAAAAAATCCATAGAAAAAGGGGCCGGTTGGCCCCTTTCAGTTACTGACGGAGTCTTAGAACTGGTAAACCAGACCCAGAGCAACGATATCGTCAGTGCCTACGCCAGCCTGTTTGGTGAAGTTGTTTTCATCCAGCAGGTTGATTTTGTAGTCCACGTAGGTGGACATGTTTTTGTTGAAATAGTAAGTCGCGCCAACGTCCACATATTTCAGCAGATCCTGATCGCCGAAGTTAGTGGTGTCATTGCTAACGTCCTTACCTTTGGACTGCAGGTAAGCCACGGATGGACGCAGACCGAAGTCGAACTGGTACTGAGCTACCACTTCGAAGTTTTGCGCTTTGTTAGCAAAACCGTAAACCGTGGATGGGCTGCTGCCGTTAGATGTCCCGAAACGCGTTGCGTTGTAAGTCTGGGAGTACTGTGCTGCCAGGTAAACGTTGTTCGCGTCATATTTCAGGCCGCCGCTGTAAACTTCAGCGTGGTCGCCGTCACCGTAAACACCTGCTGCGTTCTGGTCAGCAGTACGTTTAGAAGAAGACATTGCACCGCCAACGCTAAAGCCTTCACCCAAATCGTAAGTCAGGGACGCGCCATAGCCGTCTCCATTCTGCTTCAGAGTACTGCGGCCGCTGTCATTTTCACCGCTGACGCTACCGTTTTTACCCTGATACTGCAGAGCAAAGTTAAGGCCATCAACCAGACCGAAGAAATCCTGGTTACGATAGGTTGCAACGCCGTTACCACGAGACTGCATGAAGTTATCAGAACCGTAAGTGTCGCCGCCAAATTCTGGCAGAACGTCAGTCCATGAGGTTACGTCGTAGATCACGCCGTAGTTACGACCATAATCGAAGGAACCCGCGTCGCCAAACTTCAGACCCGCGAATGCCACACGCGTCCAGGACTGGTTGTCGCTTTCAGTGGTGTTACCCTGAACCTGGTATTCCCATTGGCCGTAACCGGTGACCTGGTCATTTACCTGCGTTTCGCCCTTGAAGCCGATACGCATGTAGGTTTGGTCGCCGTCGTTACCTTTGTCGTCGGAGAAATAGTGCAGGCCGTCGACTTTACCGAACAGATCTAATTTGTTGCCATCTTTGTTATAAATTTCAGCCGCATTTGCTGCGCCTGCTACCAGCAGAGCTGGTACCAGGAGGGACAGTACTTTAACTTTCATTTTATTAACCCTCTGTTATATGCCTTATAATTGCCACTGCTTACTGGTTAACCCTCTTAACCAGTCGGCCAGTTCATTCTCCGCAAAAATACAGAATAATCCAATACGAATATGATACGAAAACTTTGAAGGTGTTTCATTGTTCCCATAAGATGTTTCAGTATGTAAATGCGAGGGAACTTTTCAATCGCACGAATCGCTAAAATATTAAGCACTTAAAATCAATGATTTGTTATTTTTAATACATATCAATGAGTTATGAAAAAATACATTACCGCACTGATTGTCAAAACAAAATCACCCGAGAACATTAAAATAACTCCCGCTATCATCATTAACTTTATTTATTACCGTCATTCATTTTCGAATGTCTGTTTATCCCTAATTGAGCCGAGTGCAATGCATTCGGTTTTTTTTTACCCTTCTTTACGTTAAACCAATAATTTTGTGCTACCGCCATGAAATTATAACGACTATTAACTAAATCACATTCGACCTCTTTTCTCGCACCTCTCATTTATTCATTGCTTAATTTCTTGTTAATTCGTGCTATTTATTTGTGACATTGATAATTATTTGTACAGCACTGTTCTATTTGTACACTTTCGATACCGCTTTACGGCGTGTTGATGAGGTGTGAAAAAGTCCGGCCCTGCCGGACCTCGATACTGGAAATTCAGGTATTACCCTTTATACTGCGCTATCGCCTTTACATGCCGCTATCACGGGTTAATCACATTAATGAGTCAGTCTGAAACCACAGCACCAGGTAAGTTCTCCCTTCTGCCCGGGAGCATCACGCGTTTCTTTCTTCTATTGATCATTGTGCTGTTAGTGACGATGGGAGTGATGGTGCAGAGCGCGGTCAACACCTGGCTGAAGGACAGAAGCTATCAAATCGTCGATATCACGCATGCGGTGCATAAGCGAATAGATACCTGGCGTTATGCGACCTGGCAAATTTACGACAATATCGCCGCAGCGCCGGGAACGGCCTCGGGTGACGGCTTGCAGGAAACGCGCCTCAAACAAGACGTCTATTATCTCGAAAAAACGCGCCGTAAAACCGAAGCGCTAATTTTTGGATCCCACGATAGCGCGACGCTTGAAATGACACAGCGAATCTCAACGTATCTCGACACGCTCTGGGGCGCGGAAACTATCCCCTGGTCGATGTACTATCTGAATGGTCAGGACAACAGCATGATCCTGATCTCCACGCTGCCGTTAAAAGATCTGTCTTCGGGTTTTAAAGAGTCGTCCATCGGCTCTATTGTTGATTCCCGCCGTGCCGAAATGCTCCAGCAGGCCAACACGCTGGACGAACGCGAGAGTTTCTCTTCCCTTCGTCGTCTGGCATGGCAAAACGGGCATTACTTTACCCTGCGCACGACGTTTAACCAGCCGGGGCATCTGGCGACGGTTGTCGCATTCGATCTGCCAATTAACGATCTCATTCCACCGGATATGCCGCTGGACAGTTTCCGCCTTGAGCCAGACACGTCCGTGCAAAATATGCGCACGCCAGCGGATAAAAAAGAAGGCCCGGAAAGCGCGTCGATTACCTTTAATGGCTCGAAGATTGAGATCGCATCGTCTCTGAATTCCACCGGAATGCGCCTGGTTTGGCAGGTTCCGTTTGGCACGCTGTTGCTCGACACGCTGCAAAATATCCTGCTGCCGCTGCTGCTTAATATTGGTCTGCTGGCGCTGGCGCTGTTTGGTTATACGACCTTCCGCTTCCAGCCTGGCCGTCAGACAGATCACACGTCATCTTCAAGCTCTAATAATGAGTTACGCGTGTTGCGAGCGCTGAATGAGGAGATCGTCTCAGTGCTACCGCTTGGGCTGCTGGTGCATGACCAGGAGGCCAATCGCACCATAATGAGCAACAAGATTGCCGATCACCTGTTGCCGCATCTTAATCTGCAAAACATCACCACCATGGCTGACCAGCATCAGGGGGTGATTCAAGCCACCATCAATAATGAACTGTACGAAATTCGTCAGTTCCGCAGCCAGGTCGCCTCACGCACCCAAATCTTTATCATTCGTGATCAGGACAGAGAAGTGCTGGTGAACAAAAAGCTGAAACAAGCGCAGAGACTGTATGAGAAAAATCAGCAAGGCCGCGCGGCGTTTATGCAAAACATTGGCGATGCGTTTAAGCTTCCGTTAAAAGAGCTTGCCAGCCAGGCAGCGAGTTTGAGCACGCCAGAGAGCCACCAGCTGGCCAATCAGGCGGATACGCTTGTACGCATGGTTGATGAAATCCAGTTAGCCAACATGCTTGAAAACGATACCTGGAAAGGCAGCGCTACCCTCTTTTCGGTTCAGGATCTGATCAACGAAGTGGTGCCCGAAGTTCTGCCCGTTATCAAGCGTAAAGGGCTGCAACTGCTGATCAACAACAATCTTCCGGCTAACGACGAACGTCATGGCGATCGCGAGGCGTTGCGCCGCATCGTGCTGATGCTGATTCAATACTCTGTCACCACAACGCAAATTGGTAAAATCACGCTGGAAGTGGGTACGGATGAATCTGCCGAAGACCGCCTGACGATCCGCATCCTGGATACGGGAGAAGGCGTGACGATGAGCGAAATCGACAATTTACACTTCCCATTCCTGAACGACACGCAAAGCGACAGTTACGGAAAAGCCAATGCCCTCACCTTCTGGCTGTGCGATCAGCTGGCGCGCAAACTGGGTGGGCATTTGAATATTAAGGCTCGCGAATCGCTCGGTACGCGCTATTCACTGCATGTCAAAATGGACGCAAATCCTCAGGAACAGAGCGAAGAGCGCCTGCTTGATGATGTGATAGTGATGGTGGATGTGACGTCCAGCGAAATACGTAACATCGTGGTTCGCCAGTTGGAAAACTGGGGAGCGGCCTGTATAAACCCGGATGAAAGGCTCACGAGTCAAGAATATGATCTCTTTTTAACTGATAATCCGTCTAATCTTACTGCCTCGGGCTTGCTTTTAAGCGATGATGAGTCTGGCGTGCGGAAAATCGGCCCCGGTCAACTGCGCGTCAACTTTAATATGAGCAATGCGATGCAGGAAGCTGTACTACAACTTATAGAAGAGAATCTGGCGCAAGAAGAGATACTGGAGTCCCCATTGGGTGGCGATGAAAATGCCGAACTTCAGGCCAGCGGATACTATTCCCTCTTTGTAGATACAGTACCAGATGATGTTAAGCGGTTGTATACTGAGTCCGCCGCGAAGGATTTCGCCGCGCTGACACAGACAGCACACCGGCTTAAAGGGGTGTTTGCCATGCTTAATCTGGTTCCGGGCAAGCAATTATGTGAAACGCTGGAACATCTTATTCGTGAGAAGGATGCTT
>Ga0308165_1003466_pt1 | contig 16920 bp, 16 predicted proteins | sample PhyWR2_FD_201032 | JGI IMG/M metagenome (GOLD analysis project Ga0308165, IMG submission 201032) | Phyllosphere microbial communities from UC Gill Tract Community Farm, Albany, California, United States - DLSLW.R2 | ecosystem: Host-associated > Plants > Phyllosphere > Unclassified | place: USA...
ACGAGGCATATCTGGTCAGAGGCTTCTCGAAAACCCAGGCCTTGGTAGCTTTGGCCCGAAAGCTCTGCCGAGTGGCATTCGCCCTGATGAAAAATCAGAGCGAATACCTGTCAGCTTGAGAATTCAAACTTGTCGGGCAACATAGAATCTCCCACAGGGTCTGGTGTCTATCGCAGATCCAATGTGGGAGCGAGCGTTTTACAACCACCCCGACCTTTTGAAACTGCCCCAAAGCCCCGCACACCCCACCGCAATGAATCCCAACACCGTGAAATACCCGTAGTGCCACGTGAGCTCAGGCATGTTCTGAAAATTCATCCCGTAGATGCCGGCAATCGCGGTGGGGAACGCCAGGATCGCCGCCCATGCAGCAAACTTGCGCTGCACCACGCTCTGGCGTGACGCCTCCAGCAACACCCCGACCTCGATGGTCTGGCTGGCAATCTCCGCCAGTGTCGTCAGGTCTTCCATCTGGCGGGTCACATGGATTTGCACATCGCGAAAATACGGGCGCATGTTCTTGTCGATGAACGGGAAGCTGAGCTTCTGTAACTCCTCGCTGATTTCTACCATCGGCGCCGCATAACGGCGCAGGCGCACCACGTCCCGGCGCAGGCCATGCAGTCTCTGGATGTCGTGTTCATTCAGGGCGCTGCACAACACGTTGCGCTCCAGTTCGTCGATCTCGGCGTGAATGGCTTCGCCCACCGGCTGATAGTTTTCGATCACGAAGTCGAGGAGGGCATAGAGTACGAAGTCTTCTCCATGCTCGAGCAGCAGCGGACGCGCCTCACAACGCTGACGGACATGAGCGTAGGACGCCGAGTGACCATTGCGTGCAGTGATGATGTAGCCGTTGCCAGCGAAGATATGCGTCTCGATGAACTGCAATTTGCCGTCGTGACGGATCGGTGAGTAGGTGACGATGAACAGCGCATCACCGAACGTCTCCAGCTTCGGGCGGCTGTGTTTTTCCAGGGCATCTTCGATAGCCAGTTCGTGGAGGTTGAACTGGCGTTGCAGGTTGGCAAGTTCTTGCGCATCCGGCTCTTCGAGGCCGATCCAGACGAAGTGGTCAGGCTTGGCAGCCCAGGCGGCGCCTTCGTCGAGGGTGATATTGGTGACTTTTTTACCGGCGCTGTAAACCGCGGCAGCAACAACTCGACCCATGATTGAGTTTCACTTCTTCTTGGTGGGTGGTAACAGACAATCTTCAGCTTAGCCTTGTCTGTTGCTTGAGAGTCAGTGAAATCTGCGCAGTTCACCCGTCCTTCGCCGGCAAAAGAAAACCCGCACAAGGCGGGTTTGGTATTACGCGGCTTGCAGTTGCCGATCCATCGAGGCGATGCACTCACGCATCTGCTCGCGACACTGGGCGATCAGCTGCGGCATGTCGTCCAGGCTCAATCCTGCGGTCGGAATCGCTGGCAGCGAACGGATCAGAATTTTCCCACTGCGCCAGCGGTTCAATCGCATGTGCTTGACGTAAGTGCTGACACACACCGGCACGATCGGCACACCCGCGGCGATGGCCATCTGGAACGCGCCTTTCTTGAATGGCAGCAAATCCTCTCCAAGGTTGCGCGTGCCTTCCGGGAACACCCAGATCGACGTGTCCTTGTGCTGCAAAGTGTGTGTGGTGGTCAGCATCGAACGGCGCGCCTTGTGCGCGTTGCCACGGTCGATCAGCACATTGCCTGCCAGCCAGAACAACTGGCCGAACAGCGGCACCCACTTCAGGCTTTTCTTGCCGATGCACACGGTACGGTGGGGCACCACGTTACCGAATACGAACAGGTCATAATTGGATTGGTGATTGGCAACGATTACGCAGCTCTGCGGTTTGTCGATCAAGGGACCGACGTCCGTCTTGACCCGCAAACGCAGAATGCACATCGCCGGCCAGGCATATAAACGTGCACAGAGTCGGCTGTTGTCCGGATTGAATGGCCGGCATAGCCCAAGAATCACACCCAGTACACCGGCCAGAATAAAGTGCAGGCCCATCAACAACATACGTAACATAAACAGCATTTTGCAGGCCCCACCGGGACAAAAGGTGGCGCAGTGTACGGATGTGCACTGTTTTCGGCAATTACCCCGGTAGAGGTAGGAGATAGGCGATGTTTAAGTAAAAGTTTCCGACTGCTTGGTCAGATGTGTTCTAGAGCGGCTGTAGGTCTTTTCTGATCACTGTTGTAGGAGCGAGCTTGCTCGCGATGAACGCGAGATCACCGCTGCGTTTCAGGCGTCTCGCGTTCGTAGGGGCATGGCCAGGGTATTTAAACCAAATGCTCCTGATCCATGATGATCGCGTTATCCAGCGTATCCAGCAGCGACTTGCGCACTTTCAACTTGGTGTTTTTGTGCGCGCTCATGTTGATCTTCTTCAACTGGCGCGCCGCCGCCAACGCGGTTTCCTGCAGCGCTTCGGGCGCGACCACGGCATCCAGGAATCCGGCATCCACCGCGCTTTGCGGGTTGAACATCTCACCATTGATCACCGAACGGTGAAACGCCGACTTGCGCAGGCGATCGCGGGCCAGCTCGATACCCGCGTGGTGCATGGTCATGCCGATCTGCACTTCGTTCAAACCGATGCTGAATGGACCGTCGACACCAATGCGGTAATCGGCCGACAACAACAGAAACGCGCCCTTGGCGACCGCGTGCCCAGGGCAGGCAACAATCACCGGGAACGGATGCGACAGCAGGCGCCGGGCCAGGGTCGAACCTGCGGTCACCAGCGACACGGCTTCTTTCGGCCCGGCGGTCATCACCTTCAAGTCGTACCCGCCCGACAGAATGCCCGGCGTGCCAGTAATGATCACCACCGCGCGATCAGTCACAGCCTGATCCAGCGCCGCATTGAATGCGGCAATCACGTCCGGGGAAATGGCATTGACCTTGCCGTTGCTCAAGGTCAGAGTCGCGATACCGTCTTCGAGGTGGTAGGAAATCAACTCACTCATGACGCTATTCCTTGTATGAAAGTTGAGGCAGACGTTACCCACCACCGTAAGCGAGGTAAAGCGCCGTGACTGACTCGCCAGTCACCGTTTTCAGCGGCCAGGCCCCGATGCAGCACGTCCACCGCGCATTGCCTTGCACAACGAAGCGGGAAGCCCAGCCGAAGATTGGCAGGTTTGCCATGCCCCAAAGCACGCGGAACGTCTAAATCGCTAACCGCATGAAAATTCTGCAAAAAAAAATTGCCATCGGAAATGCTTTCGACTACATTAGCGCGCCTCGACAGACAGAACATGTTTGAAGAGATACGGTGAAGTGTCCGAGTGGCTTAAGGAGCACGCCTGGAAAGTGTGTATACAAGAAATTGTATCGAGAGTTCGAATCTCTCCTTCACCGCCAAATTCGATGTAAACAGAACCCCTGATTTCGAAAGAAGTCAGGGGTTTTGTGTTTTCTTGGGGCTGATTTTTGAAGGGGCGTCCCTGATCGTATTGATGTAGGACCTTCTGATAATGACGTAGGGCTTTTAACGTGTGTGTGGGACGTAAGGCTCCAACCCCTTGTTGTCAGAGGCTATTTCGGTAAACGGTGTAAAGTCAGCGGATTTGAGGAGGGCTGTTCATACAGGGCTTTTAGCGTCCAGAATGGTTCAGCGGATGGTGTTGATGACGCCGCCCTTCATAATCCCGGAATGGACGCAGGTACGTTATGCAGGAATTCACCCCCAAACAGGCAGAGCTGGAGAAGGTTCACGTGGAAATCGTCAAGCTGATTGCGGAGCAACGAAAGTTGAATGCTGAGGCCGGCAAGATGACCTGTGAAGTTTTCTGGTATCCGGTGACTGTCGCCATCGGTCTGATCGGCACGGTGGCCACCGTCACGACGTTGCTGCTCAAAGTCCTCTAGTTTTGCTGCCTGCCCTTCAACCAGGGCCATGAATAGGAAATTCCATGATCACCACCACGACCCACGCCATCGAAGGCCGACAAATCACGGCTTACCTGGACGTTGTCAGCGCCGAGTCGGTACAGGGGGTCAACGTTATCCGGGATATGTTCGCCGGGATGCGCGACTTCTTTGGGGGGCGCTCCCAGACATTGGAGCGTGCACTGAAGGAAGCTCGGATTCAAGCCACTGACGAGATCAAGGAGCGGGCCCGGGCACTTCAGGCCGATGCGGTGGTAGGGCTTGATTTCGAGATCAGCATGCCAGCCGGGAAGGGCGGGATGGTGGTGGTTTTTGTGACCGGGACAGCCGTCAAGCTGCGTTGACCGAATCAGGACAACACAGGCGCCAGAGCGCTCCATTCGTCGGGCATCGTGCCTATGAATCACAAGTCCACTAATGACCGGCTAGTCTCAAATGCTTGGCGGTCGATAGGTTTCAGGCAATAGGGCTTGCCGATGTCGACCCCACTTTTGAAAGGGGTGCTGAAATGGCTGATCCGTATATCGAAGACGATGGTGCTGAGTTTCCAATCAACAACTGCGTGCAGTGCGGCCAGACCGAGTACATGGTGGGCTTCGGTGATGAAGAGGTCAGGCTCGACAAGATGAAGACCACGGTGCGCCTGGGCCCGAAAGCGAAATTCATGCCCAGGGTAGCGGCTCCGGCCAAGAGGGAGCAGGTCGTTCACGGACCCCGCCATTGAGCGATTTTTGCCGCGTTTAGAGGAGTGTTTATCGACGTATTTCTGCGTCCGGTTTTTCACAAAGTTTTCACACTGCCTTTCGTAGGCTCAACTCATCCGTTAGAAAGCAACACCTGGCCCGTCTCCCCAGCGGGCTTTTTTTTGCCTGCCATAAAACCTTTTCCTTAAACGCTGTCCAACCGTCGCCAAAGGCGAGGTTGCGTTCGTGCGTCTGGACTTTCTCGCCGCTAAAGCATTCAATCTCGACCCTTTTTGATTTCCACCCTATTTTGAGGTTTTTGTCATGCGTTTAACTCTGCCAGCTCTGGTTCTGGGGCTTCTGGTCGCTCAAGGTGCGATGGCTGCTGGCGACGGCACTGCCGCGCTGGGTGGTGGTCTGGGCGGCGCGCTGGGTAACGTGGTCGGCCAAAGCATGGGCGGCAGCACCGGCGCAGCGATTGGTGCAGGTGTCGCGGGCGCCGCAGGCAGTGCCGTGGCCGCGCGCAAGGGCAGCCGCACCAAGGCTGCGATCGGCGGCGGCGTAGGTGCTGCCGGCGGCTCGGTGATCGGCAATAGCCTGGGCGGCAAGACCGGCTCCACCATCGGTGCGGGTCTGGGCGGCGCAATCGGCGGCGGCGTAGGCAGCAACCTGGGCAAGGGGCACAAGCGCCACTGATTCTGATCGCTCAAGAAAGCCCGGCTCGATGCCGGGCTTTTTCGTTTGTGCAGGTTGGAACGTTTGGCGCCAGGCTACCTCTCAACTGGTACACACCTGAATTGATGCGAGGTTTGGTCATGACGCCCAAGACGCAAGCCAAGGAAGAGAAAGGTCCCAGCGGACTGCCTTTTATCAATGATCCGGGCAATGAAGATCCGGGGTCGTTGATGGATGATGCAACAGTCCCACTGATGGATGAGGATGACGACGAAGACACGCCGGAATATCCACTGCCTTCGCCCACCGATTCGCTGAAACGAGATCAGCGGCCGCCGGATGATGAGGATGAGCGCGGCGACAAACAATAAATCGCTTCACAGGCATTAATCGTTGGTGGCCTCTGTATCGAGCCAGCGTTCGAAAAATTGCTTCTGGAGATCGGGATTGTTCGTGAGATTTTTATCCTCGTAATCGAAAATATTCACGACATCACGTCTGGTTGCGTTTCGGCCCAGGGTCAGTTCGTAGGCTTTTACACCCTGTGTCATTTGTGACGACATGCTGGACGGATGGACATTGATTTTGGCGCCCTTGCATAAAAAGGTGACGTCTTGATGCTCTTTTCTTATCTGCCCCAGACACTGGTAAAAATCGTTACCTGCGTAAGACTGGCTATACCCATTGCCCATGACAAAGGTAATAGTCGTATTGTCCGAGTCACAGAGTAAGTCGGCTTGCTGGCGCTCGCCCTGTTTGATAATCGCTATCTCAACACGGTCCATTGCTATTTCCTGTTGGGGTTCAAGATAGTAGTGCCCGTAGCTTGGCCGTTCGCTTCAATGGAGGTTACTCCGAGAATATCCTCTTTCTTGACGCCCCCTTGGATGGCTACTTCTCGTTCACTGGAAAATTTATAACGCTTACCCAACTCTTTGACCAGATCTCGCCCCGGAATAGGCCGAAGGGTATACAAGAAACCTTTTCGCATTCTGAATCTCGTTGCGAAATCAATCCCCACTTCTCGATCCGGGGTGGTACTTACGAAGTTACTTGGAGGATTGCTGCTGTCGTTCGAGTGAAGCAGCAAGTCATTGCTGGTACCTCTGGGCTTGAATCCTGTCTGAAAAATCTCATCCGGATCGCGCGGATCTCCACGGTATAGGTATTTTTCTTCGGGGTAGAGCGGGAGCATGACTTCCGCGTCTACGACGCTTACCCCTTCCGTTGGGTCCTCAGCCTCTGGTGTTGTTGAACACCTTCGCCTACCCGGACACCCATTCAACCCCAACGGATCCACCCACCCCGTCGGGCTCCGCGTATACCGATACTGATTCAACCCGCCAGCCAACCTGCTCGGATCCGGTGTCAGGTACCGTCCGGTATCGGGCTGGTAATACCGGTGCCGGTTGTAATGCAGCCCGGTTTCAGCGTCGAAGTACTGGCCCTGGAAGCGCAGTGGCTGGTCGAGAACCTCATGGGTGTCGCGGGTGAGGCGGGTGAGGCGACCGTAGGCGGTGTAGCGGGCGGCCCAGATGATGTCGCCGCCGTAATCGGTAAGTTCCTGCGGGGTGCCCAGGTGGTCCAACTGGTAGTAAAACGGGCAAGTCTTGCCCGGTCCCTTGCCATTGAGCAGGACCAGGGGGCGGAAGCTGCCCGGTTCGTAAATATAACTGCGGTAGTGCTCGCGGCCGCTTTCGGCAACGAGGTGGTCGCCCTGCCAGAAAAACTCGGTCGTCTTGCCATCTACGGTTTTGCTGATACGTCGACCAAACGCATCGTAGCGGTATGTCGCCTGGCTGCCGTTGGCCAGGGTGGCGCCGATCAGCCGGTGCTGGCAGTCGTAGCGGTATTCGGTGACGAGCTTCTGACCTGCACCGCGACGTTCGCGAATGAGGTTGCCGAACGCGTCGTAGTCGTAATGCCGGTCTCCCTGCACCAGCAGGCGGTTGCCCTTTATCTTTGGTACGCCGGGACGGTCGTACATCATCAGGTTGCCAGCCGGGTCGTGGCCAAAGCGTTCCGGTTGCTGGTCACGAGCGTGACGTACCCCGATCAGACGATCGAGCGTGTCGTAGTCATAGCTGCGTTGGCCGTGGCGCGTGTCGCTGACCCGTTCGAGATTACCGGTGGCGGTGTAGGCATAATCTCGGCGATAAAGTAATTGCTGTTGCATTACAGCATGGGTTTTCAGGCGGCCCTGGTCGTCGAACTGGTACTCGCTGAGCAGCAAGCCCTGGCGGCGGGTCTGCTCATGACCGGCGAAAAATGTGTGCGTTGTCAGCCGCACGCCATTGAGGTCAATGGCTGTAAGCGTGCCGCCACGGGCGTGGTGATAGTCGAGCTTGCTGCCATCCGGCAGGCGCAGTTGGTTGAGTTGTCCACAGGCATCGTAGCCATAACGTAACGTGCCCCAACCCTGGTGTTCGGTGACCAGCCGATCCTGTGGGTCATATTCGAATTCCAGCGGGTGGTCCTGACCATCATCGACGCTGACCAGCCGCCCGACGCTGTCGTAGCGGTATTGGACCTTGGCGCCATCTGGCAGCGTCTTGACCAGCAGGCGCCCGATCGAGTCGCGCTGGTAGGCGGTGATCAGCTTCGAGTCGTCGTCACCGAACTCGGTTTTCTCCATCAGATGCCCATTGAGGTCGTAGGCATACTTTGTACGCCGACCATCGAATGCGATTTCCTGACGGATCAGCCCGCCGGACGTGTGGTCCAGGCGATATTTTTCGCCGGATTCGTTTTCGATTTCCGTCAGCAGCAGGCGCGCGTTGTCGAAGCGATATCGCACCTGCGAGCCATCAGGATTGATCCGCAGGCTGACTAGGTGCAGGTCGTCGAGGTATTCGTAGCGAGTGACGCGGCCCAGCTCATTGCGTTCGGCGATGACCTTGCCATAGGCGTTGTAGCGGAAGGCGCGGCTAGTGCCTGTGGCCGACGTCTTTTGCAGCAGTCGCCCCACGGCGTCCCACGTGTAGTGGGTAATGACGCCGTGCTCATCCTGCCGGGTCGTGCACCGGCCTCGGACGTCGTAGGAAAAAATCCGTTGGCTACCATTTGGCAGCGTCTCTTCGGTCAGTTGTCCCTGGTCATTGCGGACGTAGACATGCCGGCTGTTATCCGGGTAGCAGGTCGAGAGCAGCCGGCCTTTGTCATCGAAGTAATGGCGAGTGACTTGCCCATCGGGGTCGGTCGCCTCGATAACGTCACCCTGGGCATTGCGCAGATACGTCCACTGCGCCTTGCCGCGGCATTTCGAGTGCAGGAAGCCGTTGCGATGCTCGTAGGATGTTGGCTCGCCTTCGGGCGGAATCAGGGCCTTCAATCGCCCGTTTTCGTCGTAGATATATCGAGTAGTCGCGCCCAGTGGATTCTTTTCGGCGACCAGGCGGCCTTTGTCGTCATACGCCTTAAGGTGCTCTGCGCCGTTCGGTTCGAGGCGACGGATCAGTCGAGCCTGTTCATCATGCTGGTAAAGCGTTTTGCTGCCATCGACGCTTTTGACCTGCACACCACCGTTGTCATCCCAGACATAGTTCGTGTCCATTTGCATGAACGACGCCCAGTGCCGTACGCAACGCACGGCCTTGCCGGACCTTTCCCACTCCCAGAAAAAACTCGCGCCACCGGCCAGTTGCCGCTGCAGGATGACGTGCTGATCGTCGTAGTCGTAGCGCTCGCTTTCACCGGCTGAATTGGTCGCCTCGATCAGCCGATGACAAGCGTCATAGCGGTAGAACACCAAGGTCTGCTCGGTGCGCCATGCATCCTCCGGCGTGGCGGCTGCCTGGTAGCTCTGGTACTCGACGGTGGCGAGGTGGCGTCGCTCATAACGCAAACACAGCGCCCGACCGGCACCGTTGTCGAGGCGCATGATCCTGTCGGATCGGTCGCGTTGGACCGTCAGACGATTGCCATAGGCATCGCTGATGGCGGTCAGGTGTCCCGCCCGGAAGTGGTAGAAACGGGTGGTCTCGCCCGCCTGGGAAATGACCAGCTCTTCGGGCTCGTCCCCCAGATAAATCGCTGCCCGCGCCAGGCTGTTGTGAACGGCGGGGCGTGCGCTGGTGGCCAATGGAAAACGCGTGCGGCGGTTTTCGTGATCTATCCAGATGACGGTGTCGCCCTCGATTTCCAGCCGATGCGACAAGGAATGACTCCAGCCGAATCCCAGGCCGCTGTCCGTTTCGACCGCACTGGTGCGATAAACGCGGATGAACTCGAAAGGCAACAGTCCATCCAGCGCACCATCGCTCAAGGTCTGCAGCCCTTCGCCAGTGACCATCGACACCGGGCAGCCATTGGTCGCGGTTTGGTCCGCCGAGTCGACATTATCGCCATTGGGGTTTTTGGCTGGAGAAGGGGCGTCGTCGCGATGTTCCTGGCGGCTCAACCGGGTCCACGCTACTGACCTGGTGCGTGCGAGAGCCAGCGGATCACTGACTTGCGTAACGGCAGCCTCGGCGGTCGTGATCTGTAGAGCAGCAGCGGGGGCCGCTTTGAGCTGTGCAGGACGGGCACCGACCATCAACGGCTTGAGTGCGCCGGCATGCCGGGCCAGATTGGATTGCGTGCCCAGCCCGGCCAGTCGCGAACTCGCTGCGGCCAGCCAGCGGCGGGCCTGCTCGGACTTGATCGTGGCCAATACCCGGGGGCTGATGCCGACGTTCAGTCCGGCGGGCCCCGTGAGGCGTGCCAGCAGGAAACCGATCAGTACCGGCGTGCGAACCTGCGCCACGACTTCAGCGACGTACTGCGGCGGCAACAGGCGCAGCCAAGTGGCGAAGGCCGCTAGATGGATGAACATCAGCGGCTCGTCGCTCAGCAGCAACAGCAGGTTGGCAATGGCTTCGGGCGAAGCGCCGAAGAGTGTTTCAAGTTCAGCTGCCGTCAGGTACTCGAGGAGCTTTTCGCGGTTGCCCTGCAGGTCTGCGATCAAGGTGAAGACTTGCTTCACGTCATCCCACAAACCATGCAACGCGTTGTCGAACCCTTGCCAATCGGCTTGTTGCAGCACGCCGTAGCGCTCGGTGAATGCCGCGTCGGAAAATCCAGCCCACAATTCCTGGAACTCGGTCGCCCACTCCTGGCGCAACCAGGTTTCCAGTTCATCGATTTCACGTTGATAGGACGCGTAGAGCGTCTTGACGTGCTCGCTGGAAACGTTGGGGAAGAACGTGATGCGACAGCGCTGGCCGTCGATCGGCTCGCCGAAGGTCGCCACGCCATGGTCTTCGGCCAGGATGGGTTCGAGCCCCCGCTCGATGTCCAACGCCCAGCCGCTCCAGAAATTTTCCGCCCAGGCGTTGTAATCGTTGAGACAAAGACGAAAGTCCGCGATCAGTGGTTCGACGTCCGGTTGCGCGGGGTCCATGGCGGCGACCGCGAGCAGGCCGATGGCGTTGTTCAAGGCCAGGACCTTGTCTGGTTTGGACATTCGCAGTGCCTCGCGCGGATCGAATTTCGGATCGCGAGACTTTGCTGGGGATCAGCAGGGAAAGAAGTCGGGAAAGTAGGCGATTTGTGTAGGGAAAATCGCTAATTCGCGGCCAGCGTCTTCATCCATCATTTTCCGGTGCGGGGAGATTGTCCGTTGATCTTTGTCGACCGCGCTCGCTATGCTGCTGAAACCTTTAATCCAATCCGCGATCCGGCTGCGTCCGGCTCGGTCGGGATGTCGTTAAAAACGGATCAGATGCGATGAGTGCACCGCTGAAAGAGTTCCGCCCGATCAAAGCCGTGATTTTCGACATGGACGGCTTGCTGCTGGATACCGAGGGTATCTACACCGAAGTCACCTCGATCATTGCCGGGCGCTACGGTCGCACGTTCGACTGGAGCGTCAAGCAGAACATCATTGGCAGGGGCGCGGGGGATCTGGCGCGGTATGTGGTCCAGGCGCTGGATTTGCCGATCACCGCCGAGGAGTTCCTGGAGATCCGCGAGCCTTTGATGCGCGAACGGTTCCCGACGGCCCAGGCCATGCCCGGTGCCCAGGAACTGGTCCGGCACCTCAAGGCCAATAACGTCCCGATTGCCGTGGGCACCAGCTCGTCGCGTCAGTCGTTCGGCCAGAAAACCACCTTGCACCGCGACTGGTTCGGGCTGTTTGACTTCATCGTGACGGCGGATGACCCGGAAGTCGGTGCGGCCAAACCGGCGCCGGACATTTTTCTCACTGCTGCACGGCGCCTGGGCGTTGCGCCCGAGGACTGCCTGGTGTTCGAGGATTCGCCGTTCGGTGTCACGGCGGCGAAGGTGGCGGGCATGACGGCGATTGCGATCCCCGATGCCGCGATGGCTGACGAAAAATACGCACACGCCGATGGCATTATTCGTACGCTCAAGGCGTTCATGCCCAGTGATTACGGACTACCCGTACTGTAGGAGCGAGCATGTCGAGGCGTCGAACCGTCGCTCCTGCAAGGGATTGACAGGTCAGGCGCCAAAACCACCATCGATCGTCAGGCTCGCCCCGGTGATGTAACCGGCTTCAGGGCCGGCCAGGTAGGCGACGAAGCTGGCGATTTCTTCGGCGTGTCCGTAACGACCCACGGCCATCAACGGTATCAGGCTTTCGGCGAAGTCGCCGCTGGCCGGGTTCATGTCGGTGTCGACCGGGCCCGGTTGCACATTGTTGATGGTGATGCCGCGTGGGCCGAGGTCACGGGAGAGGCCTTTGGTCAGGCCGACCAGCGCCGCCTTGCTCATGGCGTACGGGCCACCACCGGCGAAGGGCATGCGATCGGCGTTGGTGCTGCCGATGTTGATCACGCGACCGCCTTCGGTCATGTGTTGGGCGGCGGCCTGGGTGGCGACGAATACGCTGCGCACGTTGATCGCCAGCGTCTGGTCGAAGTCCTCCAGTTTGAACTCTTCCAGAGGGGCCACGGCCAGCACGCCCGCGTTGTTGACCAGGATATCCAGGCGACCAAAGGTTTGGACGGTGGTGCTGACCGCGTTGCGAATCGCCTCGGCATCGCCGCTGTCGGCCTTGATGGCCAACGCCTTGCCGCCGCTTGCGGTGATGCTGTTTTGCAGCTCTTCGGCTTTGGCTGTGGAACTGACGTAGGTGAAGGCGACGGTCGCGCCTTCAGCGGCCAGGCGCTTGACGATGGCGGCGCCGATACCGCGGGACCCGCCCTGGATCAAAGCCACCTTGCCGCTGAGGTTCTGAGTAGTCATGTCGATCTCCAAGTCCCGAGGCGAAATGTCTCGGCTGATGGAGCGTAGTATCGATGGCGGATAACGGGCTGAGTAGCCGGTGATTTCGGCGTGCTGTTTCAACTGGAAGTTGAAAGTGGTCTACCCCCCTGTAGGAGCAAGCTCGCTCCTACAGAGGAAAACTCACGCCTTCGATTTGCTGATGATGTTCCCGGCATGCAGCCCGCATTCTTTTTGCGTGGCTTCTTCCCACCACCAGCGACCTTCACGTTCGTGCTGGTTCGGCAGTACCGGCCGGGTGCAGGGTTCGCAGCCAATGCTGATGAATCCGCGCTCATGCAGGCTGTTGTAGGGCAGTTCGAGCATGCGGATGTAACCCCAGATTTCTTCGCTGGTCATTTGTGCCAGCGGGTTGAACTTGTACAGCGTGCGTTCCGGGGTGGAGAACGCGGTGTCGATTTCCATCACTGCCACTGCGCTGCGGGTGCCGGGGCTCTGGTCCCGACGTTGGCCGGTTGCCCATGCCTTGACGCCGGACAGCTTGCGACGCAGCGGTTCGATTTTGCGGATGCCGCAGCACTCGCCATGGCCATCCTTGTAAAAGCTGAACAGACCTTTTTCCTTCACGAAGGGTTCGAGTTTCGTGTAGTCCGGCGATACCAGCTCGATGTCGATCTTGTAGTGCTCACGCACCTGGTCGATGAAACGATAGGTTTCAGGGTGCAGCCGTCCAGTGTCGAGGCTGAACACCTTCACGTTCTTGTTCAGTTTCCAGGCCATGTCCACCAGCACCACGTCTTCGGCGCCGCTGAAAGATATCCACAGGTCATCGCCGAATTCGGCGAAGGCGAGTTTCAGGATGTCCTGGGCGGATTTATTGGCATAAGTCGTGGCGAGTTCCACGACGTCGAACGTTGGGCTCATCAGGGCGGCTTCCTACAGGTCGGTGGCGCTGGGCGCTCTATATGGGCTGATGGTAACAAAATCCTGCCGTGGCTGGCGCGGCCTGTGCGTTGCGCCGCTCCCTGTGAGCGGATAAAGTTCGGCGGGCTTTTTGCTCGCGCGGCTCAATAATCAATACAAATGGGGTGTCTTGTGGAAATTGCCTGTCTGGATCTTGAAGGTGTGCTGGTCCCGGAAATCTGGATCGCCTTTGCCGAAAAAACCGGGATTCAATCCCTCAGAGCCACCACCCGGGACATTCCCGACTACGACGTGTTGATGAAGCAGCGCCTGCGGATTCTCGACGAGCACGGCCTGAAACTGGCCGACATCCAGGAGGTGATCGCCACGCTCAAGCCGTTGGACGGCGCCGTCGAGTTCGTCAACTGGCTGCGCGAGCGCTTTCAGGTGGTGATCCTCTCGGACACCTTCTACGAATTCTCCCAACCGCTGATGCGCCAGCTGGGATTCCCCACGCTGCTCTGCCATCGTCTGATCACCGACGAAACCGGGCGGGTGACGAGCTATCAGTTGCGTCAGAAAGATCCCAAGCGCCAGTCAGTCCTGGCTTTCAAGAGCCTTTACTATCGGGTAATCGCAGCCGGGGATTCCTACAACGACACCACGATGCTGGGGGAGGCGGATGCGGGGATTTTGTTCCATGCGCCGGAGAATGTGATCCGCGAATTCCCGCAATTCCCGGCGGTGCACAGCTTCGAAGACCTCAAGCAGGAGTTCATCAAGGCGTCCAACCGCACGCTATCCCTGTAAACCGGCCCCTGTAGGAGCGAGCATGCTCGCGATGGACGTATTAACACCACCGGGTGTCAGGTGCCCAGCGGCGTGACCACCACCATCGCGACGGTTCGACGACTCGACATACTCGCTCCTACAGGTTCAGGTTCAGAGACCCTGCAGGGTGTCGAGTAGCACCTTCACCTTGGTGATCGATTCCTGGTACTCGGCCTGCCACTGCGAATCGGCAACGATCCCGCCGCCACCCCAGCAGCACACCTGTCCGTCCTTGACCAACAGACTGCGAATGGCGATGGAGCTGTCCATCTCGCCGCGCACGTCCAGGTACAGCAGCGAGCCGCAATACAAGCCGCGTCGCGTCGGCTCCAGCTCGTCGATGATCTGCATGGCGCGAATCTTCGGTGCTCCGGTGATCGACCCGCCCGGGAAGCTGCCGGCGATCAGGTCCAGAGCGTCACGACCATCCGCCAGATCCCCGGTCACGCTGCTCACCAGGTGATGCACATTCGGATAACTTTCCAGGCTGAACAGCTCCGGCACGCGTACCGAGCCGACGCGGCATGTGCGGCCCAGGTCGTTGCGTAGCAGGTCGACGATCATCAGGTTTTCCGCCCGATCCTTGGGGCTGGCCAGCAGTTCGGCGGCGTTCGCGGCATCTTCGTCGGCATTCAGGCTACGAGGGCGGGTGCCCTTGATCGGGCGGGTTTCGACGTGGCGCTCGCTGAGCTTGATGAAGCGCTCTGGCGACAGGCTGAGCACCGCGCCACCGTCGGGCAGGCTCTGGAAACCGGAAAACGGGGTAGGGCAGGCTGCCCGCAGCGCGCAGTAAGCGGCCCACGGATCACCCGCGCATTCGGCGCGAAAGCGCTGTGCGAAATTGACTTGATAGCAATCGCCCGCCTGGATGTATTGTTGGATGCGCTCCAGTGCCTGGCGATAATCGTCTGCGCTGAGATCGGGCTGCATGGGCGCGTTGAGCTTGAACGCCTCGACCGGATCAGCCAGCGGCTGGCTGAACAGCGCGATCAGGCGCTGGCGTTCGCTGTCGGCCAGTGTCGGATGGAACACCAGCTGGCTGGTCTCGCGCTGGTGGTCACTGATCAGTGCCCAGTCGTACAAGCCAAAACGTGCATCGGGCAGGTGCAGGTCATCGTGTGCCTGGCTCGGCAGGTGCTCCAGATGCCGAGCGAAGTCGTAGCTCAGGTAGCCGATCAGGCCGCCTGCGAAGGGCAGGTCAAACGGGACGCTGGCTTCGCCCAGTCGTTGCAGATGAAGGCGCAGGCGTTGCAGGAAATCGCTGCCGCTGTCGTCGGGCGCGACCGTCAGTTGCTCCAGCGGCCAGGCGCTGAGCAGGTCGAAGCGTCCTCGCTCGGCACTGGGGCGGCCGCTGTCGAGCAGCACGGCGCCGGGGGCATGGCGAATCGCCGCGAAATACTCGGCGGGGTTGGCGCGATAGGGCAGCGGGTGTACGGAGCAGGTCAGCATGGACGGAGCTTAACCTTCGACCGGTGGAATATGCCCGAACATTTCCTGGACGAACGCCATGCGCTCCTCGACGGTCTCCGTCACACCACGGGCTTTCAGCTCCTCCAGCCGAGCCTCGACCGCATGGGTGCGCAATGTCAGGCCGCAGTCGTTGGCGATCTGGATGTTCAGCCCTGGCCGGGCATTGAGCTCCAGGATCAGCGGGCCTTTTTCCTGGTCCAGCACCATGTCGACACCGATGTAACCCAACCCGCACAGCTCGTAGCAGCCCGCTGCGAGCTTCATGAATCCATCCCAGTAGGGCAGTTGCACGCCGTCGACCGCGTTGGTGGTGTCCGGGTGCTTGGTGATGATGTTGTTGAGCCAGGTACCGCGCAGGGTCAGGCCGGTGGCGAGGTCGACGCCGACGCCGATGGCACCCTGGTGCAGGTTGGCCTTGCCGCCTGACTGGCGGGTCGGCAAGCGCAACATCGCCATGACCGGGTAGCCCATCAGCACGATGATGCGGATGTCCGGTACGCCTTCGTAGCTGATGCTCTTGAAGATCTGGTCGGGCGTCACCCGGTACTCGATCAGCGCCCGGTCCCGGTGCCCGCCCAATGAATACAGACCGGTAAGGATGCTCGAGACATGGTGCTCGATTTCCTCATGGCTGATGATCTTGCCGGACACCGTGCGATAGCGGCCCTCGAACCGGTCGGCGATCACGATGATGCCGTCACCGCCCGCGCCCTGGGCCGGTTTGATCACGAAGTCGCTGCGCCCGCCGATGATCGCGTCGAGGTTATCGATTTCTTTCTCTGTGGAGATGATGCCGTACAGTTCCGGCACATGAATGCCGGCGGCGATCGCACGTTCCTTGGTGAGGATCTTGTCGTCCACAATCGGGTACAGGCTGCGCTTGTTGTACTTGAGCACGTAGTCTGCGTTGCGTCGATTGATCCCCATGATGCCCCGGGCTTCCAGGGCTTTCCAGGTCTTCCAGAAACCGAACATCAGGCGTCAGCCTTCTTCAGGAACGCCTTGAAGCGCACCAGTTCGGTGAGGCGGTAGCCGCGATAGCGACCCATGGCCAGCATGAAGCCCACCAGGATCAACAGGACGGCCGGGAAGGTGAACACGAAGTACACCAGCTCTGGCACGCTCATGATCAGGTGCGCCAGGGAGGCGGCGAACAGGGTGCCAATGGCCACCTTCATCGCATGGCCGGAGCCGCGTTCTTCCCAGGTGATCGACAGGCGTTCGATGGTCATGGTCAGGATTACCATCGGGAACAGCGCCACGGACAAGCCGCGCTCCAGGCCGAGTTTAT
>Ga0308165_1003467_pt1 | contig 16919 bp, 18 predicted proteins | sample PhyWR2_FD_201032 | JGI IMG/M metagenome (GOLD analysis project Ga0308165, IMG submission 201032) | Phyllosphere microbial communities from UC Gill Tract Community Farm, Albany, California, United States - DLSLW.R2 | ecosystem: Host-associated > Plants > Phyllosphere > Unclassified | place: USA...
GAAATGTCAACAACCTGAATTACCATAAAAAATATACATGTGTAATAAAACAATTTGTGTTTCATAACGAGAAATGCAAACGAGGTAAATATAAATGTGCCTGAAATTGCTTATTCAACGTTTTTCTTGGAAATTAAAACAAAGAAATTAATCAATATTAAAGCCATTAAAAGAAAATCCAAACTGATCTTTCTTGAAACACTAGTGAATTCAATCACAGCATAAATACCAAAGCTAAAAAGGCAAGTCGTCAGTATCGCCATGAAACAGTTAAAAATATTTTTGGAAATACTACTGTTTTCTGCTAAACTAAAGTAGGTGAGTGATATGCTGAATAAAAGATAGGATAGTAACGAGGCCTTAAAAACTTCGGTATCATTTGTGAATAAAAATATTCCACATACCACTATTAATAACGTTAGTGAGATGAACAATTCTTCATATTTTCTTTTGTTGAATAGTGAAACTGGCCCTAATAATGAAACCAAATAAGTGTTTAGTGTTTTTTTCATATTTAATAATTACGCGTGGATTCTATTTTCAAAAGGGTTAATTGCGCCGATAGCTCAGCCCAATTAGCCCTTTCACGTTGGTGTTTTAGTGTACTACTCTGGTATTATCTTGAAGGCCTTCACCCTTTAGCTCAGTATGATGACTACTAACCCATTTATCAAATTGTAAGATACCACTGATTATTCTAAATACCGCCCAAAGGCCCCCATCAATTGTCTTCATTTCCTTAGCATCCAATTCCTGAACGCCAAAGTTTTCTAATTCTAAATTTTTCATTTTAGTTTGTTTTAAATTAAACATTTGTTAATTCAAAAACTCCGGCCGGTTGTTTCTGCTGTACAATAGTTGTAAAAAATTTTATTAATTTTTCATTTTCGTGCTGAAAGCGTGTTTTTCGTGCTGAAAGTTTTAAAAGCAGTAGTTTTTTGGTTGAAAGTGTGTTATCTTTATTATATCTCTCGCAGAGCTTTCCTAACATCCCTAGCGAAAAAAAATGTGAGTTAACAATAAACTAGGGAATATGATTTACACTTGTATCGTTATCGATGATGAGCCTCATTCGGTTCAACAGCTTACAGAATACATCGATAAAATGTCAACTTTAAAGTTGGAGAAAGCTTATACCGATTCTACACTCGCATTAAAAGAAATATTGGAAAGGAAAGACAAGGTCGATATCTTGTTTACAGACATAGAAATGCCCAGTGTTTCGGGGTTGGAACTGGCTAAAGCATCAAAAGACAAGTTCAATTTTTTGGTATTCGTAAGTGGCCATGATAACTACGCGATAGCTGGCTATGGCTTGGAGGTTAAAGAATTCCTTTTAAAACCTTTCGACTTTGAAAAGTTTAAAAACAAGACTTTATCGATGATTGATCGATCGGCAATTGAACCTGCCTTTATTTTCGTAAAAGCCAAAGAAGGTAAGGCATTAACGAAAATCTATCTTGATGATATTTTTTTTATTGAAGCTAAAAGAAACCACGTGCAGATTTATATGAAAGAAACATCTATACTCGTGATTTCGAATATTTCTGAAATGGAGAAACAATTGCGAGACACACATTCTTTTTTAAAAATCCATAAATCTATTATAGCTTCGAGAAAGTGTATAGAAAGCTTTAAAGACGATTTTATCTACCTAAAAAATGGAAAAAAGCTGTCTGTTGGAAAAACCTATAAAAACGAAATTGCCACTTACTTTAGTTAAAGAAGTGGCAAATTATAATCTTAGATTTCGTCTTTTAAATCAGGTTTAATAAGATAGCCGGGTAAACACCCAAAATCAATGTAATTGCTATCGAGACCAATAAAACCACTTTGTATTGGCTCGGCGTTGAAAGCTCTGTTTCTGCGCCGTCTTTAAACCAAACGGCTACAATTACCCTAAAGTAGTAGTAAAAGCCAACCAAAGCATTTAATATAGCAAACCCAACCAGTAACGTGTGGTATTCGGCCATTACATTTAAAAACATTACATATTTACCTATAAAACCTGCGGTTAACGGAATACCTGCTAATGATAACATGGCTACGGTTAGTGCCAACGCCACCAATGGATTCTTCTTGCCTAAGCCATTGAAACTTTCAAAGCTGTCGCTTCCCGTTTTTTGTTTTACCAGAATAAGTACCGCAAAGGCGATAATAGATGCAAAAGTATAAGCGGCCGCATAAACCAACACATTACTCTGAGAGTTTGCGCCGATTACTACCAACGAAAACAGCAAATAACCTGCATGAGAAATACTCGAGTAAGCCAACATTCGCTTAAAGTTCTTTTGAAATAACGCGGTTATGTTACCGATAAACAAGGTGATGCAGACAATCACGATCAGCGGTACAACCCAGAAATCGTGAAGCGGCTTTAAGGCATCGGCAAACAGCCTCAAAAAGGCAGCAAAACCAGCCGTTTTAACTACGGTACTCATAAAAGTGGTAATCAAAGTTGGCGAACCCTCATACACATCTGGCGTCCAGAAATGGAAAGGCGCCGCACCTACCTTAAAGCATAAGCCAATCATCATCAAAATTACGCCGGGATAAAAAATTGGGGAAATTGCCGCGCTGTTATTTACCAGGTAAGCCTGAATCTTATCTAAATCGAATGAACCTGTAGCGCCATAGATCAATGTGATACCAAACAGAAGGAAACCTGTTGAAAAAGCGCCCATTAAAAAGTATTTTAACGATGCTTCATTTGATGCAAAATCTTTCTTTCGAATGCCCGCAAGGATATATAAACTTACAGACATAATTTCGAGCCCAACAAACAGCATCGCCATGTTTTTATAAGATACCATCATAATCATACCGGCAAGGGCGAAAAGGATAAGGGTATGGTACTCGGCAACATTATCGCTTTTTGAACTGAAATAGTTTTGGGTAAGTAAGAAAATCAGAAGCGTTCCAACAATACAAACACCCGAGAAAGCAAGGGCAAAATTATCGGTCTGCATCATTCCGAAATGAACAGCATTACCGTTCCAGGCAGCAACAGTAAAGCCCAACGCAGTAAGTAAACCAACAACGGTAAGCGGCAATAAGGCTTTCTTGGCTTTAAACAAACCTGCATAAAGTACAATAAAAGCGGTTATACTAATGGTTATTATAATATTCATTGCTTATTTTACTGATGTTAATTTTTGATTTACCTGTTCTAATAAATGTTGTACAGATGCCTCTGTTAAGTTTAATATTGGTTTTGGATATACACCCAAAACAATAATCAAGGCGCAAATAATGTAAAGAACCAGTTTTTCCGTTCCCTGAATATCTGTGAAAGTGATGGTTAATGAATTGGTTTGCCCGAGCATTACATTTTGGTACATCCGCAACATGTAAACTGCTCCAAAAATAATGGTTAGGCCCGCAATTGCCGCCGCCCAGGCGCTGTAATTATATACGCCCATCAACAATAGAAATTCGCCGATGAAACCGTTGGTTGCCGGTAGCGCTACGGTACCTAAAACGATAATTAAAAAGGTGATTGCCAATTGAGGTGCAGCTTTGGCAATTCCACCGAGTTCGGAGATCTTATTGGTTTTTACGCGTGAAAAGATGATATCCAAAACGAAGAACAAGCCTACTACGTTAATACCATGACTTAGCATTTGTACCATCGCTCCTTGCATACCCGGAGTGCCGGCAGTGCCCAGGTTAAATGATGCAAAGATACCAGCAGCAATTAGTCCAACGTGGGCAATTGACGAATAAGCAACTAAACGCTTTGCATCTTTCTGGGTAAATGCGATTATTGATGCGTATACAATGCCAATGATAGAAAGCACCAGCGCCAAACACGACCAATCTTGAACGCCTGCTGGTACAACTGGTAGTAACCATCTGATTACACCATAAATACCCATTTTTAACATAATACCTGATAACAACATCGTTCCCTGCGTTGGAGCGGCTGTATATGTATCGGGTTGCCAGGTGTGGAAAGGAAAAATCGGCATCTTAATGGCAAAAGCAATAAAGAACGCCCAGAAAACCCATCCCTGCTGTGCGCTATCTAAATTTAAAGCATAAAATGCCTGAATATCGAAATTGTTAGCCGGGTTCTGTAGGTATAGGTAAATAATTCCCATCAACATAAATAGTGAACCGGCAATCGTATAAACAAAAAACTTCATGTTTATGCGAATCCTATCTTTTCCACCCCAAATTGCGCAGATGAAATAAATTGGAATCAGGGCAGCTTCCCACCCTATATAAAACAAGAAAGCATCTAAAGCCGTAAAAACCAACAATAGCCCACTTTGCATAAACAGAATTAATGCATAGAAAGCCGCCGGATTTTTATAATCGTGTTTATAGCTCGAAAGGATAATAATTGGCACCAACAAATTGGTTAGCAACACCACGAGCATGCTAATGCCGTCGATACCTGCGTGAAAACGAATGCCCAAATCTGCAATCCACGGCAAGTTTGCCTCAAACTGCGTGCTTGCATCAGGAATAAAATTACAAGCCATAAATAAGGCTAAGCCTAAAGACGCAACCGAGATTACAGTTGAGATTACCTTGGCCGATTTACCCGCGAACGCCGTAATGATGGCACCTGCAAGCGGAAGAAATATAAGTAGTAAAAGTTGTTCCATTATTTATTTTTGAACCCTTTTTATATGTAATAAAATGTATAAGCAAGCAATGCGATGATACCAGCTACCATCATAAAAATGTAGAAACCAACATTTCCACTTTGTAATAAACGAACACCTTTACTTGCCTCGTTTGTACTCCATCCTAATCCATTCACAATTCCGTCGATAAACTTTATGTCGATAATCTTATAGAAGAATCTTGAAAAAGCATCTAATGGTTTGGTGATAATGAAGTCGTAAATCTCGTCTAAATAAAATTTGTTGTACGATAATTTTGCAAGCGCCGAACGTGGTGCTTCATCAGCCACGGGAACACGAGCACCTTTTACATATCGGGCGTAAGCGTAAAGCAAAGCTACAATTGCCGCCAATACTGAAACGCCCATTAAGGTAAATTCGGTTGCGTGGTCTAAAGCTAATTCATGCTGTGCAACACCGGCACCGGTTAACCAGTGCGCCAACCATTCGTTTCCACCGAAAAGATGAGGGATGTTAATTGCTCCGCCAATGGCAGCTAAAATTGCCAATATAACTAATGGAATAGTCATCGCTTTAGGCGATTCATGCACATGACTTTCTTCGTGATGAGTTCCCCTGTATTTTCCTGAGAAAGTAAGGAACATCATTCTGAACATATAAAAAGAGGTAAGGAAGGCGGTTAAAACACCTATTCCCCAAAGTATTGGGCTATATTGATACGCATTTGCCAGAATCTCATCTTTAGAGAAAAAACCTGAAAATGGTGGTAATCCTGCAATGGCAATCGTACCGATCATCATGGTTAAGAAAGTTACAGGGAGTTTCTTTCTCAATCCACCCATGTGGCGCATATCCTGTTCGTGGTGCATGGCATGGATAACCGAGCCTGCGCCCAAGAATAACAATGCCTTAAAGAATGCATGTGTTAATACGTGAAAGAATGAACCGGTATAAGCGCCAACGCCCAAGCCTAAAAACATATAGCCCAATTGGGATACCGTTGAGTAAGCCAATACCTTTTTAATATCGGTTTGGGTTAGGGCAATAATTGCAGCCACAAGTGCGGTAGCAATTCCGATAATTGCAATGATGTGTTGGGTCATTGGTGCCAAATCGAACAACACGCTCGAACGGGCAATCATGTAAATACCCGCCGTAACCATCGTTGCTGCGTGAATTAAAGCAGACACTGGCGTTGGTCCGGCCATTGCATCGGGCAACCAGGTGAATAATGGTAGTTGCGCCGATTTACCGCAGGCACCAACAAATAATAAAATGGTAATCCAAAACAAGGTGTTGTTTCCTGGCAACATATTGGCCGCCTGAGGGAAGATTTTTGAAAACTCTAAACTTCCGAAGAAATTGAACATTAAGAAAATACCCAGTAAGAAGCCTAAATCGCCAATACGATTCATTACAAAAGCTTTTTTGGCTGCCGATGCATAAGCGCTGTTGGTGTACCAGAAACCGATTAACAGGTATGAGCATAAACCTACGCCCTCCCAGCCGATAAACATTACGATGTAATTTGAGCCCAATACCAACAAGAGCATGAAAAACACAAACAGGTTAAGGTACGAAAAGAACTTACCAAATCCCTCGTCGTTATGCATGTAACTGGTAGAATATAAATGGATCAAGAAACCGATTCCGGTAATGATCAATAACATGATCGAACTTAAGGGATCTACCAAAAACGATAGTGGAATGTGTAATGTTCCTGCACTGATCCAATCGAATAAAAATACTTCGTGAGATTTTTGTGTATCGCCTTGTAGACTAAAGAAAATAACCACGCTGATGATGAACGAGGCTAGGATTACCCCGCTTCCAATAATACCAACAAGTCCTTTAGATAAAGATTTCCGGCCTAGTCCGTTGATTACAAATCCCAGGAAAGGAAGTAAAGGAACCAGCCAAATCAATTGTTCTATTTTCATTTATTAAATGTATTTACCAGTTAAGGTATTTTTAAACTGTTTACTTTTTAAAAGAAGTCAAGTTTTAAAAACTCGCCTTCTTTGCTGTTAGGACGTCAATCATGTCCTTTTTCCTCCTTGTCAGGCTGAGCGTAGTCGAAGCCCTTTGCACTTACCCTTCGACTACGCTCAGGGTGACAATCGACGCTGCGGCTTTCGAAGCTAACTTAAACTCCTTTACCACTTAAGGCGATTTAAAACATTAATATCGATCGATTTCGTATTTCTGTAAACCATTACAATAATGGCCAAACCAACTGCAACTTCTGCAGCGGCCAACGCCATAATAAAGAATACGAAAACCTGACCTGATGGATCGTTGCTGTGAACCGAGAAAGCTGTTAACAACAGGTTTACTGCGTTTAACATTAACTCAACCGACATAAAAATTACGATTGCATTTCTACGCGTCAGTACTCCAATTACACCAATTGTGAAAATTATTGCACATAAATAGATGTAGTGATTTAGCGGAACGCCTGCCATTTGTGTAGTTAAATTTTCCATTATGCCTCTACCTCGTCTCTTTTAGATAACAAAACTGCTCCAACCATTGCTGCCAACAGTAATAGAGATGATAATTCGAAAGGCAATAAAAACGGGCCAAAAAGCTCTTTGCCCAGATTCTCTACCAAACCCAGCCCCGGATCTTTCAAAATCAAAGGACTTGTGATTGTTGCTGCCTTAAATGAGCCCACCAACGTAACCACTAAACAACACCCTGCAATAACGCCGACAATTTTAATCAATGGCGACTTTACAGGCTCGGTTTCCTTGTTTAGGTTGAGGAGCATCAGTACGAATAAAAATAACACCATAATGGCACCCATGTAAACGATGAAATTTACAACGGCCAAAAATTGGGCATTCAACAACACGTAATGTACGGTGAATGTGAAAAAGGTGAGGATTAAGTACAATACACTATGAATGGGATTTTTTGCAAAAATCACCATCAGTGAAAAGATGATACTTAATGTGGCTACGAAATAGAATACTTGTGTACTCATTAATTTGTTGTTTGTTTATACTCCTCGTCATCCGATATCTATCGGATGCGAGGCACGAAGCAATCTTCTTTATTATACCGTCTGTCGCATTAGGATTGCTTCGTTCCTCGCAATGACGCACTGTGTAAAATTATTTTTTCATCTCCAATGGAGCCTCTACCAATTTATCCTTTCCGTAAATAAAATCCTTACGTAAATAATCAGCTGGTACAATCGGTCCATCTAAATAAATGGCTTCTTTTGGGCAAGCCTCCTCACATAAACCGCAAAAAATGCAACGAAGCATGTTAATTTCGTAAGTTGCGGCATATTTCTCTTCCCGGTATAAGTGTTTTTCTTCAGGTTTACGTTCTGCTGCAATCATAGTAATCGCCTCAGCAGGGCACGATAGCGCACACAAACCGCAGGCTGTACAACGCTCTTTCCCGTTCTCATCGCGCTTCAAAGAGTGCATTCCCCTAAAGTTGGTAGAGAACTCTCGCTCTACCTCTGGATATCTTACTGTAGCCTCTTTTTTGAATAAGTGGCTGATGGTAATGCCCATGCCCTTTGCAATTGCAGGCAGGTACATACGCTCCATAAAGCTTAACGGCTTCTGTTCCAGTACTTTTTTCTTGTTACTTAATGATTCCATATCCATCCCCAAACCCCAAAGGGGCTTTTAATGCTTTAATTTTATACTGTATATATTCCCGTTCTTCCCACACCCATTTGGGAGTCGGAGGGGATTAAAATTTTTCTATAATGGCTATAACGATGCCAGTTATTATAATGTTGGCAATGGCCAAAGGTATTAAACCTTTCCAACCTAAATTCATCAATTGATCGTAACGGAAACGAGGGATTGTCCAACGTACCCACATGAAAAAGAAGATGAAGAAAAAGATCTTCGCAAATAAGATAGCGGTTCCAAACAATGGGGCCCAGGTTGGACCTAACAAAGTAGCCATGTAATCCATTCCCGGATAATTGTAACCACCGAAATATAAGGTTGCCATTACTGCCGACGAAACAAACATGTTGATGTACTCAGCGAACAGGTAAAAACCTAATTTCATGGATGAATACTCAGTGTGGTAACCACCGATAAGCTCCGTTTCGCATTCAGGTAAATCGAATGGTGCACGGTTAGTTTCTGCAAAGGAACAAACCATGAAGATCAAAAATCCTAAAGGTTGGTATAACACATTCCAATGCCAGCCATGTTGTTGCTCTACAATTGTTTTTAAGCTTAAGGTGTTCGTCATTAAAAGCAAAGCGATGATGGATAATCCCATTGCAATTTCATAACTGATATTTTGCGATGCAGCACGAATAGCACTCAATAACGAATACTTATTGTTTGATGCCCAGCCGCCGATCATTACGCCATAAACGCCCAAAGAAACGACACCGAAGATGTACAAAACACCCACATTGATATCGGCTACCTGAAGTGGAACAATTTTACCGCCAATTTCCATTGGGCTTCCCCATGGAATAACCGCCGTACCAATACAGGCACAAAGCAAGGCTAAACCTGGGCCGACAATGAATAACCATCTGTTTGATGTAGTGGGAATGATTTCCTCCTTCATAAACATTTTTACACCATCGGCCAATGGCTGCAAAATACCAAATGGCCCGGCTCTATCAGGGCCTAAACGATCTTGAAGATAGGCTGCAACCTTGCGCTCGGCATAAGTAGAGTACATGGCAATTACCAGGCTGATACCGAAGATTACCGCTACCAGAATAAATTTTTCTATGATAAAACCTGTTTCCATTAGTACTTAACTGTTTTATGTAGTTCAATTTCGTTCGCAGCTTGTAAAGCCTCATTAGGCTGAATAACATGCAAAGGTTTTAATGTTTCGTAGTGGTTTGATGCAATTACCGAAGTATCATCAATATGGGTTGGGTGCTCGATTACCCAATCAGACGTTGCCTTCTTATCGAAGCGGCAGGTGTTGCATATAAAGCTTTCTACTTCACCAAACTGATCTTTACGGGCCGTAACACGCAAAACATCTTCACCTTTATACCAAAGTGTTACCTTTCCGGTGCATTTTTCGTGGTCGCAGTCGCGGTGTGCATCAACTGGTTTGGTAAACCACACACGGTTCTTAAACCTGAACGTTCTATCGGTTAAAGCGCCAACCGGGCAAACATCGATCACGTTTCCTGAGAAATCGTTATCAACGGCTTGTTGAATATAAGTAGAAATTTCGGAGTGATCGCCACGGTTCAAAATACCGTGAACTCGCTTGTTCGTGATTTGATCGGCAGTAAAAACGCAACGGTAACACAGGATACACCGGTTCATGTGCAGTTGGATTTTATCGCCAATATCGATACGATCGAAAGTACGGCGCTCAAACTCATAACGGGTTTTTTGCAAGCCGTGCTCATAGCCGAGGTTTTGTAAATCACATTCTCCGGCCTGATCGCAAACAGGGCAATCTAACGGGTGATTGATCAATAAAATCTCTACCACACCCGCACGTGCCTCTAAAACCTCAGGCGAAGTAATATTGAGCACTTCCATACCATCCATTACGGTTGTACGGCAAGACGCAACCAATTTTGGCATCGGGCGAGGGTCTTTCTCTGAACCTTTGGTTACCTTAACAATGCAGGTACGGCATTTACCGCCACTACCCTCTAACTTAGAATAATAGCACATAGCAGGCGGAACGATATCACCCCCAATTTGCCTCGCAGCATTGAGAATGGTTGTTCCGTTATCAACCTCTACTGTTATTCCATCTATCGTAACCTTAACTTTTTCACTCATGGTTATTGATAATCATTATTTTTGGGCTTCATTCCGTCATTGCGAGGCACGAAGCAATCTTTCTTGTTTTATACACGTTGCATAGGATCGGTCCGTTCCTCGCAATGACGGGTAGCTTAAGATTATTTTATTTCTCTTCTACTACCGGCGCTTTCTCTATTGGCACTGCATAATTGGCGATACCGTAATTTTGTGTCTGACTCTTAACTGGCTCTTTAAGGTGCCATTCAAATTCATCTCTAAAATGACGAATTGCACTCGCTACCGGCCAGGCCGCTGCATCGCCCAGTGGACAAATGGTATTACCTTCAATCTTGCGCTGAACATCCCATAACAAATCCACATCTTCCATCGAACCATGTCCGTGTTCAATTTTGTGGAGGATTTTTTCCATCCAGCCAGTACCTTCACGGCATGGCGAACATTGTCCGCAACTTTCGTGATGATAAAAACGAGAGAAATTCCAGGTGTTACGCACAATACACTGATCCTCGTCAAACGCAATAAAACCGCCTGAGCCTAACATCGTTCCAGTTGCAAAGCCGCCTTCTGATAGCGATTCGTAACTCATTAAGCGAGGTTCGCCGTTTGCTAATTTCAATGTTAAGTTGGCAGGTAAAACCGGAACTGACGAACCGCCCGCAACCGTTGCTTTTAAGCGTTTGCCATTGGCAATACCGCCGCAATATTCGTCGGAGTAGATAAATTCTTCTACTGGTAAACCTAATTCGATCTCGTAAACACCTGGTTTAACTAAATTTCCAGATGCCGATATTAATTTTGTACCCGTACTTCTACCGATACCAATTTTTGCATATTCCTCACCGCCGTCGTTAATAATCGGCACCACCGCGGCAATCGATTCAACATTATTTACTACAGTTGGGCAGCCATATAAACCTGCAATTGCGGGAAATGGCGGCTTAATCCGCGGATTACCTCTTTTACCTTCAAGTGATTCTAACAATGCGGTTTCTTCACCACAAATGTAAGCACCACCACCCGGCTGAACATATAATTCTAAATCATAACCTGTTCCCAAAATGTTCTTACCCAACAACCCGGCTGCTTTTGCCTCTGCAATCGCTCTTTCCAAAATACGGATTTGCGGCATCATTTCTCCACGAACGTAGATGTACGAAACCTTTGCGCCAAGGGCAAAACTAGAAACGATCATTCCCTCAATTAAAGCATGAGGAATGTAAGTCATTAAATAACGGTCCTTGAAAGTTCCCGGTTCAGATTCATCAGCATTGCAAACCAAGTAACGTGCAACACCTTCTGGTTTAGCCAGGAAGCTCCATTTCATTCCCGTTGGGAAACCCGCACCTCCGCGACCGCGTAAGCCCGATTTCTTAACTTCTTCAACAATCTCTTCAGGAGTTAAAGTTTTAAGGGCTTTTTCTACGGCACGATACCCGCCTTTTTGGCGATAGACCTCAAGTGTATTGATGCCTGGTACGTTTATATGCTCAAGTAACAGTTTTCGAGACATTTTTATTAGTCTATAGTCTGTAGTTCTTAGTCCGAAGTCCATAGCCAATCGACTAAAGACTTAAGACTTTCGACTTAGGACTTATTTTTCAAATCTTCAATCAGTTTATCTACACTTTCAGTAGTTAAGTTTTCGTAAAAGGTATATTCGGGGCTAATCTGCAACACCGGACCGAAGCCGCACGCCGCCAAACATTCAACTCCTCTAAAGCTGAACAAGCCATCGGCAGTAACTTCACCTTCTTTAACACCTAACTTATTTTCTAAGTGGTCTAATATTTTCTCTGCACCAACCAGGCAGCATGGTCCGGTACGGCAAACCTCCAAGGCATATTTACCTTGTGGTTTTAAAAAGTACATGGTATAAAATGTGGCTACCTCATAAACTTCTATTGGCTGAATATTTAGATACGCAGCAACCTGATCCATCGCAGATGTCGGAACCCAAAGATATTCTGCCTGCACCAGGTGCAATAGGGGCAATAGTGCCGATTTCTGCTTACCTTCAGGATAACGACTCTTAACTTCGTCAAACTTGGCCAGCAACTCTGGCGATAACGTTACAGGTGTTTGTTCTTCTACTTTAAGCATCTAATTCTCCTGCAATAATATTCATACTACTCATGTTTATGATGGCGTCAGATAGTAACATGCCTTCGCTCATTGGTGCAAACATTTGGTAATTAATAAAACTTGGCCTGCGGAAGTGCAGGCGGTAAGGTGTGCGGCCGCCATCGTTGATCAGATAAAAACCCAATTCGCCATTTCCGCCTTCTACGGCGTGGTAAACCTCTGCTTTTGGCGCATCAATCTCACCCATTACAATTTTGAAGTGATAAATTAATGCTTCCATATTGTTATAAACCTCTTGTTTTGGAGGAAGATAAAATTCGGGAACGTCGGCATGGAAAATACCTTTAGGTTCGGTTTTTAGCTTTACAAGTGCCTGCTCAATAATGCGGACACTTTGCCACATTTCTTCATTACGCACCAAATATCTATCGTAAATATCGCCGCTGGTACCCACAGGAACCTCGAAATCGAAATCCTGATATGAAGAATACGGATCGCTTACACGAACATCGTAATCTATGCCTGTTGCACGTAAAAGTGGCCCGGTCCAGCTGTATTCTAAAGCAGTTTCCTTTGTTACCTCCGCCACGCCAGCCGTTCTATCGATAAATATACGGTTACGGGTTAAAAGATTTTCGAACTCTTTTAAAGCAACCGGAAACTCTTTTAAAAACTTATTGATCTTGGTAAAGGCCACTTCATTGAAATCTCTTTCAAAGCCACCAATTCTACCAATGTTAGTGGTTAACCTTGCTCCGCAAACCTCTTCGAAAATTTCGTAAATGTGTTCACGAAATTGGAAAAGGTAAAGGAAAGTTGTTGTTGCGCCAGTATCCTGACCGATAATCGTGTTACAGATGATGTGATCGGCAATACGAGAAAGCTCCATTATAATCACGCGAAGATAATCTACACGTTTAGGCATCTGAATATTCAACAGTTTTTCAACCGTCATGTGCCAGCCCATGTTATTAATAGGCGAGGAGCAATAGTTTAAACGATCGGTAAGCGGCGTAATTTGATAGAACGGGCGATGCTCGGCTATCTTTTCGAAAGCACGGTGGATATACCCAATTGTAGAAACACCACTTACAATGCGCTCGCCATCTAACTGCAGCACGTTTTGAAAAACGCCGTGGGTTGCCGGGTGCGTTGGGCCTAAATTTAAGGTTACCAGCTCACTTTGCGGGTCGTTATCTGTAAATACCGGATGGTTATGATTCATAATTTACCTTCCAAAAAATTCGTCTTTTTTATCTACTCTGTTCGGGTCTTCCAATGGATATTGTTTCAACATCGGGTGAACACCTAAATCGTCCATATTCAATATACGGCGAAGATCTGGATGACCTTCAAATTGAACACCGAACAAGTCGTAAGTTTCACGCTCCATCCAGTTTGCACCTTTCCAAACGGTAGTTGCGGTTGGGATGGTTGGATTTTGCTCGGAAATAAAAACCTTTATTCTAACCCTCACTTTTTCTACCATGTTGTGCAGGTGGTACACAACGGCAATACCGTGGTCTTTACCTGGGTAATGAACAGCAGTAATATCGGTAAGGAAATTGAACTTTAACTCTTCTTTAAGATGCGACAGTACGTTTATGATCACATCTTTGTAGGTTACGAAACTTAATAGGCCGTAAAACTCAGAAACAGCGGTGATTTTTTCGCCGAATTTCTCGGTTAATTGAACGTGGATGTTGTTATTTAACGTCGTTTCTTCCATTTATTTAATGCCGTATTGACCTAAAAGTTCTTTGTAATAATCAGAGTTCCTTCTTCTGCCAGATTCGTTCTTCACCAAATCCTGAATGCGCTGAAAGCCATCGAGGATAGCTTCTGGCCTTGGTGGGCATCCGGGGACATAAACATCAACAGGAATAACCTCATCAATACCCTGCAACACAGAATAGGTATCAAAAATACCTCCGCTGCTTGCGCAGGCACCAACAGCCATAACCCAGCGCGGCTCGGCCATTTGGATATAAACTTGTTTTAGTACCGGAGCCATCTTTTTCGCAATGGTACCCATAACCATTAAAACATCGGCCTGACGAGGAGAAAAACTCAAACGTTCTGCACCAAATCGACCTAAATCGTAGTGAGAACCCATGGTTGCCATAAACTCGATACCGCAACAAGACGTTGCGAAAGGCAATGGCCATAACGAATTTGAACGTGCCAAACCAATCACTTTATCTAACGAAGTGGCAAAATAGCCAGGTCCTTCGGTTCCTGGAGGCGCATCAACTATATTTATTTCACTCATGTTTATAAACAAAAAATGCTCATCCTTTTGCAGAATGAGCAACAAATTTACAATATTTTAAAGGCAATTAAACTAGTCGAACCTGATTTAGAACCTTTCTAAATAAAATGAAGATTCTGTTCTCAATTAGCAATTATCAGTTCTCAACTGCCATTTTTTTGTTTGAATAGTCATCGGATGAATATTGGCAAATTTCAGGTATTCATCCGATGATTTTATATTGCGAACTCCCAACTGAAAACTGTGCCAAAGGCATCCCTTTTGGACAAACTGATCAGTTCCAGTCTAAAACCTTTTTCTTGATTACGTATACGAAACCTAACAAAAGCGTTCCCATAAAGATAAACATTTCGATCATGCCATCCATTTTTAAGGCTCTGAAGTTTACTGCCCAGGGGTACATAAAAATTACTTCAATATCGAATAGCACGAACAAAATGGCCACTACAAAATATTTAATCGAAAACGGTTGACGTGCGTTCCCTACAGACTTAACCCCTGCTTCAAAAGTTTCAAGCTTGTCGCTCGTTTTACGTTTTGGCCCTAAAAAATGTGTCGCAACCAACGTGGTAACAACGAAACCTAAGGCTACGATTACCTGAAAAATAATTGGTAAAAAATCTACTGAGGTACTTTGCGCTTGCATAATGTTTATTTTCTGATGCAAAAGTAAAAGAAAAAGGCAGAGTAACCAAACTCTGCCTTTTCAAATTATGTTCGATATTGAGAATTGACTGTTTATTTGCCTTTGGCAGATTGCAATTCTTTAAGTTTTGCCGGCGCATATGAATCGTTAGGATCCAAGGCTACAGCTTTAGTTAAAAAGTCAATTGCTTTCGCTTTGTCTTTGTCTGCATACCAAGCACCCAACAATCTGTACGATTCAACTAAGTTGTCTTTAGATGATGCTTCGTCTTCCGGCTTAACCAAAGTGATGTACTTTTCGTAAAATGGAATCATTAACCCTTTTGTAGCGGTTCCATTTTGAGCCTGATCGATATAATCATTAATCCTTGCTCTTAAAAAGTAGCCCATTGCATAATCTGGCACAACTTTATTCAATTTCTCCAGGTTCTGATCTGCCTCGGTTAACAACGGTAAATCGAAAGGCTTTTTATCGCGTTTATCGTAGTATGTTTTACGGAAAGCAGCCTGGCCTAAATAGTAATAACTGGTATATACGTTTTTACCGTTCGGGTTATACTGAATAGCTAATTTATAAGTATTGATAGCATCAGTGTATTTTTTGCCTTTATACATTTCCAATGCCAGTGCACTCAAAAATTCTGCATTGTTCGTGTCAATCTTAGCTGCTTTAACAAGGTTAGCAATTGCGGCTGTCGTATCTTTACCAGCTTTAATTTGCGATTGTCCTAAATATAGATAATCGTTAGCTAAGATTTTGGTTGTATCTTTCTCTTTAGCAAAGAAATTAGTCAAGCTTGTTAATGCCTCTGGATAGTTCGCATTTTCGTAAGCAGACCAACCTTTTAACCTCGATACAATCGTCGATTTCGGATGGTCGGCAGGAACCTGAATAGATGACGCCACTTGCTCTAACTCCTTGAAATCTTTAACATAATACAAGAACTGCATATAGCGCAATTGAGATTCCAGCGATTTATCAGTTAAGCTCATATATTTTTTATAGCTCTCAGTCGCTTTGGCAGCCTTCTCTTTATCAGCACCAAAACCACTCCATATTAAGTAAAGCTCTCCCAATTCGCGGTAAGCTGGGCCATAATTTGGATCGGCAGCAGTTACATCTAAAAGTTCCTTTTCAGCTTCAGGAAACGCTTTCGACTCCTTGTACATTCTACCGATTTGAGTTTTAGCTCTACGGTTATTAGGATCAATATCGTTTACACGGAAATATGGACCCAAGGCTTCAGAGTTGTTTTTTTGCAAAGCATAGGCATCACCCAGCGCTAAGAAGATCTGTGCATCCTTATCTTTCGAATCCATCTCATCAGCTTTCTGAATGTTTGCCAAGGCCAGGGTATAATCTGGCTTAGAAACTTCATCGCTCGGTTTGTTCTGTGCTAAGTAAGCCCTGCCTATGTTAAGATAGGTTTCGTATTCCTTAGGTTCTAACGATACCGCTTTATCGAAGTTTGTTTTGGCAGATGTTGGGTTATTGCTCAACATGTCTGCTTCTCCCAAACCGATATAGTTCAGGTTGTTTTTCGGATCGGCAGCCAAACCTTTGGTAAATAC
>Ga0308165_1003468_pt1 | contig 16909 bp, 17 predicted proteins | sample PhyWR2_FD_201032 | JGI IMG/M metagenome (GOLD analysis project Ga0308165, IMG submission 201032) | Phyllosphere microbial communities from UC Gill Tract Community Farm, Albany, California, United States - DLSLW.R2 | ecosystem: Host-associated > Plants > Phyllosphere > Unclassified | place: USA...
CCCGCTAGCCAGCGCAGTCAGTAACCGAGTGCTGGAACTGGTCAATACTGATGAGGTACTGAGTGGCGTCAAGCAACGTCATACCTGGCTGGTTGACCGTCTCCAGCAGATAAACCAGCGTTATTCACTGTTCAGTGAAATACGCGGTCTGGGATTATTAGTGGGTTGTGTATTACGCGAAGAGTATCAAGGTAAAGCGAAGCAATTACTGCTGCTCGCAGCCGATGAGGGCGCGATGGTGCTGATTGCTGGAGCCAGTGTTATTCGTTTTGCGCCTTCACTGATTATCACCCGGCTTGAACTCCAGCAAGGGCTGGACTGTTTCGAGCAAGCTTGTGAACGGTTTCTCGGGGAGGGCCTGTCATGATGGTGATTCGTCCGATTGAATACAATGATCTCGCGGGTTTGCTCGCGCTGGTTGCAAATACGGGGGGCGGGCTGACATCGTTACCCGCTGATGAGGCCACACTGGCATCGCGTATTGATCGCTCAGTCAAAACCTGGCAAGGCACATTGCCACTGGCAGACCAGGGTTATGTCTTTGTGCTGGAAGAATCGGTGAGCGGTAAGATAGTCGGAATCTGTGCGATTGAGGTTGCTGTGGGTCTGAACGACCCCTGGTATAACTATCGCGTAGGTACCCAAGTTCATGCCTCAAAAGAGCTGAATATCTATAATGCGCTGCCGACGCTATTTTTGAGCAATGATCATACTGGCAGCAGTGAATTATGCTCCCTGTTTCTGGCCCCAGAGTGGCGCAAAGAAGGGAATGGTTATCTGCTATCAAAATCGCGCTTTCTGTTTATGGCGGCATTTCGTGAGCGGTTTAACCATAAGGTGGTGGCCGAAATGCGAGGTGTTATCGACGAGACAGGCTACTCGCCGTTCTGGGAAAGCCTGGGGAACCGTTTCTTTTCCATGGAGTTCTCCCGGGCAGACTATCTGTGCGGAACCGGTAAAAAAGCCTTTATTGCCGAGCTGATGCCAAAGCACCCGATTTATACCGATTTTCTATCGCCTGAAGCGCGGGCGGTAATTGGCCAGGTGCACCCGCATACCGCGCCCGCGCGCAGCGTGCTGGAGTCGGAAGGTTTTCGCTATCGTGATTATATCGATATTTTTGATGGTGGCCCGACCCTGGAGTGCGATCTTGACCGGGTTAGGGCTATCAGGAAAAGTCAGCTTCAGACTCTCGCTATTGGTCAACCCGCTGAGACCCAATATCCACTGTGTCTGGTCGCCAACGAGAACTATCACCAGTTTCGCACCCTGTTAGTCCATGCTGACCCAAATGCTGAGGTTCTGACAGTGGATGCCGCAACCGCTAATGCATTGAAATGTGAAAATGGCAGCACGGTACGTGTGGTGCGTTTACACCCAGAGGAAAAAATAGTATGAGCAATTTTATCAATGGCATATGGATAGACGGACAAGGTGAAGTGTTACTCAAACACAACCCGGTTTCAGGTGCCGTGCTGTGGCAAGGTGTGGCAGCTGATGAAGGGCAGGTTGCTCAGGCTTGCCGTGCTGCTCGTACCGCCTTTGCTGGCTGGGCAAAGCGGAGTTTTGCCGAACGTCAGACGATTGTTGAACGCTATGCGACGTTGCTGGAAGCCAATAAAGAGCGACTGACGGCGATTATTGCAGCGGAGACCAGCAAACCGCGCTGGGAAGCCGCAACCGAAGTGACGGCAATGATCAATAAAATTGCTATCTCAGTTAAAGCTTACCATACCCGTACTGGCGAGATGAATACGCCAATGCCTGATGGGGCGGCGACGTTGCGCCATCGTCCTCATGGTGTGCTGGCTGTTTTTGGTCCCTATAATTTTCCAGGACATCTGCCTAACGGCCATATCGTACCCGGGCTACTGGCGGGCAATACGATTATTTTTAAACCGAGTGAATTAACGCCGCTGATTAGCGAAGAAGTGATGAAGTTATGGCAGCAGGCCGGGATACCCGTGGGGGTACTTAACTTACTGCAAGGGGGGGGCACTACCGGACGCAGCCTCGCTCAACAGCCTGAACTGGATGGTCTGCTGTTTACTGGCAGTGCCTCTACTGGTTATCAGCTACATCGTCAGTTTGCCGGGCAGCCAGAGAAAATTCTCGCTCTGGAAATGGGCGGTAATAATCCGTTAATCGTCGATAACCCTGCAGACCTTGATGGTGCAGTACATGTCGCTATTCAGTCGGCCTTTATTACCGCCGGGCAACGCTGTACCTGTGCCCGACGTCTGCTGGTCAAAGAAGGGCCACAAGGGGATGCTTTTATTCGCCGTCTGGTGGAAGTGACTGCCCGTTTACAACCCGGTGAGTGGGATGCGGACCCGCAACCTTTTATGGGCGGGTTGATTAGCCCCTTCGCGGCCGAGCAGGTGCTGGTTGCCTGGCAGGATCATTTAGCGCGTGGCGGTAAAGCGTTACTGGAACCTAAACTGGTTAAAGCGGGGAGTTCACTGCTGTCACCCGGTATTATTGAATTAAGTGACGTGGTCTCTGTTCCCGATGAAGAAGTCTTTGGACCGCTGTTAGCCATCTATCGATACGGCGATTTTGATGAGGCTATTAGTATGGCAAACGCGACCCGTTATGGTCTGGCGTGCGGCCTTATTTCACCTGAACGCGAAAAGTTCGAACAATTACTGCTGGAAGCTCGGGCAGGAATTGTTAACTGGAACAAACCGCTGACCGGAGCAGCAAGTACGGCTCCCTTTGGTGGCGTAGGCGCTTCGGGTAACCATCGAGCCAGTGCCTGGTATGCCGCCGACTATTGTGCCTGGCCGATGGCCTCGTTAGAGAGCCCAAGCTTTGCGCTACCTGCGGTTCTTGGGCCAGGACTTGATTTTAGTCACAAGGAGCCAGTATGAAAAAAGCTCGTGAGGCCAACTTTGACGGACTGGTTGGACTGACCCATCATTATGCTGGCTTATCTTTTGGTAACGAAGCGTCGACGCAACATAAGCATCAGGTATCCAATCCACGGCTGGCCGCCCGTCAAGGACTGGCTAAAATGAAAGCGCTGGCCGATGCCGGATATCCGCAAGGCGTTATCCCTCCCCAGGAACGCCCGAATGTCGCGCTTCTGCGCCAGATAGGTTTTAGTGGGACGGATGCCCGGGTCGTGGAAAGCGCCGCTAAACAGGCACCACAGTTACTGTCTGCCGCCAGCTCGGCCTCCTCGATGTGGGTTGCTAATGCTGCCACGGTTGCCCCATCAGCCGATACACAGGATGGCAAAGTACATCTGACGGTTGCCAACCTGAATAATAAGTTTCACCGCGCCAGTGAAGCCCCGACTACCGAGCGGCTGTTAAGCGCTATTTTTCGTGACGAGGACTATTTCTCGGTACACCAGGCGCTGCCCCAAGTGGCATTATTTGGTGATGAAGGTGCCGCTAACCATAATCGTCTGGCGACAGAATATGGTGATGCAGGGCTACAGATGTTTGTCTATGGCCGGGAAGATGCCCGCCCGCAACAGGGGCCGCAACGCTATCCGGCCAGGCAAACCCTCGAAGCCAGCCAGGCAGTAGCACGATTGAACCAGGTACGGGCGGAGCAGGCGGTCTTTGTTCAGCAAAATCCTGCTGTTATTGACCAGGGCGTATTTCATAACGATGTGATTGCCGTAACGAATCGGCAGGTTCTGTTTTGTCATCAGCAAGCCTTTTTACACCAGGACGCCCTTTATGCCCGGTTACGGGAGAGAGTGCCTGGTTTTATGCCGATTGAAGTTCCGACAGAGCAAGTTTCCGTGGCTGATGCGGTCAATACTTACCTGTTTAATAGCCAGTTACTCAGCCTGGATAATGGCAATATGACTCTGATACTGCCTGAGGAGTCACGTCAGCATGCTGGTGTCTGGCGCTATTTGAACCAACTGTGTGAAGCCGATAACCCTATTGAGAGGTTACAGGTTTTCTCTTTACAAGAGAGCATGGCGAATGGCGGGGGGCCTGCCTGTCTGCGTTTGCGGGTCGTTCTCAATGATGCCGAATTAGCCGCCGTTAATCCGGCAGTGATGATGAATGACAGCTTATTTATTAAGCTTAATGCCTGGGTTGACCGTTGGTATCGTGACCGCCTGACGCTTGATGACTTAGCTGATCCGTTATTACTGCGTGAAGGGCGAGATGCTTTGAATGAACTGACGCAGTTACTGGATTTGGGCGCAGTGTATCCTTTTCAGCAATAACAGGTAACAGTATGGGATATTTTTTGACTCAGACGCTGGCAGGTGGCATGCCGCCGGTGACCAGCGGGAGCAATGCGTACGGGATATGGCAGTGGTGGGATGAAGGTGTTCTGACCTTTATCCCCCATCAGAGAGTAGACCAGGCCTTACTGCTATCGGCAGGCATTCACGGAAATGAAACGGCGCCCGTGGAGCTATTGATGCCGTGGGTGGATGACCTGCTAGCGGGAAAGGTGCCGGTAACATGGCGTCTGATGGTTGTATTAGGTAACCCGGCTGCACTAACAGAACAAAAACGCTATCTCCATAGTGATATTAATCGCATGTTTGGCGGCCGCTGGCAGACATTTCCTGCCAGCCCGGAAACCGAACGAGCGCAGCGACTTGAACAGTTAGTGACCCGCTTCTGGAATGAAGGTCATGAGTCCCGTCGCTGGCATCTGGATATGCACACGGCTATTCGCGAGTCGTATCATCCGCGCTTTGGCGTGCTTCCTTTCCGGACCTCGCCTTATGAGACCGATTTTCTAGACTGGTTAGGTTGTGCCGGACTTGAAGCCCTGGTTTTTCATCAGCAACCCGCCGGGACCTTCAGTCATTTTACCAGTGAGCATTTTAATACCCATAGCTGCACTCTGGAGTTGGGGAAGGCGCGGCGTTTTGGTGACAATGATTTGACCCAATTCGCCGTCACTCAAGAGGCTCTGTACGCATTACTGGCCGGGGAACCCGGAAGCGAAGTTAACACTAAACCTCTTTATTATCGGGTGGCTCAGCAAATCACCCGTACCTCAGAGGATTTCGTCCTGCATATGTCTGATGACACATGGAATTTTACCGCCTTTACGCGTGGTACTTGTCTGGCAGAGGACAGGATGATTCAGACTGTGGTACAAAAAGAGACCGAATACGTATTATTTCCTAACCCTAACGTCGCGTTAGGGCTACGTGCTGGCTTAATGCTTGAGCGCGTCTGAGTACAATAAATATACCGAAAACCCCTAAATACGGTAGAATAGGGGTTGTTCGCTGCTCATGTTCTTCCTGTCATCGATATTTTGTTGCAATTAGCTGCCTGTTAATTCTTATTCTCTTCACAATCAGCGTAAATTGCATTTTCCGCTTTCAATGATTTACCTGTCCCACCATCCGATTGACTCTTTGCCGGATAGAATGAAACTCGATAAGCGGCATCGTGCCGTACAGGTAAATGAAGAAAGAAGGATAAGATTATGCGAAAAATTACAGCTCTCTTTGTGGCATCTACTCTGGCATTAGGCGCAGTCAATCTGGCATCTGCGGCAGATACTACATCAGCAGGTACGACAAAAGTCGACGCCCCTGCCAAGCATCATAAAGGCGGACGTGATGGTGAGCATGGCAATATGTTCAAGGGTCTGAATCTCACGGACGCGCAAAAACAGCAAATCCGTACCATCATGCAAGAAAAACATGGCCAGATGAAGGGATCATGGCAGCAAGATAAACGCGGAATGCATGACTTAGTGGCCAGTGATAGCTTCGATAAAACTAAAGCTCAGGCACAAGTCGATAAAATGGCTGAAAACTACAAAACACGGATGTTATCGCATTTAGAAAATCAGAATAAAATCTACAATATTCTGACCCCGGAACAAAAAAAGCAGTTTAATGAAAAATTTGAGAAACGTCTTACAGAACGTTCCAATCGTCAGGATAAAATGACGACCAATCAGTAAGGTTCCGATAAGATTTAAGACCGTCAGTGCTGTCCATAACGCCGATTTATGCTGTGGACAGCACTGGCGGTTTTTCTTTTCTGCTATTCTCTCTTCGTTCATCTCGCCGGTACCTTTACGACCCGTATCCAGCCTCAGTAATTGTTAATAACCTGGTTTCTCCCTTTGCCAATATCTGGCAATATGCATCCGCTTAGTTTTTTAAAATAATAACGGTATGGCATCGTCACGAACGGTAATAATTAAAAGCGCACGCCTGCCGATAACAAAAGTAATCACCTTTTGCACTGAAGTGTGTCTGTCTACCAGGAGTGACGATGGATTTTTTTGACTTACGAAAAGTACCGGTCAATCTGTGGCGTAATGGCGCTGGAGAAACCCGAGAAATTTGCTGTTTTCCACCTGCTGCCCGTGATTTTAACTGGCGAGCCAGTATTGCCTCCATTGCCAGTAGCGGAGATTTTACTGTTATCCCTCAGGTTGACAGAGTTGTGACCATGCTGGAAGGCAGTGAAGTCGTTCTTGATGGCGGAACGGCATTTCGACATACGCTCAAACGCCATCAGCCTTTTGCCTTCGCGGGTGAACAGCCGGTGAAAGCAGAACTGAGCAATGGCATGTCTCTGGACTTTAATATCATGACACGGCGAGATCGCTGTCATGCGCGTGTCAGGGTAGCTGACAGGACGTTTAAAACTGCCGCAGCACGGGGTGGGGTTATATTTGTATTAAGCGGTGAATGGCAGCTCGGAGATAAACTGCTGGGGCATAACCAGGGAGCGTGGTGGGGCGAGGGTAGCCATACTTTACGTTTACTGAGAAGCGAGGGACAGCTACTGTTTAATGAAATAACCTATCTTTAATGCGGTTATTTTTCGCCAGCGCAGTTAAGAAGGCACGCTTCACCGTGCTGGCGTTGATGGCTTAATCAGTTGTGAGGAAGTAAGTCCATCACGCATTCTGTGGCACCATTTTTTAAGACACGGAGTGACTGAGGTATTGCTCTTAATGACTGCTTTACGGGCAAAATCTCAACCCCCTTGCCCAAAAAGACCGGAATAGTGGTAATAAAGAGTTGTTGTAGCTCGCCTGCATCGGCAAACCAGGCGGCTGTTTTGCCGCCGCCAACCAGCCAGACATCTCGCTCTTTTGCCACCATCCTGGCCTGCTGCGCAACAGTGCTGGCATCGCCCGTCACCTGGGTAATATCCAGACCCACAGGAAAAACTAAGGGGCTGCTGCTGACGACCAGCGCCGGGATCTGGCTATAAGGCCAGCTATTAGCCGAGTGAGCCATAATCCAGCGATAGGTTTCTGCCCCCATCACTACTGCGCCGATGGTTTGATAGAACGTCTCATAAGGCGTGGCATCTTCACCCAGAGGAAAACTGTCGAGCCAGTCTAGCTGGTGATCGTTGGTCGCAATATAACCATCTTGTGAGGCGGCAACATAATAGATAATTTTTGACACAAGTGCTCCTGGTGTTAATGCATATTACTGTATTTACATACAGTATGGCCTGTTTTGAGTGAAAAAAATAGCCTCTGTTATCGATAACGTCGAGTTGCCAGCCAGCAGATTAAAGACCCCCCCACCACCATCATCACCCCTTGCCAGAATGCAAAGCCAGGACGTAAACCAAGCCACAGACTGGCGAGCAGAGCAGAGCTGACTGGCGTAAAGTAGGATGCGGTTGCCAGTAGCGTCATATTGCCCGCCTGTATGCCACGATTCCATACCGAGTAAGCGACGGCCGTAGAGACGCCCATAAACAGCAGTTGCAGTGTAGGCGCGAGGGAAAAATTGAGTGCAGGCTGATGAGTGAGGGCATATTTAGCCCATAGTGCTACGGCAGTAACGCAAAAAAACAGGTTTACACCGCTCTTACCCTCACTGAAACGACGCGTCAGATTACAATACAGCGCCCAGGTGATAGCTGCAGTAAACGCCAGCCCGTAGGGCAGTGGATTGCGTTGAATATTGTGCCACATTGAGGCCAGGGAACCGCCACCACTCTGTTGCATAACCAGAAAAACACCCGCGAGAGTGAGCATTAATCCTGGCCATAACCAGAAACTACTACGCTGACCATTAATAAGCAGTGATAACACAATGGTCAGACAGGGCCAGAGATAATTAATTAAGCCGAGTTCAAGTGACTGGGCGCGTGTTTCTGCCAGACCGATAGCCAGCGCAAAACAAATTTCATAGCTGACAAATAATATTCCGCCTAAAAATAAATAACGTTGTGGTAGCGCTCTGATTTTAGGTAAACCTTGAGACAGGCAGAGGCAAATAGCGCTGACGGTATAAATCAGCGCCGCACCGCCAGTGGCACCAAAATGTTCGCTGATGCTGCGTAGCAGACCGACTGAGGTGCTCCACAAAATAATAGCAACCAGGCCAATAGCCGTGGCTTTAGAGGATGAAGTCATAAATTTCTCTGACAAAGCAAGACGGTGTCATTACCGTACACGGTCATCGCTGGACGTTCACGGGTTGTACAGATGAGGGCGAAATAGCGCGTGATGGCCATCGTGAAGTTGACGGGTACTCAAGGCAGCGATCGCTGCCTTGAGCTGGAATCGTTATTGTTTCCAGAAATCATCAAAAACAGTGATCGGTAAACGACGTTTATGTTCTGTTTTCAGATACCAGTTTTCGATAGTTTTTTGAATCACTTCATCCAGCGTTTTACCCTCGAGATAATCATCTATTTGCTCATAAGTCACTCCGAGCGCAACCTCATCCGGCAGTGAAGGGCGATCATCTTCAAGATCAGCTGTTGGGGCTTTTAAATACAGGTGTTCCGGGCAATTCAGGGTTTTCAGTAGTGCCTTACCCTGGCGTTTATTTAGGCGGAACAGCGGATTAATATCAGTACCGCCATCACCGTATTTAGTATAAAAACCGGTGAGTGCTTCTGCTGCATGGTCAGTTCCGACCACGACACCTTGCGTCATGCTGGCAATACTGTATTGCACTTTCATCCGTTCGCGCGCTTTTTCATTACCGCGAACGAAATCACTCACTTCAATCCCCGCATCGCGCAATGCGTGTTCGCTAGCCTGCACCGCCGCTTTAATATTAACCGTTAATACCCGATCAGGTTGAATAAAGCGGATAGCATCCTGGCAGTCTTGCTCATCAGCCTGGAGACCAAAGGGTAAGCGTACCGCAATAAACTGATAGCGATTATCACCGGTTTCAGCACGTAGTTCGCTGATAGCTATCTGACAAAGTTTACCGGTAAGAGTAGAGTCCTGACCACCACTGATACCCAGCACCAGTGATTTAATAAACGGATAGGTTGCCAGATAAGATTTTAAGAAATTAACGCTCAGCCGAATTTCCTGGACGCTATCTATCTCTGGTTTAACACCTAATGCCTGAATGATTGCCTGCTGCAGACTCATTGATACCTCCCGTTACGGACACCTGCAATGTGCAAGTATAAACCCCTGAATAATAAAACTACCTGTTTGCTATTGAAACGACAAGTTGCAACCGACATGTGATGCGTAAGCCAGACAATTTTTCACCACCATGGGCGAAAAATGTCGTCTCACAGACATAATTTAGAATCAAAATTGCCCAATAGTTGAAAAAAAACCATTTATACTCCAAGATTATCCATGACATATAGCTAAAAAGACCAACAGACTAAGGACAAATGATGAACAAGAAATTTGCTGCTTTGATCGGAAGTGCCGCGCTTCTCAGCCTGCTGGCAGGCTGTACTGCGTACGATCGTACCAAAGACTTGGTCACTGAGCCGGTGGTCAAAGATGTTAAAAAGGGAATGAGTCGCGATCAGGTGATGCAGCTGGCAGGAAAACCGTCTTCAGAAGTCTCGATGATTCATGCTAAAGGAACCTGCCAGACCTATATCCTCGGTCAGCGTAATGGTAAAATCGATACCTACTTCGTTGCTCTGGACGATACCGGGCATGTAATGAATTCGGGTTATCAAACCTGTGCGGAATATGATACCGACCCACAAGCAAAAAAATAATCCGTTAACTTCCCGTACTGGCCATCTTCTGGATGGCCTTTTTTAACAACGGCTGTAAATAACGACACTATACCCGCCATACTTCACGTTGATCAGGGTTACCTCCGCAAAGTGCGCCAAATCATTGAGTTTATCTATACTCATCGCCAGAATTTACTCAGTGCCTGCAAGCAACTCGAATTATTTAGGGTATAGTACTATGGTTTCTTAAACTTATTGAATCGTTCTTACTTATGAAACCACTACGTCAAGCGAGTACTCGTCCTGTTATTAGCTATAAACCGCGCGTTGAACCCACGCCACCGGTACATGCCCGGCGGGTGGAAGGATACGATGATGTGTATCAGCTGCGGAATCATTTTGTGGCCTTTGTATTACTGGGTAATGCCTTTCAGCAATCGCCCGTCTTTACTCAGCCAGAGTCAGCTCAGCGCTGGGCAAATCAGACCCGACAGAACAGCGACACCTGATAACCCTGAAGGTGAGGTCAGGATGGGAAGTCAGCATTTGGTGATAACGTCGCGAAGGGCTTAAATTTGCCTGTCATAATTCAAGCTTTCTGAGTATTGCCGGCGATCATACCTCCGAATTACATCGTTTCTCCATGTTCATCTACTGTAGTCACTGGGTATTTATAAGAAACTCTAATATTCAGGCATGTATAATTTTGAGCCATGAATAATAGCGCTTTCAGAAAGTAGTGTGAAAATCATTATATTAAAATGGCCACAACCTGATAAAGGTCGTTACACGATAGCTATTTATGATTGCTGGGAATCTTATTTTCAAGGAGATCAACTATGTCATTCAATGTCGGAAGTGGCCTACTCACCGCATATGTCAGCCCTCAGAGGCTACATGATATAAAGCAAAATTCATCACTACCGGAGATGAGCCTATGGGAGAAAATCAAACATTTTTTCTTTTCTACTCATCAGGATGCAGCTCTGAACTGTCTCCATAAACTGTATCATCATGATGAACTCTCAATGTCTGAGCAGGATATTCGAGAGACCTTTACTAAATTACAGTCGTTAGCATCACCAGGGTGTAGAAACAAATTCACAGTCGACAGAAATAATTACACTGATATATATAAAATTAATTTCGAGATAATTTTAGTTATCCCAAAAACAAATTCGGATTCAATTTCAAAACAGAATAACAGCGTTTGGCATGACTGCCACGATGAAAGAGATATTTGGTATGACAGTCAGGACGATGATGAAGTCTGGCTCGATTGTCAGGAGCTGGAAATAGATTCAGATATCTCATCCTGGCAGCAAATCGATAATTATGCACCAGAAGAAATATCGTCTCCCGTGATGCGAAAAGCATTATCGGATGATGATATTTATATCCAAAGTATCAAAATGTTAATGCCCAGAATTGAAGAGAGTTTTCAGAGAACAGGCGTGGGTCATATTACCTCCACGATTGGGACTTTGAAGGCACTTTTAGCGAGGTCCATCGGCAAACGAATAGTCAAAAATATCAACCAGCAGATTACTAATAAACACGTCTTTAAAAAAGATATCGATAAGCTTCTAAAAATACCCGGCATGATGCAACTCATACCACCAGAGATAACGAGTATGCCCGAGTTTTCCATTATTCTAGGTGGACCCATGATTAAGGGATAAGACATTCCCTGTATTGGTCATCGGTTGTATACCCGTCATACTTCACGTCGCCGATCTGAGTTGCTGCAGGATGTCATTCGAAAGAAGTTCTGAGGCCGTGCTGCAGAAGCGCTATGTCGTAGAATATGTCCCCTTTATCTTTGCGTCTTCAAGCAACTCGGATTATTTAGGGCATATTTATGATGGGCCGAACATCATGGTACTCACAAATAAAACGCCCTGTCAGCAAACTGCTCACAGGGCGAATAACTTTCTAACCAGAAGGACGATGTCTGTTAGCGTTGAATCAGTTCGACATCATCTTCGCTATTCAGAACCGACTTATCAGTCTGTTTCATTAACTGACTGGTGATGGTTCCGGCCGTCATTGAGCCGCTTACGTTAAGTGCGGTTCTTCCCATATCAATTAATGGTTCAACCGAGATAAGCAGAGCCACCAGCGTGACTGGCAGACCCATTGCAGGCAAGACAATCAGTGCTGCAAAGGTTGCACCGCCGCCGACACCTGCCACTCCGGCAGAGCTGATAGTGACAATACCGACCAGTGTTGCTATCCACAGTGGATCAAACGGGTTGATACCGACAGTAGGCGCAACCATTACTGCCAGCATGGCGGGATACAGACCCGCACAACCATTTTGACCGATAGTTGCACCAAAAGAAGCTGAGAAGCTGGCAATAGACTCTGGAATACCTAAGCGACGAGTCTGCGTTTCGATGTTTAATGGAATGCTGGCGGCGCTGGAGCGGCTGGTAAAGGCAAATGCCAGTACCGGACCTGCTTTGCGGAAGAATTTCAGTGGGCTGATACCCGTGAAGGTCAGCAGCAACCCATGCACCACAAACATGATCCCTAAGCCAATATACGACGCCACAACAAAGCTGCCGAGCTTAATAATGTCATCGAGATTAGAGCTTGCGACCACTTTGGTCATTAACGCCAGCACACCATAAGGTGTCAGTTGCATGACCAGACGTACCAGCTTCATGACCCAGCTTTGAATCACTTCAATGGCCAGCAGGGCACGTTCACCTTTTGGAGCATCATCTTTTAACAGACGCAACGCGGCGACACCCAGGAAGGCCGCAAAGATAACCACGCTGATAATTGAGGTAGGATTAGCCCCCGTCAGATCAGCAAACGGATTTTTAGGTACAAATGACAGAATCAACTGCGGCAGCGTCAAGTCGGATACTTTAGCTATATAACTCGACTCAATAGTGGCCAGACGCGCATTCTCGACGGTACCTTGTACCAGTCCTTCAGCGGTCAGACCAAACATATTGGTCACCAGAACACCAACCAGTGCCGCAATCATGGTAGTGAATAGCAGAGTTCCAATAGTCAGGAAGCTGATTTTACCCAGTGATGAGGCATTATGTAATTTTGCCACCGCACTCAAAATAGAGGCGAAGACTAATGGCATAATGATCATCTGCAGTAACTGGACATAGCCATTGCCGACAATATTAAACCATTGGATTGATTCTTTTAATATTGGATTTTCGGCACCATAAACGGTATGTAAGCCAAGGCCAAACAGCACACCAAGAACCAGACCAGCCAGAACTTTTTTTGCCAGACTCCACTGTTTCTTGCGAGTTTGGGCAAGTAACAATAGCAATACGACGAACACGACAATGTTCGCTATTAGTGGAACGTTCATCCCATATCTCCTGAATTATTATTATCCGTCATCTTCCGCGTTATCTGGGTATTACTGTTGTGAAACACGCAGGATCACAGAGATTGTTTATGTTCATCGCCATGCTTACAGGTAACCCGGATGACTTTGGATAGATACAACAAAATATCATGCTGTATATATTATCAGAAGGTGAGATGTGGCCATATAATCAAAAGAAATTGATTATATTTAAAAGTAATAAACGTGCGTGTTTCTTAATCAGGGCTATGGTGTAGTAATCCATTAAAGGTCGTTTGTAGCGAGTTAATCATCTGCGAGGACCAGCGTACGACATGATTTTCTGGCAACGAGTGTGGCATCCAGACCGCAAAACCAAATAATGCCATGCATAATACTCGCTCGAGCTGATTACCTTTTTGTGGCCTGATAATTGGAAAACGAAAACGCCAGCGACAGGGCCACAGCAAAGGGACACCCGCCGGGGTTAGCATATCAGCGATGATATGACTGATATAACCCAGAACCATCCCCTGAAGTGCATCCGCCGGAATAACCCAGTCATTCGGTACTTTGAGATAAAACAGCGCCAGTCCAATAAATACTGCCAGCAAGCTGTGCGTAAATCCTCGATGCCCGAATATGCGTGCAACCGGCTTGGAAATCCATTTTAAACGCTGGCCGAGAAACGATTTAGGATGATCGATATCGGGTAGCAGGCAAGTCAGAATGGCTGATGGAACAATATGCCACCAGTCCCCTTCAGCCAGGACTGGCGTTAACTCCGCATTTTTGGCAAATACTGCAAGCGAAATAGAAAAAAGCAGATGGCCTTCCGCCGTCATAATACAACCCGAATAAAAACTGTCGATACGTCCAGTATAGGGTTTTTATACAGTATGCGGAAGAGGTGACGCTGTAACATATGCTACATATTATCGGCGGTTTGCACCGCCGGTCATATTACCCCGTCAGATTGCTAGCAGTAAGCTGTTCCAGAGAGCTGAGTTTGACCTCTGCCAGACCCCAGCGAGGATCTGAAAGGCTGTCAGTTATCGGTACCACAATAGAACGCATGCGTGCTGCTTTGCTGGCAATCATGCCAGTAACTGAGTCTTCCAGGGCGACACAATGAAGAGGGGATATATTCAGTTGCGCTGCCGCATTCAGATAAACTTGAGGATGTGGCTTACTAAGGGGAAGCTGTTCTGCGGAAGCGAGTGTATCGAAGTAGCTTCGTAGCTCGAAAATTTCCAGCACTTTTTCCAGCATATGCAACGGTGATGCAGAGGCCAGACCAATTTTCAATCCCTGGGCTTTACAAAGTGTCAGTGCTTCTAGCACACCGGGTTTAAGCGGGCGCTGTTGTTCGACCAACTCAACAACACGTTTAATCACTCTGGCCGTCACTTCTTCGCAGGAAGGGCCGCCCCAGGGCATTAAATTAAACCACAAGCCTACGACCACATCGATGCGCACACCGAGAGTCTCGGGGAGTTCCTGGTGTCTTGAAACATCAACTCCTAAAGAGGCTATTATTTCGCGCTCCGCTTGTTCCCAGAGTGGTTCAGAATCAATTAACAGACCATCCATATCAAAAATCGCCGCATGGATCTGATGCATTTTCGCCATTAGAGACCTCCCTTAGTTCAGATTATTCACGGGTTTGTTAACTTCAGACCCCAGACCATACAGCACAATAGCGCTTTTGCGAATTTAACCTGTAAAGCCTGGGCGAAAAGAGGATATACAGGGTAGAATTTACACGACATGTTACGTTTTAATAAGGGAAGTTCATGACGTATCAACAAGCTGGACGTATTGCTTTGCTAAAACGCATAGCCGGCTGGGTGATTTTTATCCCGGCGTTTCTATCAACTTTTATTTCTGTACTGAAGTTTATGTATGCGTACAGCGAGAAACAGGCCGGTATCAATGCGGTGATGCTGGACTTTATTCATGTGATGATTGAGATGGTGCGTTTCAATACCCCTTTCCTGAATCTGTTCTGGGATAATTCACCGCAGGCAGATTTCCTGCATCAAACGAATATCGTGTTCTGGATTATTTTTGCCCTGATGTTTATTGGTCTGGCGTTGAAAGATTCAGGTGCCAGAATATCACGGCAGGTAAAGTTCATCCGGGAAAGAGTTCAGGATCAGTTGATTATCGAACAGGCTAAAGGAGAGGAGGGGCTTAGCAAACAGCAGCTGAATGCTAAAATTAATGTCCCTCACCACTCTTTACTGGTTCAGATTTTTCCGCTGTATATTCTGCCGGTGATTGTACTGGCTATCGGATATCTGTTTTTCCGACTGCTAGGCTTTATTTAGTCATTAACGGAATAGTACTTGTTCCAGCGCGTGATTCGCTACCGGAATATGTTCCCGGCCAAATACGACAGCCCGATTGATCAGGGTATAAAGCTGATAAATCGGCTGTCGCTCAATAAATCCGGAAGGGAGTGGCGAGACTGACTGGTAGCCGTCATAAATATGTGGCGGTTGTTCCGGATGGAAGGGCAGCATGGCCAAATCACATTCTCTGTCTCCCCAGTAGCAGGCAGGATCATAGATAAAAGGCCCGTCAGGCCCCTGGGCACAGTTATCAGCCCATAAGTTACCATGCAGCAATGAAGGTTGTGGCTGATGAGTCGCGAGAGCCTGCTGCACGGTATCGACAATGGTATCGATATTTCCGAAGATAATTCCCTTTTCTGCCGCTATTTCTAGCTGCCAGCCAATGCGCTGTTCGGCAAAAAAAACAGACCAGCGGCGCTGCCAGAGATTAGGCTGCAAGATGGTTGACAGCGTATTATCGAAGTCCAGGCCAAATTGAGGCTGATCGCTCCATTGATGGAGTCGTGCCAAATGTTGTCCGAGTAAATACGCATTATGTAAATCTAAAGGCCTGGCAGGGAGGTACTCCAGTAGCAGAAAACTGTTATCCCTGTCCGATCCGGTAGCCCAAACAGCAGGAACTCTGACAGTATGACTACGTGCTAATAATGCCAGCTGATCGGCTTCCGCGATAAATAACGGTAACATCTCATGACTGTCATTTTTCACAAAAATTTCATGTTTGCCGTAGTGTAAATGCCATGCCTGATGGCTTTGGCCACCAGCTATTTGTGTCGGCGCCAAAATTTCGGCTTCACCTAGCTGCTCGCTTAACAAACGACGAATAGTTTGCCACATATTGAATTCCTCTGCGGGTGACCGGATTATCAATAGATTATCGCGCTTAACCATGACTAACCGCGACATCACGCACAGTTACCAGCATTTTTATGCCTATGCGATTTCTAGCAATTACTGTTTTTTCAGATAAAGCGTAGCCTATTTTGAGCGCTAACCAGAGGATATACCCCTTTTTTTATGTGGTCGTGGCGGGACGTGTTTCGCGGTATAACTGTCACAAAATCCCTATGTTTTATAGCGTTATGCAGAAAGCTCTGGTTTTTTTATCGTTATGAAAATAAACATTTTTTATTTTACACTTGGTGAGGAAATGTTATTAAGATCTCATTGCTAAGTTAACGGGGCTTTTTTATAATTCACCCCCTTCCTGGCGTCATATCCTATGGCTCTTGTGAAATATGCCGAATTCTTGCGGTTATCTTTTTTTGTGTTGTGCGGACTAATAAATGAAGCTTTTAAAGACAGTACCGGTTGCACTCCTTTTG
>Ga0308165_1003469_pt1 | contig 16908 bp, 12 predicted proteins | sample PhyWR2_FD_201032 | JGI IMG/M metagenome (GOLD analysis project Ga0308165, IMG submission 201032) | Phyllosphere microbial communities from UC Gill Tract Community Farm, Albany, California, United States - DLSLW.R2 | ecosystem: Host-associated > Plants > Phyllosphere > Unclassified | place: USA...
CCATCACCGTTAATATCTGGCCGCAATATTTCCCCATGGAAGCCCGGCATCTTTACTACGAAGCCAGCGCCATGATTATCGGCCTGATCAATCTCGGCCATATGCTGGAACAGCGTGCCCGTCAGCGCTCGTCGAAAGCGCTGGAGCGTTTGCTTGACCTGACCCCACCAACAGCACGCGTCGTCAGCGATGAAGGCGAAAAAATACTACCGCTGGCTGAGGTCACCGCAGGGATGATACTGCGTTTGACCACCGGGGATCGGGTTCCGGTAGACGGTAAGATTACCCAGGGTGAAGGCTGGTTCGATGAAGCGATGCTGACAGGCGAGCCCATCCCGTTACAGAAAGCAAAAGATGACAGTATTCATGCGGGAACCGTGGTTCAGGATGGCAGTGTGCTGTTTGAAGCCACCGCAATCGGCAGCCACACCACGCTATCACGTATTATTCGTATGGTGCGTCAGGCCCAAAGCAGTAAGCCTGAAATCGGTCAACTGGCGGATAAGATCTCGGCTATCTTTGTTCCGGTAGTGGTTCTTATTGCACTGTTCAGTGCCGCTATCTGGTACTTTTTTGGCCCGGCACCACAAATTGTCTACACCTTGGTTGTCGCAACGACAGTGTTGATCATCGCGTGTCCTTGTGCTCTGGGTCTGGCAACACCGATGTCGATTATTTCAGGCGTTGGACGGGCGGCAGAGTTTGGCGTGCTGGTGCGGGATGCTGATGCCTTACAACGCGCCAGCACCCTGGACACTATCGTATTTGATAAGACAGGCACGCTGACCGAAGGCAAGCCCCAGGTCGTGGCGGTGAAAACAGCAACTGGGATAGATGAAGCTCAGGCTTTACGGCTGGCAGCGGCGCTGGAACAGGGTTCCAGCCACCCACTGGCTCGGGCTATTATCGAAAAAGCAGCCCAGCTTCAGCTTCCCGAAGTGAGTGCATTTCGTACTCTCAGAGGTCTGGGTGTCAGTGGTGAGGTTCAGGGTCATAGTCTGTTGCTGGGTAATAAAGCGCTACTTACCGATCAGGACATTGATACGCATGAATTTGATGCCAGTATTGAGGAGTACGGTCATCAGGGGGCTACACCGGTTCTGCTGGCGATAGACGGTAAAATGGCTGCATTATTTGCCATCAGGGATCCACTGCGCAGTGACAGTGTCAGTGCTCTGGAACGACTTCATCGTCAGGGTTACCGTCTGGTGATGCTAACCGGTGACAACCCCATTACCGCCAATGCTATTGCCAAAGAAGCCGGTATCGATGAGGTTATTGCTGGGGTATTGCCGGATGGAAAGTCTGCGGTCATTAAAGCCCTTCAGCAGAAAGGCCATCAGGTTGCCATGGTGGGGGATGGTATTAATGATGCTCCAGCGCTGGCACAAGCTGATGTCGGTATGGCAATGGGAGGGGGGAGTGACGTCGCTATCGAGACAGCAGCAATAACGTTAATGCGCCATAGTCTGACTGGCGTTGCCGATGCGCTGGCTATCTCCAAAGCGACACTGGGTAATATGAAACAAAACTTACTCGGCGCATTTATCTATAACTCTCTGGGGATACCGATTGCAGCAGGGGTACTTTATCCGTTAACCGGCACTCTGCTCAATCCCGTCGTCGCAGGAGCCGCTATGGCGCTCTCGTCCATTACGGTCGTCAGTAATGCTAATCGGCTGTTACGCTTTAAACCTAAAGACTAAGTAACGCCTCAATATCCCGGGCACAAACTCAAATGCGTGTCCGGGATAAATTTATACAGTGATAGCCTGAAAGATAACGAATACAGGGGGTGGTGTTTGCACCCGTCGAGACACGATAGTAGCATGGGTTTTTGCCGGGAATTTGCGACATGGGTTTATTTCAACGTCTTAGCTCAATATTTTCTCGTCTGACTGCTACCCAATATCCGTGGCCTGCCATTGATATTCGCCTGCCCGGTCAGCAATATTTGCATTTAGTCGGCAGTATTCATATGGGGACTCGGGATATGGCTCCCCTCCCGACGGGGTTGCTGAAAAAACTACAGCAGGCAGATGCTCTGATTGTAGAAGCTGACATCAGTGTCAGTGGTTCCCCATTTGCAGAAATCACCCCCGAAGCCCCTCTGGAAACACGCCTGACACCCGAACAGTATCAGCAGGTTATGGACTTGTGTTCTGAGTTTTCCATTTCACTTGCCATGATTGATACTGTCCCGATGTGGCAAGTCGCCTTAATTTTGCAGGCTCATCAAGCCCAAAAACTAGGGCTACGGGCAAATTATGGTATCGATTACCAGTTACTGGAAGCAGCACGTCAGAACAATATAGCTATACAGGAGCTGGAGGGTACACAAAATCAGGTGGAACTATTAACGGCCCTGCCCAACGGCGGAATGACACTGCTTAACGATACCTTGCTCCACTGGCACACTAATGCCCGCATGCTGCAAATCATGATTAGCTGGTGGCTGGCAACCACCACCCCGAAAGATGATACCCACCTTCCTGAGACCTTCAGTGATGAACTTCATCATATTCTCATCGCGCAACGTAATCAGCAATGGTGTACCTTTTTACAACAGCTGCCGCCCGGTCATTATGTTGTGGCTGTTGGGGCATTACATCTGTTTGGCGAAGGGAACGTGCCCTTATTATTAAAAGCACAATAGCCTTAACATCATTCGTATAGAAGGAAACCATGACACCAGCAGTAAAACTCCTCGAAAAAAAGGGTATTGCGTTTACTCTCCACGCCTATGATCACGACCCTCAGGAAACCAATTTTGGTGATGAGGTGGTACGTAAACTCGGGCTAAATGCAGAACAGGTTTATAAAACGTTATTAGTCGCGATTAACGGTGATATAAAAACCCTGGCAGTCGCTGTTACACCTGTCGCCGGGTTACTGGACTTAAAGAAAGTGGCCAAAGCATTGAAGGCGAAAAAAGTTGAAATGGCGGACCCGATGATAGCTCAGCGGGTTACAGGATATCTGGTCGGGGGAATAAGCCCACTGGGGCAGAAAAAAAGCCTGCCAACGGTCGTGGATGTTTCTGCGCAAGAGTTTGCCAGCATTTTTATTTCCGGTGGCAAGCGTGGGCTGGATATCGAAATAGCGGCCGGCGACTTAGCAAAACTGCTGTCTGCACAGTTTGCCGATATCGCTCGCCGCGACTAGACCCTAAATAATTCGAGTTGCCTGTAGGCGCAAAGAGAAGGCAGCCGATGAGCATAGATACACTCTGTGATTCGACTACCTGAACGCCAGCAACACCCAGGCAACTGGAAGTATGACGGGTATACCCTAAATAACTCGAGTTGCCTGTAGGCGCCAAGAGAAGGCTGTCGATGAGCATAGATAAACTATGTGATTCGGCAGCCTGAACGCCAGCAACACCCAGGCAACTGGAAGTATGACGGGTATATTACTGCCAGCTAACCTCACCTTTTGGCTGGTAGTGTTCACTATCCAGCGGCGAGTTTTTCTCAATATATTGTTTCAGGACTTCGGCATCGACAAAACCGGTATTCACATAACTCGGTTTTCCGTCAATCACAGGGTAACCATCACCGCCGGTGGCATTAAAGTTCAGCGTGGCCATGCGGTAAGTTTTTGCCGGGTCAATCGGCTCGCCCTTGATTTTTAAATCCTGCAGTTTGCCATCTTTAGCAACAAAGCTGACATTTGAGAACTGCGGGTAAGCGCCAGAGTCAGGGGTTTTCTGCGCGACGAGGGTCAGATAATCGACGACCTCTTTGCCGTTCATATCGACATACACCACGGTATTACCAAAAGGCTGCACTTTCAGCACATCTTTATAGGTAATGTCACCCGGTTCAATCGAGTCACGAACGCCACCACCACTCATTACCGCAAAGTCAGCATTGGTACGCGCCATTTGCGCCGCCAGAAGCAGACGCCCCATATTGGTCTGTACGAAACGCACTTTACTGCGATCGCCTTCAAAGTGGCCGTTAGTGCTACCGACTACACCTTTTAAGGCGGTTTCACCTTTATTCTGGAACGGTGTCAGCAGGGTCAGCATCTTCTTATCTTCAGGGATCGCGGTGGTGTAAAGTACGCGCTCACTTTTACCGCTATCATCAGTCACTTTATGTTTCAGGTTAACCGGCAGCAACTGGTAGTTAACCAGTTTCATTTCACCATTGCGGAATTCATAATCGGCACGTCCGACATATTTGCCCCACTCATGAGCCTGGACAATCCATGTGCCATTCTGACGATCCGGAGCACAAGGTGTGCCCGGAACATAATCAGCTTGTTTCTGATTGTCTGAAGCCATGCAGACTGGATTCTGTGAGTGACCACCCACAATCATTGTCAATGCACCTTCTGGCAGGCTACGGGCCATTTCAACATCGCCCGGCGCATTAGAGCCATGATTGCCGTTGTCATAATGACCCATATGCGTTGCGGCAATAATGACGTCCGGTTTTTCTGTTTTCTTCAGCTCTTCAATCAGCTTTCCAGCTTCCACCGCGGGTGCACGAAACTCAATATCAGTGAAAAACGCAGGATTACCAATTTTGGCGGTATCATCCGTTGTCAGGCCAATAACAGCAATTTTAACGCCTTGTGGGTCAAACAGGGCATAAGGTTTAAACAGACGCTCGCCGGTACTTTTTTGGTAGATATTGGCAGAGAGTAACGGGAAATTAGCCCATTTTTCCTGCTGACGAAGGACACTCATGGGTTTATCGAACTCATGGTTACCAATTGCCATTGCATCATAACCAATCATACTCATACCACGGAAATCAGGTTCTGCATCCTGTAAGTCTGACTCCGGAACCCCGGTATTAACATCACCGCCAGACAGTAATAAGACGCTGCCGCCTTTCTCTGCGACTTCTTTACGTACGTTATCAACTAAGGTTTTCTGTGCTGCCAGCCCATATTCACCATTTTCGTTCTGCCAGAAGCGACCGTGATGATCGTTAGTATGAAGAATAGTGATGTTATACGTTTTATCTTTTTCCCACGCTAATGCCTGGATACTGGTTAAACTCAGCGCTGCCAAAAGTGCAGTAGCCACTTTATTCTTTAATAAGTACATCGAAATATCTCCAGAGTAATATCGCCGCCATAAATATTAGCCACGAAAACATTAGTCAGCGCACTATATATCGACAATCTACTTATCGTCGCGGCAAATTGTTGAGATTTATGGCATCAGACGTGGTTTATGAATGATTTTTCGATAAGAACACTATTTTGTTGCTCTTTAATTAAAGGTCTAAAGATTTCCTGCAGTACCGGCTCGCTATGATGCTGACCAAAGAAGCCTCCCTGGCTATTCACCGCTTTCAACCTCCCGACAAAAAAAACCATACTAATTATGTGACTTTATTCAATCCGCTGGCGAAGGTATGTTAGACGTCACAGTGGGGGATAAACCACCTTCTGATATATATACCCGTCATACTTCACCTTGTCCGGGCATTACGCGCACTCAGACAACGCAAATGTTGATGGCATAATAATTAATATTGATAGGTTATTAATGGCAAGCTCTGACAACACACTTCCGGGGACGCCCTCGGCACAAAAAAAATCGCGCACTGCTTTTGGCATTCTTGGTGCTATCAGCTTTTCGCATATGCTGAACGATATGATTCAGTCGTTGATTCTGGCTATCTATCCGCTACTTCAGTCTGAATTTTCACTTTCATTTATGCAGATAGGTCTGATTACACTTACCTTCCAGCTCACCTCTTCCTTATTTCAACCGCTGGTGGGCCACTATACGGATAAACACCCGTTACCTTGGTCACTCCCTGTCGGAATGTGTTTTACCCTCAGTGGCTTGATTCTTCTGGCGGTGGCAGGAAATTTCGTGACGGTATTACTGGCAGCGGCATTAGTGGGCACCGGTTCATCCATTTTCCACCCTGAGTCCTCCAGAGTGGCACGTATGGCATCTGGTGGCCGTCATGGCCTGGCCCAGTCTATTTTCCAGGTAGGCGGTAATTTTGGCAGTTCACTGGGCCCCTTACTGGCAGCACTGATTATTGCACCATACGGACAGGGTAATGTGGCCTGGTTTGGTCTGGCGGCCTTACTGGCTATCGTCGTATTGTTACAAATAAGTCGCTGGTATGCCGCCCAGCATCGGATGGCTAAAAGTTATCCTCCGGTCACCGTTATTGGCCCGCTAGAACGTAACAAGGTGATACTGGCGATTTCCATTCTGCTGATACTTATCTTCTCGAAGTACTTCTACATGGCGAGTATCAGCAGCTACTATACTTTCTATTTGATCGATAAATTTGGGTTATCGATACAAAACGCCCAAATTCATCTGTTTGCTTTTTTATTCGCCGTTGCCGCAGGGACTATGATTGGGGGGCCAGTAGGTGACAAAATTGGCAGGAAATACGTTATCTGGGGTTCAATTCTCGGTGTTGCCCCCTTCACCTTATTATTACCTTATGCTTCGCTTTACTGGACAGGCGTGCTGACGGTCATTATTGGTTTTATCCTGGCATCCGCATTTTCAGCCATTTTGGTTTATGCACAAGAGCTACTACCAGGACGTATCGGTATGGTTTCAGGGCTCTTTTTTGGTTTTGCTTTTGGTATGGGTGGACTGGGTGCCGCTGTTTTAGGCGTAGTTGCTGACCATAGCAGCATTGAATTAGTCTATAAAATTTGTGCATTTTTGCCATTACTGGGGATTGTCACTGTATTCCTTCCCAATATCCGTCAGAAAGCCTAAATCCATTTGGCCAAAGCCGTGCTTTGGCCAAGCTTTTCACCCCAGGATGTTCAGGTTTTTCTTGTTATAACTACTCGAAACACCAATCAGAGACTTTTTTCTCTCGAAACGTGCTTTTTTTTAAACTTGTTCAATTTTTCATAAACGCTTTGGGTCAATTTGTCATAAACTAGATGTAATAATTTTGGATCACCTGCCAAACCAAAAGGAGACGGAATGCATCACGCTACACCGCTTATTACCACCATTGTTGGTGGACTTGTACTTGCTTTTTTATTGGGTATGATCGCCAATAAACTCCGTATTTCTCCGTTGGTCGGTTATCTATTAGCGGGTGTATTGGCCGGTCCTTTTACGCCAGGTTTTGTTGCTGATGCTAAACTGGCGCCTGAACTTGCAGAATTAGGGGTTATTCTGCTGATGTTTGGCGTTGGCTTACATTTCTCACTAAAAGACTTAATGGCGGTAAAGGCCATTGCTATTCCCGGAGCCATTGCACAAATAACCGTCGCAACGCTAATGGGAATAGCGCTCTCCGCAATGATGGGCTGGTCACTGATGACCGGCATCGTATTTGGTCTCTGTTTATCGACTGCCAGTACCGTGGTCCTGCTCAGGGCGCTTGAAGAACGACAATTAATAGACAGTCAGCGAGGACAAATAGCTATCGGCTGGCTGATTGTTGAAGACCTGGTGATGGTTCTGACGCTGGTACTGTTACCTGCTATCGCCAATATGCTGGAAAAAGGTGACGTTGGATTTGTCACACTGAGTCTGGATATGGGCATTACTATTGGTAAGGTCGCCGCATTTATTGCGCTGATGCTGCTGGTAGGACGCCGTCTGGTACCCTGGATTCTGGCACGTAGTGCAGCGACAGGTTCACGTGAACTGTTCACCCTCTCCGTTCTGGCAATGGCGCTGGGAATAGCCTTTGGTGCTGTTGAGCTGTTTGATGTCTCCTTTGCCCTTGGCGCATTCTTTGCAGGCATGGTGCTCAATGAGTCTGAGCTAAGTCACCGTGCAGCGCACGACACCTTACCGTTACGTGATGCATTTGCAGTATTGTTCTTCGTTTCCGTCGGCATGCTGTTCGACCCATCGATTCTGATTGAAGAGCCGCTGGCAGTGCTGGGAACCGTGGCTATCATTATCTTCGGTAAATCCCTGGCCGCCTTTTTCCTGGTACGCATGTTTGGTCACTCGCAACGTACCGCCTTAACCATTGCTACAAGCCTGGCGCAAATTGGTGAGTTCGCCTTTATTCTTGCCGGTCTGGGTATGGTGCTGGGTCTGCTACCGCAGACGGGACAAAACCTGGTTCTGGCCGGAGCCATTCTGTCTATCATGCTGAACCCGATTCTGTTTGTCATCCTGGAACGCTATCTGGATAAAAACGAAACGCTGGATGAGCAGACGTTCGAAGAAGCTATTGAAGATGAAAAACAAATCCCTGTCGATATCTGCAACCATGCGGTGCTGGTGGGCTTTGGCCGAGTAGGTCGTTTGCTGGGTGAAAAACTGATCGCTCAAGGCACTCCTGTGGTGGTGATTGAAATGTCACGAACCCGCGTTGATGAACTGCGTGGGAGAGGGATTAATGCCGTTCTGGGTAATGCTGCTAGCGAAGAGATAATGAATCTGGCACACCTTGACTGTGCCCGCTGGTTACTGCTGACGATTCCAAATGGTTATGAAGCGGGTGAGATTGTTACCTGTGCACGCGAGAAGTGCCCGGATATCGAAATCATCGCCAGAGCACATTATGATGATGAGGTCGACTATATCACCGAGCGTGGTGCTAACCATGTGGTGATGGGTGAGCGTGAGATAGCAGCAACCATGCTGGGCATGTTACCGGTTCCTGCACAGGAACAGCCAATAGCGTCGTGATTCGCTAAGCGAATGGTTTAACACAAAGGCGGGTCATTATACTGACCCGCCTTTATTATTTAACGATCCCAGTAAGACTCTTCCAGGCTATCTTCCCGCTCTGGCAGTCCACGCATTAATCTTGGTGAGTGTTGATTAAGTACCTGGTAGCTGACACGGTTGGCATACTTACACACTTGAGCCAGTGAAGAGTAGGTCAGCCAGGTATGCTGGTGCTTACTTGAATTCGGCACATTGCTGCGGTGATAGTTGTTCGCCGTAATATCATGTAACAACGCAGCCAGCGCACCATCGCCTGCCCCGTTGGTATTCATGATTTTCTCAGGCCCGCCCATATAAGGGGCAATATGAGAATAAACCCGCAGCGGTTCCTGACAATCCTTCAGGCGCTTAGCACGGCTAAACTCATACTGATTAAATTCAGCAATAACACCGGGCAACAGGGGATGCTGAGTATTACGTTTAGTACTCTCCTCTGTGTATCCAGCCATATACAGACCCGCCGGACCTGCGGTACAGAGTACTAAATCGACCCAATCAAGCGCTTTATCAGAGGCCAGAAGCGGATCGCTTTCACCGGTAAGGGCTTCGCCTTCCTCTTCATTCATCGCCAGAATGGAGATATTGTCGCGCAAGAACGTCTGCCACCATTCGGGATTATCGGCAATCACATACTTAGTACCGAGCGTCAGCACGACGGGAACATCGTATTTTTTAGCCAGACTAATGGCGCGCATCGTCGCCTCAGTCATCGGCTCGCCGGGCTTACAGCGCACCAGATAGGACGTCAGTACTAACGCCGAGGCACCTGCAATAACTTCTTCAGGGATACTGTCAGCACGTAGCTGATTCATATGTCCTGGGCTGATAGCAAACGTCCGCTCGCCCTGATCACCGATCAGAGTGAAACAACGTCCTATCGCACCAGGGATGCCCTGGAGATAGTTGAGATCGGTACGGCTGGAGGTATTACAAAGATAACGGTAGGCGTAGCTGCCTATTTCAATATTACTGCACATTACGCCCAATAATACCGAACGGTCATCTGCCAGCACCGAGTAATTATGCATCGTATTACCGATGGTTCCACCGGCAAACTGGTGAGTAATCAGATTATTACTCACCAGTTCCTGATACAGGGCATCAGCAACATCATCTTCAATAACCAGCGAATGACCCAGGCTGAGACCATAGCGCCGAATAAAGTCATCGTCTACTTTCGCTTCAATATCAACCAGTGTCTGGTCGATACCGACTATCCAGGAGGAACTGTTTTCAGCCTCAGACTGAACTTGTTTCAGTAACGGATCGCGGGCGCTTACCGGGAAATAATGTTTGGATTTTCGTTTACCGGGAAATTTCATGATGTTGTTTCAAGCAGACCAATAAGACGGAGAATGGTAGCACTCTCCGCCCCAGGATCCTATTTAACGAAAGCGTTCTGTCAGCGCCATCATCATTTTAATATGCTCAGGAGAGTCATTTAAGGCTGGAATATACTCATATTTCACGCCCCCGGCTTCAATAAAGACCTCCCGATTCTCTACCATCATCTCTTCAAGAGTTTCCAGACAATCAGCAGAGAATCCCGGACACATCACCTGAATATGCTTCACGCCTTTTTCTGCCAGCATTTTGAGCGTTTCATCGGTATAGGGCATAAGCCACGGCTCGCGCCCGAAACGAGACTGATAACTCATCATCAGTTTCTCTGGTGGTAGTCCGAGGTAATTCAGTAACGCATGGGTGGTATCGCGACAGCGCTGAGGATAGTCATCCCCTTCATCAGCAAAACGCTGAGGAATACCATGATAAGAAAGCAGCAAAATATCTGGCTCACCGTGTTCAGAAAAAGCGCGCTTAACCGAGCTTGCCAGGGCTTCGATATAAGTCGGTTCCGTCGCATAGTCACGAATGAAAGAGATAGAAGGCAGGCAGCGGGAGTCAGCAAAAATACGTCCCAGCGCATCCCAGACTGCGGCAACCGTCGAGCAAGAGTATTGAGGATACAGCGGTAGCACGATGATATGGTTCACATGATGCGTCAGCAGCTCATCAACCGCACTCTTCAGCGAGGGTTCACCGTAGCTCATTCCTAATACAACTGGGGTATCAGGTAACTGTTCAGCCAGCGCTTTTTTCTGACGCAGACTGTGAACCAGTAATGGGGAGCCTTCCTCCATCCAGATTGACTGATAGAGCTTCGAGACCCGACCGGAACGCAGTGGCAGAATTACGCCACGTAGTAACGGCCACCACAGGATACGTGGAACATCAACCACTCGACGATCGCTGAGAAACTGACATAAGTAACGTCTGACGGCAGATGCGGTTGGCGCGCCAGGCGTTCCCAGATTGGCCAGTAAGATACCTATTTTTTCCTGACTCATTATCATCCCTCATTATTCAATTGTCATGATTGTAGCGCAAATGGTCGTTTTACCCATCAATTACAACAAAAGCCGAATTTTGGGCAAAAAAATACCAGAGTCGCCTCTGGTATTTTTATTCTCGTTCGCTTAACCGAGGATTTTTTCCAGTTCTGCGCGAACGGCATCAACAGTTTGCGTGCCATCAATTTTAGCGTACTGAGTATTCCCAGCCTGCGCTTCCTGCTGATAGTAGCCAATCAGTGGTGCAGTCAGCTGATGATATTCAACCAGACGCTTACGCACAGTTTCTTCCTGATCGTCTTTACGTGTTGTCAGTTCTTCACCGGTGACATCATCCTGGCCTTCAACCTGCGGCGGATTATGTTTTATATGGTAGACACGACCGGATCCGGCATGAACACGACGGCCAACAATACGATCAACGATAAGGTCATCTGGCACAGCAAATTCGAGCACAAAATCAACATTAATACCGGCTTCTTTCATCGCATCCGCTTGCGGGATGGTACGAGGGAAACCATCCAGCAAGAAACCGTTACGGCAATCTTCCTGCGCAATGCGTTCTTTCACCAGAGCAATGACCAGTTCATCCGTTACCAGTTTGCCTGCATCCATGATGCTTTTGGCAATATTACCCAGTTCTGAACCAGATTTGACCGCGGCACGTAACATATCACCGGTAGAAATTTGCGGAATACCGTATTTCCCCATAATGAACTGAGCCTGAGTCCCTTTACCTGCACCCGGAGCACCGAGCAGAATAATACGCATTGCGTAATTCCCCATACGTTTAAATATTTATACCCGTCATACATCAAACTGCCAAGGAATTACCTGCACTTAAGCGCTATTGATCGCACAGTCAGACTATGTTGATCAGCGTTTTTCGCTTTGAGCCTGGAAGCAACTTGAATTATTCAGGGTAAAGATAAAATTAGAAGCGAAAACCATACCACTAAAGGCAGTATCATCACAAGAAAGGCAGCATCTGACAGCGGGTTTATACCCATTCATGCCTGCTGAACCGTTCCCTTTGGTCGAATATTCCTCTCCCAGACGGGAGAGGAATAAAAAACCATACTGAGCGTTACGAAACCAGCAGTTGATTCATGCGACGAATAAACTGGTTCGGGTCTTCCAGCTGTCCACGTTCAGCCAGTAGCGCCTGATCCATCAGCAACTCAACCCACTCACTAAATAGGGCATCGTCCTGCGTATCTGCCGCACGTTTGACTAATGGATGATCCGGGTTCAGTTCAAAGATATATTTAACCTCAGGAACGGCCTGACCTGCGGCGGCAAACAGTTTTGCCATCTGAGTACTCATATCATTACTGTCAGTGGTAACAATCGCTGGCGTATCAGTCAGACGATGCGTTAAACGCACCTCTTTAACGCGCTCGCCCAACAGGCTTTTAACCCGGTCAACAAAGGGTTCCAGCGCTTTTTCTGCTTCTTTCGCTTGTTCGGTTTCTTCGTCAGCCAGTTTTTCCAGTGACTCATCCGTTTTGCTTACAGACTGGAAGGATTTACCATCGAATTCGGTCAGGTAGCTCATCATCCACTCATCGATACGATCGGAAAGCAGCAGGACTTCAATGCCTTTCTTACGCAACAATTCTAAGTGTGGGCTGCTCTTCGCCGCCGCATAGCTGTCTGCGGTGATGTAGTAAATTTTTTCCTGACCTTCTTTCATGCGGGCTACATACTCGGCAAGCGCCACAGTTTGCTCTGAAGAGTCAGTGTGAGTGGTGGCAAAACGCAACAGTTTAGCAATCGCTTCCTGGTTAGCGTTATCTTCGGCAGGCCCTTCTTTCAGTACTAAACCGAAGCTCTTCCAGAAAGTCTGGTATTTATCGTTGTCATCTTTTGCCAGTTTATCCAGCATCTGCAATACACGTTTGGTTAATGCACTGCGCAGATTTTGTGTCACACGGCTGTCTTGCAAAATTTCACGCGAGACGTTAAGTGGCAGATCGTTAGAGTCTATTAACCCACGGACAAAACGCAGGTAATTTGGCATAAACTGTTCTGCGTCATCCATGATAAATACGCGCTGCACATACAGTTTTAAACCATGTTTATGGTCGCGATTCCACATATCAAAAGGCGCCTGGGATGGGATATACAGCAGGCTGGTATACTCCTGTTTCCCTTCAACACGGTTATGGCTCCAGGTCAGAGCATCAGTATAATCGTGGGAAATATGTTTGTAGAATTCCTGATATTCATCATCACTGATATCTGACTTGCTTCGGGTCCACAAGGCTTGTGCCTTGTTGATTTTTTCCCAGCTGACGACGGTTTCGCCGTCGTTCTCTTCCTGGTGTTCAATCTCTACCGGCAGAGCAATATGGTCTGAGTACTTACTGATGATAGAACGGACACGCCAGTCGTCGAGGAACTCATCTTCACCTTCGCGCAGATGTAAGGTAATTTCAGTTCCACGGTCGGCTTTAGTGATATCAGCGACGGTATATTCACCCTCACCCGCTGACTCCCAGAATACGCCCTGTTCTGCACTGACACCTGCTGCCCGAGTACGTACGGTCACTTTATCTGCGACGATAAAGGCAGAATAGAAACCGACCCCAAACTGACCAATCAGCTGGCTGTCTTTAGCCTGATCTGAGCCCATTGACTCAAGGAATGATTTGGTGCCAGATTTGGCAATGGTGCCCAGATGGTCAATAACCTCATCCCGAGTCATACCAATGCCGTTATCAGCGATGGTCAGAGTACGCTGCTCTTTATCGAAAGAAACGCGTACGTGTAACTCGCCTTCGCCCTGATACAGGCTGGTATCTGACAATGCACGGAAACGTAATTTATCTGCCGCATCGGAGGCGTTGGAGATCAGTTCACGCAGGAAGATTTCTTTATTCGAATAGAGAGAGTGGATCATCAGGTGTAGAAGTTGTTTTACTTCTGACTGGAAGCCGCGAGTCTCTTGTCCTTTCATGGTCATTGATACCTCAACAAAATCAAATGGGGGTAATACTAAACGTTGAGGGAGATATGGTAACGATTTGTGCTTTTTCAAGCATCGAGGAATAAAAATCTGCTGATATTTCGGCTAAACAGTAAAAAAGGGTTTAGCCCCTCATTATAAGCGGGAACAATAATGAGAGGCTTATACCCGTCATACTTCAAGTTGCCTGAGCTTGGCGCCTACAAGCAACTTGAATTATTTAGGGTATATCAATCAGAAAGGCTAAAACCGGATTTTATGACGCCCCAGCAAGGAATGTGAAAGCGTCGTGCCATCGACCATGTCCAGCTCACCGCCTACCGGTACTCCATGCGCAATACGACTGGCTTCAACTTCGTGATGTGCGCATAATTCGGCAATATAATGCGCCGTTGCCTCACCTTCGACGGTCGGGTTAGTCGCCAGAATAATCTCTTTAATATCCTCACTCGCCAGACGCTCTTCCAGACGTACCAGACCAATATCATTCGGTCCGATACCGTCAAGAGGTGACAGATGCCCCATCAGAACAAAATAGCGACCAGAGAATTGTCCAGTCTGTTCAATCGCGTGAATATCTGCAGGCGTTTCTACCACACAAATCTGACCATTTTCTTTACGGCGTGGGTTCGCACAAATGGTGCATATTTCTTGCTCTGTAAAGGTACGACAGTCAGCACAATGACCAATTTCTGACATTGCACGCGTCAGCGCTTGTGCCAGACGCATCCCCCCGCTGCGGTCGCGTTGTAATAAAGCAAAAGCCATACGCTGGGCGGATTTAGGGCCGACGCCAGGCAGGCAACGCAACGATTCCATTAAGGCTGTAAGTAACGGGCTGGTTTGCATGGTTCAACTATCTAAAAAAAAGTGGCCTCTAGCGTACCATCTGCTTCACAGCCATAGCAAAAAATTAACGGGCTAAGGAGTAGGGTTATGCGATAACAGAGCACTAAGCGCTACCGCATCCGCTCGCTTAAGAAGGGACATACTCTTGTTTCAGCAGAGCATAAATCAGCTCATCACCCCACGTCCCATTAAAGCGGTCATTCTGGCGAAAATGCGCCTCTTTTCGCATCCCTAAACGTTCAACAATACCGATAGAACCCTGATTGTCTGCATCGAGGCGGGCAAAAATACGGTGGAATCCGGCATCACTAAAACCCTGTGCCAGTACCGCTCTGACGGCTTCAGTGGCATAGCCTTTCCCGGCAAAAGCCGGATTAAATATATAGCCAATTTCTGCCTGTAATGCGGCCTTGTTTGCCAGCTTTAACAGGACTTCACCTATCAGTTCATCGCTCTCTTTCAGGATCACGGCGTAATACAAGGTATCACCATCATTATTTAGCGCTGAATTAATAGCACTAGATAATTGATGCTCTAATTGTTCGGGCTCGGGTGGCGAGGCATACAAATAACGATACACCTCCGGAAGACTATGATATTCACCATAAGCGATAAGATCTTTCGGCGTAAACTGACGTAAGCATAAGCGATCGGTAATCATCGGAAAATTCATTGAGAACAAACAGATACCTCTGGTTATTTAAAAGGAGAGATGCCCTATTCTATTTTCATTAATTTAAGCTGTCAGCTAAATATTAACGATAGATAAAAATATTTAGCTGACAGCTTAAATGACATTTGATCATTTGTAGCACCCTATTTTGTAGCTGAGCTGAAAATTGATTAGGATGCCGTCAGCAGATATTTCAATACTTGGGTGAAGAGACAAAATCATGTTGCAAGGGAAAAGAGTTGTCGTTACGGGCGGTGGTCGTGATTTTGGCCGCGCATTGTCTATCTGGCTTGCACGGGAGGGAGCCGAGGTGGCGCTATGTAGCCGAACGCTGGCGCAAGCTCAGTTAACTGTTGACCAAATTCATCTCGAAGGTGGCAATGCGAAAGCTTACCAGTGCGATATCACTAATATGCAGGCAGTACAGCAGTTTGCCCAGTCTCTGGCTATCGATGCTCAGCCCATCGATATTCTGGTCCTGAGTGCAGCCCAGTGGCTGGAAGGTGATTTAGCCCAGGGTGAACAGGATGAAGATATTGTCAGTACGATTAATTCCGGCCTGACTGGATCTATTTTACTCACCAAAGCCTTATTACCTTATATGAATCGGGAACAAGGTAGCGATATTATCGGCATGGTTTCAGTATGCGGCATTCCCTATTTCACTCGCTCGATTGCTCATCCGGCATTTTTTGCCGCCAAACACGGTATGGGTGGTTTTCTAAATACTGTTTCAGAAAAATTAGCGACCGAAAATATTCGTGTCACGGCGCTTTATCCACCAGACTTCGAAACCATTGATCCCAGTGAAGAGCCCCCTCACCAGCCGAGCAGCGGACGGTCATTACTCAACGGTCATTCGATATGGCAAACGATTAAATTTGTCGTGTCGCAACCACGTGACTGCCATATTAGCGCGATTTATTTCCAGGGACCGGAGCGCTAGAAAGTCTCTCTGAGCCCAGCGCCTACCAGTAACTCGAATTATTTAGGGTATCGTAAGAAAGCAAAAAGCGGGAACCCTGAAGCTCCCGCTTTTGAATACTCAGTTGAAGACATAAAAGTCTTCAGATAAGGATCAGAATGGCATTTTAAAACCAGGAGGCAGCTGCATTCCGCTCGACACGCCAGCCATTCTCTCTTTCTGTGCTTCACCAATACGGCGTGCAGCATCGTTAAATGCTGCAGCAACTAAATCCTCGACCATTTCTTTGTCGTCTTCCATCAGGCTGGGATCTATTTCCACCCGACGGCAGTTGTGTGCACCATTGATGGTGACTTTAACCAAGCCCGCGCCAGACTCACCAGTGACTTCCATTTTGGCGATTTCTTCTTGAGCTTCAGCCATTTTTTCTTGCATCTGCTGGGCCTGCTTCATCAGGTTACCCAGACCGCCTTTTCC
>Ga0308165_1003470_pt1 | contig 16906 bp, 14 predicted proteins | sample PhyWR2_FD_201032 | JGI IMG/M metagenome (GOLD analysis project Ga0308165, IMG submission 201032) | Phyllosphere microbial communities from UC Gill Tract Community Farm, Albany, California, United States - DLSLW.R2 | ecosystem: Host-associated > Plants > Phyllosphere > Unclassified | place: USA...
AGATCATCGTGCTCGACAACGGGCGCATCGTCGGCCAGGGCACCCACGACGAGCTCCTCGAGAGCTGCCAGACCTACCAGGAGATCGTCTTCTCCCAGCTCTCCGCGGAGGAAGCAGCATGAGCGCGAACACCGAGGGGGCCCCGGCCCGCAAGAGCATGGAAGAGCCCGTGGCAGACGCCGCCGCGACGGCGCCCAAGACCCCCCGCGCGGGTCGTGGCCGGCCCGGCGGTCCGATGGGCGGCATGGGGATGCCGACCGAGAAGGCCATGAACTTCACGGGATCGCTCAAGCGCTTCGCGGGGTACCTGCGCGTCGAGCGCATGCGCGTCGTGATCGTGACCGTGCTCGCGGTGGTGTCGGTGACGCTGTCCGTGCTCGGGCCCAAGCTGCTCGGCAACGCGACCAACATCATCTTCGAAGGTGTCATCGGGCGTCAGCTGCCTGCGGGTGCCACCCAGGCCGAGGTCGTGGCTGGGCTGAGGGCCGAGGGGAACGACACCTTCGCCGACCTCGTCTCCGGCATGACCGTGACCCCAGGGCAGGGGCTCGACACCACGGCGCTGCGCAACGTGCTGCTCGGTGTGATCGCCGTGTACGTCGGGGCGTTCCTCTTCGGGTGGCTGCAGGGCCGGACCACCGCTGTCGTCGTGCAGAACACCGTGCTGCGGCTGCGCGCCGAGGTCGAGGCCAAGATCAACCGGCTGCCGCTCGGGTACTTCGACAAGCAGCAGCGCGGCGAGGTGCTCTCCCGCGTCACCAACGACATCGACAACGTCGCCCAGACGCTCCAGCAGACGCTGTCCCAGCTCGTCACGTCGGTGCTGACCATCATCGGTGTGCTCGCCATGATGTTCTGGATCTCGCCGCTGCTCGCCGTCGTCGCGCTCGTCACCGTGCCGCTGTCTGTGCTGGTGACCGCGATGATCGCCAAGCGGTCCCAGCCGCAGTTCATCAAGCAGTGGGCCGCGACAGGGACGATCAACGCGCACATCGAGGAGATGTACTCCGGGCACGCGCTCGTCAAGGTCTTCGGCCACCAGCAGGCCGCGATCGAGACCTTCGAGGAGGAGAACGCGGGGCTCTACGAGTCGAGCTTCAAGGCGCAGTTCATCTCCGGGATCATCCAGCCCGCGATGGGGTTCATCGCCAACCTCAACTACGTGATCGTCGCCGTGGTCGGCGGGCTCCGGGTCGCCTCGGGGACCATGACCCTGGGTGACGTGCAGGCCTTCATCCAGTACTCGCGCCAGTTCACGCAGCCCATCACGCAGGTCGCGTCGATGATGAACCTGCTGCAGTCCGGTGTCGCGTCCGTCGAGAGGGTCTTCGACCTCCTCGACGCCGACGAGCAGACCCCGGACCCTGCGCAGCCCGCGCACGTCGAGAAGGTCGAGGGCCGTGTCGCCTTCGAGCACGTGAAGTTCAGCTATTCGCCCGACGTCCCGCTCATCACCGACCTGTCGATCGTCGCCGAGCCCGGCCAGACCGTCGCGATCGTGGGACCGACGGGGGCCGGCAAGACGACCCTGGTGAACCTCATCATGCGGTTCTACGAGGTCGACGGCGGGCGGATCACCCTCGACGGCGTCGACACCTCGACCATGACCCGCGACGAGCTGCGGTCCAGCATCGGCATGGTGCTCCAGGACACCTGGCTGTTTAAGGGCACCATCGCCGACAACATCCGCTACGGCGCGACAGGCGAGGTCTCCCAGGAGCGCCTGCTCGAGGCGTCGGTGGCCACGCACGTCGACTCCTTCGTCAGGTCGCTGCCGGACGGGTACGAGACCGTGCTCGACGACGAGGGCGGGAGCGTCAGCGCGGGTGAGAAGCAGCTGCTCACCATCGCACGGGCGTTCCTGGCCGACCCGCCGATCCTCATCCTCGACGAGGCCACGAGCTCGGTCGACACCCGCACCGAGGTGCTCGTGCAGAAGGCCATGAACGCGCTGCGCCAGGGCCGGACCAGCTTTGTCATCGCGCACAGGCTGTCGACCATCCGGGATGCCGACGTGATCCTCGTGATGGAAGACGGGGACATCGTCGAGCAGGGGACGCACGACGGGTTGCTGGAGGCTGGCGGGGCGTACGCGCGGCTGTACCAGAGCCAGTTCGCGGTGGCGGAGGACTGATCCGGTTTCGGTGCCACGTCTGACGACGGGTTGAGTGACATCGGGCGGTGCTCCTGACTTCGGTCTGGGGTGCCGCCCGTCGCCGTCGCGGGGGTGGTCGACCGCTGTCTCTCGTCGGGGAGAATGGTCGTGTGCCTCTCATCCCGATCACCGACTCGACCGACCCGCGCCTCGACGACTACACGAACCTCACGGACATCGTGCTGCGCTCCAAGCACGAGCCGGAGAAGGGGCTCTTCATCGCGGAGAGCTCCAACGTCATCCGCCGCGCTCTGGCTGCCGGGCTGCGGCCGCGGTCGTTCTTCATGGCGGAGAAGTGGGTCGAGTCGATGGCCGACGTCGTCGCGGAGTGGCCTGAGGTGCCAGTCTTCGTCGGGGAGCCGAAGCTGCTGGAAGAGATCACCGGGTTCCACCTGCACCGCGGGGCGCTCGCGGCGATGCACAGGCCGGTCGAGCCGACTGTCGCCGAGCTCTTGGCTGGTGCGCGGGACGGTGCTGGCGCTCGGCGAGTGGCGATCTTCGAGGACGTGGTGGACCACACGAACCTTGGTGCGGCGTTCAGGTCTGCTGCGGCGCTCGGTGTTGACGCAGTCCTGGTGACGCCGCGGTGTTCGGACCCGCTGTACCGCCGGAGCGTGCGCGTGAGCATGGGGACGGTGTTCCAGGTGCCGTGGACTCGGATCCCGTGGCCGTCGGGTATCGGTGAGCTGCAGGCTGCTGGGTTCACGGTGGCGGCGTTGGCGCTGTCGGACGACTCGGTGACCCTCGATGAGTTCGTGGGGCAGGGGAACGAGAAGTCGGCGTTCGTGTTCGGGACCGAGGGGCATGGGTTGGCAGCGTCGACTTTGGAGGCTGCGGATGCTGTAGTGCGGATCCCGATGGCTGGGGGAGTGGACTCGTTGAACGTCGCGGCGAGCGCGGCCGTGGTGTTCTACGCGACGAGTTGATGTTCTTCGCGCCACAGCAGATCGCTGGTTCGATCGAGGGAGAGCCTGGAGGGTCGGGCTAGCCCGCCTTCGCTGTTCGGCTGGAGTGCAGGTTGGGTGTGCGGCTCACCATTCACGACAAGGCGTGGCGCAGAGGAGCGGGATCCACTCTGCATCTGGCCTCTGGTCAACCCCGGACGAGAAACGTCCATCAGCAATGTCGGTGGTTGCTGACATGCTGTGGCGATGACATCAGTGGCATCGAACTGGCACACTCGGGCACCGGCGGTGTACCTCGATCAATGGGTATGGATTCGCTTTGCCAGAGTAGTGCGCGGGAACCCTCAAGAGCCCAGTGATGTGGCCGTCCTTGAAGCGGTAGTTGCAGCTGCCGAACGTGGTGTCACCTTCCCATTGTCCGCGACGCACTACGAGGAGACCCTACGGATCTCTGACCCTCGCCAGCGTCGTGACCTGGCTGGCGTGATGGCACCGATCTCGAAGATCTATACGCTGCGCAATCATAGCGATCTCGTGAGACATCAACTGTTGGTTGCGATGCACGAGACTGTAGGGCGCCCCACATTTCTTCCTGCGCGGCCGCAGGTGCTCGGGCTCGGTGTGCATTGGGCTCTCCTCGGGGTCGAGGGCCAGATGCGAGTGTTGAACTCGGGCGGGACTGTCCAGGACGCGGATCCGGCATGGCTCCGGCAAGCAACGCAGTACTATGAGGCGCAGGCGCTCGCTGGCCCAGGCGACGAGGATATTCCGTTGTTGCGTACTCAGGGATACCTCGACGTGCGGGAACTTGAGACGCGTCCTGGAAACAGGCTTGCGTGGGAGCAACTGTTCGCGGACCGGCTGGTCAAGCATTCGCCGCCACCTTCACGTAGCGAACTGCGGGTCTGGTTGTTGGCCCGAGAGTTGGTGCATGAGTATGTGGACGTCTTAACGCGACTGCTTGGGGAGTACCGCTTGACCTTCGAGTCGATCGCCGGAAGGGCGGAGGGAAAGCATGCTCGCCGTCGGGCGGTGGAGTTCGCCGAACGGGTGCCCACACTGCGGATTGCAGCGGAGATGAAGCTTGAGATGTTCCGGAACCCGTCGCGACGCTGGTCCCAGAACATGGTACGTGATATCGACGCGATCAGCCTCGCGTTGCCTTACTGCCGAGTGGTCGTCGCGGACCGGGACGCCGTCAACCTGCTGAGCCGTTCAGGCGCTCCCGAGCGACACGGCTCCCGCGTGGTGCACCAACTCTTGCAACTGCCCGACGTCCTCGATGAGATCGCGACGGATGATCCCAGTGCGGCAGGAGCGGGCTCGACCGGATGGGACACAATCGGACCGGGCGAGGGCTTCCAACCTGACATGCCGGCGCCTCTGAATCCAGCAGATCTGCCGCCCGGATGCGTGGTCCGTCTGTGTGGTCCCGACGGCCCGCTCACTGAACGTCGGAGAGCAGAGTAGCGCGGTGAGGGTCCCGTGGCGTGCACACACCGGTGCGGGCACCCCCGCGCGTTAGCTACCCCGATGGGATCGAGCCGGTGTTCGGAAGCCCCTCAGGCCGTATTGACCCACGCCACGATCTGCTCGACGACCTCGTCGACCGCTGGCGCCACCGCGTGGACGACGACTTCTAGGTAGCGGCGCTTATCGATGTCTAGGCCGGGCAGCGGATGCTCGCGCAGTCGCACGACCAACGCGCCCGTCGCGAGCAGGTCATGAGATTTCGCAGTGTCGATCTCGACCTTGCTCGCGTGCCAGTAGCTGCCGTCGTACTCCACGTACAGAGTGCGCCCGTCAGGCAGGTCGACACTGACGTCCGGGTGCCACGTGCCGCGATGGCCGAACGCTGCATCCTTGACAGCACGACCTGAGGCCGCTGACCCGAACAACCTAAAGAGGCACTCGAAGTACGCCATCTCGATTGCCGACTTGCCAGCCACCTTGCACTCAGGACATCCCGACCCCGCCGTTCGAGAGGCGAGCGTAGCTCGCCACACGTGGGCGGGGTTGGTCATACACACCCATTCCGGGGTGAAGCGCGTCGCGCTCGTGGGACGCAGGTGCCACGGTGTAGTCGAGTTCGATGGCCCCCACTCTTCGGCGAGCTCAGGGAAGTGGTAAGCGACGGAGTCGAGGATCGTTTCGCACACGGGGCAACGCCAGCGATGGCGCTTCTCCCGCTCGACTGGTGTCGCCTCCCACTCGTGCCCGCACGACGGCTCGATCCACCAGAACGTCTTGCGGGAGTTTGGCGAGACGGTGCTCACGCTCCGCGGTCCGTTCCGCAGGGGGTGCCACTGCGCTGCGATCTCGCGGTTCATTTCGTAGGCATCGGGCTTGACCGCGCGCTCGGCGAAACGGGCCTCCCGTTTTGCTTGTCCGGCGCAACTGGAGCAACCGGAATCGAGGAACGTCCACGGCCGCAGTCGGGGGTGGTGTCCCTTGGGGCAACGGAAGCGGTACAACTGCCAGCCTCCGCCGACCATCACTTGCCTCGGATCGGCTTCGTCCGCCCACGCTGCGGCGAGTTCGGGGACGTCGGCCACTGGAGTGCGCTCGTAGATTGCGCTGAGTCCGCGGAAATGCGCGGACTGGCGCTCCACTCTCTCGGGGCAGCGCGTCCAGCTGACGACGTCGTTGACCTTCGCCGTGAAGCGGCGGTCGCACGTGGGGCATCGCCAAGCGACCTCACGGCGAGCCTTCGACGTCAGAGTCGCCAGCAACACGGGATCGTTGATGTCGTGGTCCCACCAGGCCAATGCCTTGTCTCCAGAGTCCCTGAGCAGCAGACGAGCGGCTGGCTTCGTCGCGCCGAGGGTCGATCGTCTGCCGCCAACCTTGCACTGGCATCCCCAGGTGATGTCACCTGTTCGCTCGGCTGACCTGCGCCCGCAGCGCGTGCAGGCGACGAGATGCGGTTCGTCGGGCAGCGAGGGAGAAGTGAGTGCACCGAGGTACTCGTAGCTGTGAGCAGCCGCCAGCGCTCGAACCTCATTGAGATTGACGGGTTCGGTCTGAGCCCAAGGGCCTTGCATGCGCCGATTCTTCGCGGCCCACTGCCGCCAGTAGCAGGCGCGGCACGTCCTGTTTGACCCGCCCGACCCGTCGAGTGTGTACTCAAGTCGGTAGTGCGCCTCACATCCGCAGTCCAGGCACCTGGTCAACCGCCACGCGGTGACTCCCGTGAACGGCTCGAGAGGTTCAAGACCAGCAGCGTGCAGGATCGCAGTAATGTGCTCGTCGCACCACGCAGGGCGCGTCCGGGTGCGGTACACCGATTCGCTGTCGCACTCCGGCTCCGAGCAAAACTGAGGGTTGGGGCTCACGACGCGGTCCGCCGTCTTGCGGCCAACCCGGTCACAATCCTTCGTCGCGTTGGTACAGGTCGATCTCGCCACCCGGAGACGTAGCTGATCTGCGCCTGCCTCTCCTTCGCACCAGGACTTCCTGGGCTACAGGGCGCCGCCACTCTGCCGGCGTGATGGTCTCTTGGAGCACGACCCGCGAACCATGCTCGAAGGTAGGAAGTTGGTGGTTAGTCGGAATCCGTCGTGTGCATCGCAGCATGATCCCGCATCTGAGGCTGACTGCCACCGGTCGGTTGCAGAAAGGTACCGATAGACGCTCCCAAAAGCGGCTAGATCAAAACAAATCAGCAGTGGTGAGCGTGACTCGGCTTGATGCCCCTGGTCGCCGCGGCCGCGAGGACCGACGGGCAGGCCGTCCAAGAGTCAGCTTGGTGCCGGGTCAGCGCAGGCCCGAGGGCAGGGTCATAAGTGGCAAGGGCGGTTGAACTCTTCGAATCAGTCATACAGTAGTTTGTCTACCAGTGTATCTACTAGCGAAGCGTAGTGGACACAAGCGGGTATGGCCGGGCGCACGGTGCAGCCGATGCAGGGCGGGTCACCACCAGGCCGGGGCCAGCCGGTGAGAACTACAGCACCGGGGGCGTGAGCCAGACCGACGGTGACAGCAGCTAGACACCGAGGGGTGAGGCCAGCAAGGGGCAGGGTCCCCAGCAGGCAGGCAGGCGAGACCACAAAGGCGGTCAGAGCCCGGGGCAGAGCGAAGCCGGTGGAGCGAGACCGCAGCGACGGCCAGGCGCGGGGAGACCGGCACAGACCGCGGGGTGCGTGACGAGGGCGGGACGGCCAGCGGCGCGGCAGGGAGAGGGTGAGCAGCGGCAGGCAGCAGGGGCGGTGGTGCTGGACCGGCAGTGGTCGATGGTGCTGGGAAGATCGGTGGGGGCAGGTGCATGGACGGCTGGGTGTGGGGGACTGCACGGAGGGCTACACGTGCGGCTTCTCGTATACCCATTCGGAGGTCCTTCGGATCTCTTCGCGCCACCAGACTTATCAGCCCCCTCCGAGCCCTCATCTGCTCCAGTCTCTCTCTCCTTTGCCTTGTCCATGCTCCAGCCTTGGGTCAAGATTGTTCTATGGCGATGAAGACTGCGGCGCAGCTACGGGTGATGCTTGGCGAGCAGGTGGACTTCCTGGAGTCGTCCGCCGAGGGTTACGACGCTGGCCGTCTGCACGAGGCAAAGCGACTAGCGACGACCATTAGGGTCCTGGTGCACGACACGGGAAGCTCACAGTCCTTGCTCAGTCACCTTGATGTGAAGAACCGCCTGGTCTTCATGGACACCGCTGGCGACCTCAACCTCGCTAACTTGGCGTCACTGGCCCCGTTCCTGATCTACCGAGCGACCGTCGGGGAAGGAGGGCGTCTCACGGGGACCTACGAGCCGATGCTCGGCGACGGTCCACCGTTCCCCGGCATGCCCAGAGGTGTCGGCTTCGACAAGTGGTGGACAATGCTGGTCGTTAGAGACGCTGCGGGAGAGATCTTCACTCGCAAGGAACTGGTTCTGTTCCTGGCCAACAAGGCTGGCGGGGCGCACGTCGATTCGAAAGTGCAAGCGCGAATCGATGCACTCGCGCGAAGTGAAACTCTCGGCTTCAGTGTGTTCGACGTCGACGGCGAGCGGCCGGTGGAAGAAGATCCCATCCTTCCATGCGTCCGACAGATCGCCTATGAGCTACTGGAGACGCTGCGCTGCTGCCAGTGGATCCCTGGCAGGGAGCCGTCCACCTAGACCCCAAGCCTCTGAGGGCTGCGTGTCATTCCTTTTCGCGTGCGGTACGCCTGGCGAGTTCCCTGCAGAACTTGTTGTTCGCTGAGGTCTGTCCGGGCTTGACGCCTTGCTCAATTGCGGCATGGGCGCTAGCGATATGGCTGCGGATCTGCTTGATGGCGCGGTGTGTCGCCAATGGCGTAATCGATGCTGTCAGCAGCCCGTCGATACCGGGGTGCAGGTCCCCCTTGGTGTAGGTGGCCGCGCCGAAGTACCCAACCACCCCGTCGTAGCCCAGTGCGGTCTCTTCGGGGGTGATCGGCGACGTGTCGGTGCCCTGATACAAGCTCTGGGCGAGTGCAGTGCGCCGCTCCCTGCTCGATGCCAGGCCGTACCCATGGATGTAGGTGTCTCGTAGGTCGCGCAGTGCGCTGAAGCCACTGCCGCCGACCTTGAAGGAGGCCACGAGGCAGGTCTTGTAGAAGAGGCCTTCGAGGCGACGGCTCCAGGTCCTACCATCGCGGTAGATGATCGTCTCTGGATGCTCGAAGACACGAGCGGCCATCTGCGCGAGCGCAAGTTCGCTGAGGCTGACGGCTCTCGAAATGGCGATCATGCCGGAGTGTGCCTCAACGTGCCAAGGGGTCACTCCCAGAGTCCTCTCTGCGTCCCACATGGCGTCGCCGTAGCTGTAGTAGTCAAGGTCGACGCCACGGGCGAAATCGCCTATCTTGCCCTCAAACATGGCCGGGACCGACGTCACGAGGAAGCGGTGGAGGTTCTCAACGAGGTCGAGGTCCTCGTTGAAGCGCCGGAGTGTCTCGTCTGGGTCTGTGCGGTCAGTGAGTAGATCCAGTCGAGTGAAAGACATCGTGCTCCGTTCGCCGGTGAGGGCATGATGCTACGCCGCACCTATCTCCTGACCTCGCAGTTATCCTGCGACACCAGCGCGTACCAGTGCTCGTCCCATGCCTCGCCGCCCTGCTCGACCAGCAGCAGCTCTCTCGCCCGCCCCACTACCAAGACGTCCACTGAGCGGGTTACCTGGTCGTAGCAGCGAGCCGTGCAGATGGCCGGGCGCGGCGGGTCGATCCGGGGGGGGCCTTGCCGTGGCTTGGCCCGGGGGGCAGCGCTCTACTGCGGTGATGACTCGTCGTCGGGCAGGCGCAGTGCCGACTCGATCTGTTCGGAGCGCAGCGGGACGTAGTGCCCGTCGATGTGCGCCCCGCCACCGAAGACCTGAAGGAAGATCTCCCGAGTGCCGTCATCGAGTAGATCTGTGTGCGCCTCCAGCAGTCGGTTGGAGATGTCTGCGACCTGAGGTCCTGTGAGCGCCTCCATCGCGCCCCGGAGCCCCAGCAGCTGCGCATCGTCGACGATCCGGGCGTCCTTCAGCAGGCGGGCCTGGTCTGCCACTATCGCGGCGGCGAGGAGCATCGTCAGGAAACGCTGCTGCGCCTCGGTGCTACTCATGGCGGCGCGCTGGTCGACAACTGCAACGGTGAGCTCGCGCGAGAAGTCGCCGACCCGGATGTCGGGAGAGGCGTCGGCTGATCCGGTGCCCTCGTCCTTCGACTTGGTGAGCCTGACCCACCTAGACCTCAGGCCGGGTAGCGCTGCTTCTAGCCACCAGCTCTTAATGCGAGGCGCTTGCTTGACGACGACGATCGTGCCAAGGACCCCAGCGGCGATGCCCAGGGCTGCTGCCAGCAGGGGCGGGATGGGCACTTCGCTGGCATCCTCATCGCCGGAGTCGTCTGCGGGGTCGACCCTGAAGAACTCCGCCTGACCTTGGAGCGTGTTGGTCTCGTTATCGAAGACAGCACCTCTGAAGGCCCCCTCGGTCTTCCGAGACGACGCGAGGTGCACTCCGTCTGGGAACACCGCTCTGAAGAACTCCTCGCTCTGGCCCATCCTGCTCCGATCCTTGGCGTTGCGAGCATCCTGTCACGGGTGTTGTGCACTGGTGCTCAGGAGAGCGGGTGGATTGGAGATTCGTGCGCTGAGGGGCGTCCCGATCTTGCTGAACCGGGAACTCGCAAGCGGATGTCAGGATGTCTACGTATGCTCTCGATGAGGTAGAGAAAGACCATCCTGATTGGAACCTGATTTTCGACCCGAAGAAGTCCATTGCCCCGCCCACCGTACCGCCGTCTCTGCGCTCCGGAGAGCTGCGGTGCTCGGTGCCGACGCGCATCCCGTGGCCGCCGGGTTCACCGTCGCGGCTCTCGCGCTGTCGGACGACTCGATTACCCTCGACGAGCTCGTCGAGCAGAACAACGAGAAGACAGCGTTCATCTTCGGCACCGAGGGCCACGGCCTGGCGAAGGAGACGTTGGAGGCTGTGGACTCGGTGGTGAAGATCCCGATGGCCGGGGGAGTGGACTCGTTGAACGTGGCTGCCAGCGCGGCTGTGGTGTTCTACGCGACGCGGTAGCGTGACGGGACGCCCCGTCCCTCGTCGCCCCACCATCTCGAGAGAGTGAGCCCTCAGTGAAGCGCCAGACCGCCGCAGCATCCCTGCTCGCCCTCGTCCTCACCGTCGCTGGATGCTCCTCGTCGGAGCCCAAGGACTCCGCGCCTGTCGCCGTGACCACCTCGATCCCGACGGCCACGGCAACCCCGTCAGCCACCCCTGAGCCGACCCCGTCAGAGACGTCGAGCGAGCCGACCGCTGCCCCTGACGTCGTCGAGCCGCCCGCCTCCGACACCCCCGACGACAGCGCCTCCGACGTCCCTGACGACCTCGAGGACATGCTCGTCCCCGACGACCTCAAGGACGTCACGGCTGACGACATGTACGGCAGCGGCATCGACGACCTCATGGAGGCCTTCGAGGCGGGGGACAAGAACCGGAAGGTCGGCGTCTGCCGGACCGGGGCGGTCATCGTCTCCGAGCTGACCCGCACGGAGATCGACGAACGCCGGGCGTCGATGACCCCGGACCAGGTCGAGACCTTGGAAGACTTCATCGAGCAGTGCGGTCGTGTCCTCGCCAGCTAGCGCCCCACCATCCCCAGCAGACAGCGTGACCGGCCTAGACTCCGTCGTGTGACCGACCGACCTCGTAGCCCGCGCACCGTCGACGCGTGGGTCGCGGGCTGTGGCTGGCTCTTCGCAGCCCTCGCCCTCGTGGCCCTCCCGCTGCTCGACACCGGCGACGACGGGGTGGTCCTCGTGCTGCCGGGCAGCATCGGGTGGTGGCTCGTCCTCGTCACGGTGACCGCCCAAGCGCTCGTGCTCTCCCGCGCCCGGTCGGCACCCCGCCCAGCGCTCCTGACCGTGGCGGCGATCCCGGTGCTGCTCGCCGTCGCCGGCCCCGGGGCGGTCTACGGCCTCACCGGGATCGCGACCATCCTCGCGGTCTACCTCGTCACCCTCGCCCTCCCGCTGCCCGACCTGCGCACGCTGCTCCCGGTCGTCGCGGCCTCCGTCGTGGTGGGGGAGACCATCAACGCCGTCCGCAGCACCTCGACCGAGATCCCTGCGGCGCTCGGCCCCGCGCTCCTGCAGGCTGTCGGTGTCGTCGGACTGCCCTTCGTCATCGCCCTTGCCGTCGCGGCTCGGCGCGAGGCCCGCACGGCCCACCGCGGGGAAGAGCAGGCCCTCGTCCGTGAGCGCGACGCCCTAGTCCAGGCCGCGGTCGCCGACGAACGCACCGCTATGGCGCGGGAGCTGCACGACATCGCTGCGCACCACATGTCCGGCATCGCGATCATGTCGGCGGCCATCGCCCGGCAGATCGACACCGACCCTGAGGCTGCGAAGCGCTCGGTGCAGCAGGTGCGCGAGCAGAGCACCGCGGTGCTCGACGACCTGCGTCGCCTGGTCGGTCTGCTGCGGTCCGACGACGGGGAGGCCACACGCTCGGTCGAGACGCTCTCCGCGCTCCGCGAGCTTGTCGCGAGCCGCCGTGAGGCGGGCCTGACGGTTGAGCTGCGCCTGCCCGTGGAGTCAGGACCCCACGGGCCACGGCTGACCGACGACGTCGGGCCGCTCGCCCAGCTCGTGGCGTACCGCATGGTCCAAGAAGCCCTCGCGAACGCCGTGATGCACGCCCCGGGCGCCGCCTGCATCGTCGAGATCGCCGACTCTGGCGACCGCGCGATCCTGGTCCGCGTGGTCAACGGACCGCCCGAGCAGCCTGTCGACCGCGAACGCTCGACCTCAGGCTTCGGTCTGCTCGGCATGCGTGAGCGCGCTGCCCTCGTCGCCGCCGACCTCGCCTACGGCAGCACAGTCGACGGTGGCTGGGAGGTGCGGCTGACCCTGCCCACCGAGACGGGCCGCCCGCCACGCACGACGACCGACCCCCACCCTGGAGACCCCGCATGATCCGCGTCCTCGTCGCCGACGACCAGCCCCTCGTCCGCGCGGGGCTGTCGGCACTCCTGTCGGCCGAGCCTGACATCGACCTCGTCGGGGTGGCCTCCGACGGCGTCGAGGCCCTCGAGATGGCGCTCGCGCTGCGCCCGGACGTCGCCTGCCTGGACATCCGCATGCCCGGGCTCGACGGCATCGAGGTGACCCGCCGCCTCAACGGCCCCGACTCCGACACCCCGGTCCCGGTGCTCGTGCTCACCACCTTCGACATCGACGACTACGTCTTCGGTGCCCTCGAGGCCGGGGCCTCAGGGTTCCTCCTCAAGGACGCCGACCCTGACGTGATCATCCACGCCGTCCGTCAGGTCGCAGCCGGTCACGGGACCATCGACCAGACGCTGACCCGGCGGATCCTTCGCGAGTTCGTCGACAGGCGCAGCCTGCGACCCGTCTCCGTGGACCGCGCAGACGGTGTGCTCACCGACCGTGAGCGGGAGATCTTGCTGCTGCTCGCCCAGGGGATGTCCAACGAGGAGATCGCCCGGGAGCTGGTCGTCGAGGTGTCGACGGTCAAGTCTCACCTGGCGCGCATGCTGCCCAAGCTGGGTGTGCGGTCCAGGCTGCAGGCCGTCGTGTGGGCGTACCAGAACAGGGTCGTCGCGCTGCCCGACGTCTGAGGTCGGCCGCGCCTGCATCGAAAGATGCAAGCCTCCAGGTCCCGTCGGAAGCATCTAGGTCCACCACCACGCGCTCCGTAGCGTCGAGAGCATCACCTCAGAGCCCTCGACACCAGGAGCATCGTCATGCCACTCCGCCCTCAGAATGCGCGTCCTCAGGATGCGCGCCCTCAGACCTCCCACCCGCACACCGCCCACCCGCAGGCGTCGCTGCCGACCCTCTCGACCGACACGGCCGTCCGCCTCGTGCAGGTCACCAAGACCTACCCCGACGGCCCCGACGTCGTGACCGCGCTGCGGTCTGTCTCCCTCGCCATCCCGCGCGGGTCCTTCACAGCGATCATGGGTCCTTCAGGCTCAGGCAAGTCGACCTTCCTCAGCTGTGCGGCCGGGCTGGACTCGCCGACCAGCGGTCAGGTGATCGTCGGTGACGTGGACATCACCGCGCTCTCGCCCGACGCCGTCACCAGGTTCCGTCGCGACCACATCGGTTTCGTCTTCCAGGCCTACAACCTCGTCGGCCACCTGACCGTCGCCGAGAACATCCAGCTGCCGATGCTCCTGGGTGGCACCAGGCCCGACCCGGGGTGGCAGGCCTCGCTCGTCGACGCTGTCGGGCTCACCGGGATGGAAGACCGCCTGCCAGGCGAGCTCTCCGGGGGCCAGGCGCAGCGCGTCGCGATCGCCCGTGCCCTCGTGACCCGCCCTGCCGTGGTCTTCGCCGACGAGCCCACAGGTGCCCTCGACACGCGGACCGGTCAGCAGGTCCTCGGGCTCCTGCGGCGGATGTCCGACGAGCTCGACCAGACCCTCGTGGTCGTCACCCACGACCCCGGCGTCGCCGCCACGGCCGACCAGGTGCTGTTCCTCGCCGACGGGGTCGTCGTCAGTGACCTCGTGTCGCCGACGGCCGCGGACGTCTCGGCCCGCCTCGCAGAGCTGGGGCGGTGAGCCGGATGTGGTCTTTCGCCCGCTCAGCACTGCGCGCCCACGCCTCGAGCGTCGCCGGCAGCTTCGTCATGGTCGCTCTCGCCTCCGCTCTCCTCACAGCGACAGGCGCCTGGATGGAGGCCGGGATCCGCGGCACGTCCTCGGGGGAGGACCTGTCGATGCTCTCCGCCGCGACAGGCTCTTTCGCCGGCACGACGATCCTCGTGGTCGTGCTCGTCGTCGCCTCCGCCTACGCCGCCGCCCTGCGGGAGCGGCGCTCGCAGTTCGCGCTGCTGCGCGCGGTCGGTGCGACACCGACTCAGGTGCGCAGGATGGTCGCGACCGAGGTTGCGATCGTCTTCGCCGCCGCGACGCTCGTCGGCGCTGTCCCGGGTCTGCTGCTCGCCCGCTCGGCGACGTCCGTGCTCGTGTCGGGGGAGATCGTCCCCGACGGCTTCGTCCTCCAGCTCTCGCCCTGGCCGGTTCTCGCGACAGCCGTGCTGCTCGGCGGGACCGGAGCGCTGACCGCCCGCCTCGCGGCACGGGAGACAGCTCGGCTCAGCCCGACCGCCGCTGTCAGGCTCAGCGCGACCGAGCCGTCGACGCTCTCACCCGTGCGGCGCACGGCCGCCTGGTGCTGCGCTGTGCTGGGGCTCGGGGTCGCGGTGGTCCCCTTCGTCGTCCCTGGGCTCATCGGGAGCGCATCGGGTGCGTCGTCAGCCTTCCTGCTCATCACCTCCGCAGCGCTCGCCGGTCCGGCGATCGTCGCAGCACTGGCCCGTCGTGGTCTCGCGGCTGCGCAGGGCTCGGGGAGCACGAGCCTCACGCTCGCCCTCACCAACGCTCGCGGTTTCTCCCGCCGGCTCACCGCGGCGATCGTGCCGCTCGCCCTGCTCCTGTCCCTCGGCACGGTCCAGCTCGGCGTCAACCGGGCGGTCTCGACCGCAGCTGGTGTCCAGCTGGGCGACGGCATCACGGCTGACCTCGTGGTCCAGAAGACCGGGGGAGTGGATGCGACGGATCTCGAGGCCGTCCGCTCGACGCCCGGTGTCGAGGCCCTCACGACCCTCAGGTCGCAGGAGGCGCAGGTGCGCACCGACGACGAGATGGACGACGTGGCCTTCCTCTCCGGCCTCGCCTGGGAACCGACCGCCCTCCAGGTCCTGTCCGGCGAGGACGTGCTCGTCGACCCCGACGTGAGGTCTGGGTCGCTCGACGACCTCGCGGAGCCCGGCACCGTGGCGGTCGGCCGGGACTCGCTGCTCGGTACGGGCACGGGGCTCGGTGACAGCCTCACCGTCCGGCTCGACGACCAGGAGCGAGAGCTGACCATCGTCGCGGTCTACGACAGGACGCTCGGCTTCGGCGACTACCTCGTGGGCGAGGCGACGCTCGCCTCGGACGACACGCAGACGGGCGCCGGGCCCGCTGTCGACGCGGTCTTGCTCCGCACCGCACCTGGGCAGGCAGACGCTGTGGAGACCGCGATCGTCGCAGCAGGGCTCGACGTGCTGACGCCCGTCGAGTATGCCGAGGCTGCGACCGATGCCGCCGCAGGCCAGCAACAGCTCTCCGCCATCCTGGTGCTCGCGCTCCTGGTCTTCGTCGCCGCCGCAGCCGCCAACACGCTCGCGATGCTCGCCTCATCCCGCCGCCCCGAGCACGCCCTCCTGCGCCGGACCGGGGCGACACGACGCCAGCTCGTGACGACAGCAGCCGTAGAGGCTGGGGTCGTGGCACTGGCGGCGCTGGTCATCGGGACAGCCTCGGTGCTGCCGGCGCTGATCGGTGTCGGGTACGGGCTCGTCGGGTCGGTCTTTGCCGGGATCGACGTCATGGCCTTCGGGGTGCTCGGGCTCGCGGTCGTGCTGGTCGCCGGTGTCACGACGGTGATCGGTGCCGTCAGGGCGACCGCGGTGCGACGGGTCGTCCAGGTGGGGTGATGTGCGGTCTCGGTCCTCAGATGAGAGGGTCGATGGTTCGACACGAGGTCATGGCACCGTGCGGTGGCCGTCGACGCAGGGGGAGATCATCGATGACACCATCGAGCACGACGACCGTCCGGGGCCTGGTGGCTGGAGCGCTCGCCATGGCCGTGCTGGCAGGGTGCAGCAGCTCAGACCAGGAGTCTGCGCCGCAGGAGGTCGCGGACATGATCCCGATCCTCGGGGCAGAGCCGCAGCCGCGCGACACCTTGCCTGAGAGCATGGTCGCGAACCTCGTCGAGTCGGACGACCTCGTCCAGGGTTCGGCGCGGCTCCTGAGGGAGAGCGACATCGACCGTCAGTGGGTGGCGCTCGACTCAGCAGGCAACGTCTGCCTCATGAACGAGTACGCCGCCGAGGGCGACCTGACGGCCGGCCAGAACGCCGTGGGGTCGTCGTGCATCGCGCCGGCGGTCTTCCAGCGGCAGGGTGCGTGGATGGCGAGCGGTGGGCTCGACTACCCGACGAAGGTCGTCTATCTCGTGCCCGCCGACGTCGACGCGGCTGCTGTCACCGACGCCGGTGTCCAGCAGGTCGAAGGTGGGACGAGCTACGTCCCCGAGCTCTTCGTGGTGAACCCCGGCGATGCCGACGATGCTGAAGGTGTGGCCGTCGAGCGCGAGTCGGGTGGGAAGTTCTTCATCGCGCGGATGCGCTGATCCAGACCCCGACCCAGACGCAGACGCAGGCGTGGTCCGGACCTGACCGGACCACGCCCGCTCGAGGCGACGGGGCTGCGCTGTCCCGATCGCCTCGGTCTCACCCCTCGGCGACGTACCGCACGAGGGCGCTCATGTTCTCGATGTACCGGCCTGTCGAGATGCCGACGACGGGGTCGTCGGTCG
>Ga0308165_1003471_pt1 | contig 16905 bp, 10 predicted proteins | sample PhyWR2_FD_201032 | JGI IMG/M metagenome (GOLD analysis project Ga0308165, IMG submission 201032) | Phyllosphere microbial communities from UC Gill Tract Community Farm, Albany, California, United States - DLSLW.R2 | ecosystem: Host-associated > Plants > Phyllosphere > Unclassified | place: USA...
TGCTTTACGCCCCGGTTATGACTATGTTTTCACGTCCGGCGGCATTGGTCCGACACATGATGACATTACGGCGGATGCCGTATCACGCGCTTTTGAAGTGCCTTGCATCTATGATGAAAAGGCTATGAAGCTGCTGGCTGATAATTATGCCAAGCGCGAACTTGAATTCACAGATTCGCGTAAACGCATGGCGCGTATGCCGCAAGGATCAGAGCATATCGATAACCCAATATCTGCTGCGCCCGGCTTTCATATAGGCAATGTTTATGTGATGGCGGGTGTACCATCAGTGTTTCAGGCAATGCTCGACAATGTTTTGCCCACGCTGAAAACGGGCCGTAAGCTTTTATCCAAAGCTGTGCGCTGTCCATTTGGTGAAGGTGTTATCGGCGCGCCGCTAACAGCAATTCAGAAAGAAAACCCGGAAACAATAATCGGATCATATCCGAAATTTGAAAACGGTCGGTTTAGCACCGAATTGGTTGTTCGTGGCAGTGATGAAGCAAAAATCGACGTGGCGGTTGCCGCAATCGAAGCGATGATTGCCACATTGCAAGAACAAGGTGCGGCGTAAAGGTAATAGGTATTACCCAAGCGCACCCCCCATTATATGTTAGAATGAAATATAGCCGGAAGGAGATCTGATATGTCCTACAAAACGGTCGTGGCCTATTCCCGCAGCGAGGCCGAGCTGAAGCGGGTTTTGTCCGCAGTTGCTCTTCTTACGCGCAGAACGCATGACATTCATGTCATCGGCCTTTATTCTGTTCCCTCGCCCATCGTGTATGCAGATCCCAATGGTTTTATCGATCCGGGCATGTTTGAGCTGCATGATAAGCAGCACAAAGAAATCTCGGAACACCTGAAAGCGCAGTTTGAAGATGAATTGCGCCGTCAGGGAATCAATCATGAGTTCCGCATCACGCGTTCTGAAACCGGAACCGCAGCCGATGGTGTGCTAACCTCATGCCTCGGCGCTGAATTGCTGGTAGCAGGTCAGCCCGATCCGGACGACCCGGCGACCAATGATGAAACAGCCGATACTCTGGTGTTTAATTCCAGCTGCCCTGTTTTGCTGGTTCCTCATGCGCCCGTTGTTGCCATGGAAGCCATTGATCGCATCGTGGTTGCATTTAATGGTAAGCGAGAGGCATCGCGCGCAGCATTCGACGCTTTGCCTTTCATGAGACACGCAAGCCGCTCGGAACTGGTTTGGATTGACCCACCAGAGCGCGAAGATGAAGATGAAGCGCTTGCAGGCAGCGAACTGGCCGAAGCCTTGTCGCGTCATGGGGTGAATGTCAGTCTCACACCGCTCGCATCCAATAGTCGTAGCGCACAGGATGTGCTTCGTGAGCACATCATCGCGCATCGCACCGATCTTCTGGTGATGGGTGCATATAGCCATTCGCGATTGCGCGAACTGGTTTTCGGCGGTGTTACCCGTTCGATGTTGAACGACCTTCCCATCCTGACCTTGTTCTCACGCTAAGAATAATTATAGCGCCGGTCCGTTTCATGCGGTTCGGCGCTATATTTTTGGCCTTAAAAGGACGTGTGGTCTCACGCCGCTCTTGCGCAAAAGGTCATTTTGAGGTTATCAGCATCACCCGGCGCTGACTGTGCCGGGCGGAGAGCCTTTCCTTCTTGTGCAGCATGCATATGAAATGCTGTGCGCGCATTAGGGAAAGCGGCAGATCCAGACAGTTCAGCGCGAATGACAGTCGTCATCGCGCATTTTTGGTTTGATAGATCCGGAGTGAAACTCCCGGATTTTCCATGGAGCGTTTCGATGTCGTTGCCTGATAAAGCCTTTCCCGTTTCCTGGGATCAGTTCCACCGTGATGCCCGTGCGCTTGCCTGGCGCATTGCCGATATGAATCAGGAATGGCGCGCTATCGTGGCCATTACCCGTGGCGGCTTGGTTCCAGCAGCTATCGTTTGCCGTGAACTCGGCATTCGTTTGATCGAAACTGTCTGCGTTGCGTCCTATCACGATTATACATCGCAAGGCGAAATGGAAATTCTCAAAGGCATCAGCGCACCGCTTCTCGAAAATGGCGGCGAAGGCGTGATTGTGGTCGATGACCTGACAGATACCGGTAAAACGGCTGCAATCGTGCGCGAAATGATGCCGAAGGCGCATTTCGCTACCGTTTATGCTAAACCGAAAGGCCGTCCACTGGTCGATACTTTTGTAACGGAAGTCTCGCAGGATACGTGGATTTATTTCCCATGGGATATGGGCTTCACCTATCAAGAGCCAATCGCTGGCGGAAAACGCGGCTAAACGAAAATAAATGAAAGCCGATTGCGGTGGTAAAACTGCCGCAATCGCACTATATTGAAAGTCTGCCGAAATTAGATGGAGGCGTGACATCAAGCTATTTAGCTAAAGCGTTGCGTTTACTAATTTAAGCAAGGCCTTAAAAATAAAAGCATTTTAAGCTTCTTATCGAAAGACCCTGTCAAACATATCCATTGTTATTTTGGCGAATCAATCCATTCTGTTTTGAAAATGGTGGGACTTTCGCGGTGAAAACACAGGCTAAAAAATTTGTTGCAACGGAGAAGCGTATTCTGACGCCTTCTGGTCGTTTGCAACAAGTTGCGGCTCTTGTTTATCGCTTTGAGGCCGGCGAACGGCAAATTCTCGTCATTACCAGTCGTGGAACGGGCCGTTGGGTCATTCCTAAGGGCTGGCCGCAAGTGGGCCGTACTCTTGCTGAGACGGCTGCGCGTGAAGCTTATGAAGAGGCTGGCGTGCGCGGGGAGATTTCATCTCATCCGATTGGCAGTTTTGATTATTGCAAAAACGATCTTCCGCCGGAATGTATCAATCAGTTTACGGTTGCAGTTTATGCTTTGCACTTCGTCGAACGCGCAAAAGATTGGCCGGAGCGTGAGCAGCGTATCTGCGAGTGGGTATCCCCCCGTCAAGCTGCGGACCGCGTGGATGAAACTGATCTTAAGCGCATTCTTCTGGGGTTTGATGGGTCGCTAACCGCTATTGCTGCTGAATGACGGCTTTGCCAGCGCCACAAGTCGCTATTTCGTCAGATAATGCCTCGATATAATGGCCGGTGTTGCTGATTGGCATGTGTCACCGCATTATTTGAGCTGACATTCATATATCTGTCATTCTCCCCGTTATCCACATTTACCCCCAGAGCGCGATCACAATATCTAGCGCTCTAAGCCATATGGTAAACCAAAGCTTGACGCTCATGTCCGAGTCGTTTTTTATGAAACGGTCGTTGCGTAAGTGGCGTGGCCGAGCGTGAAGTTATGTCGGTCTTTTCTTCAATTTAGTCGGTTGAGTAACGGGCGCTGCGTAGAAAATACGTTTATCGCACGAGATTTTTTGCGTCTTAATTTCAGATACTTAGCTTGGTGGAAAGATTTCTGTTTATTGGTGCGGATGTCGGATTAATACTAGATTTAGTATTTTCAATCATGATAACATACCAGATAAGGACAACCTTATCCGTAAAGCATATATGGACTGATATAAGACTGGCTTCATGGCTGGAACGCTGATCATGCCCTGACTAGGGCATTTGATCAAAAGAATTTTTGAGGAGCTTGCTCCTTAATGCGATTGCCTTCCCGCACTGGGAGGACGTTCGAAACGAATATGCAAGACGCGAGTTGTGGCTCGCGTGACAAGGCTGAACTAGGGCTGAAATTGATCAGTCTGCTACTATATATAGAACGTTTGGATGGGACAGATGAAGATCGAACGCCGTTTTACGAAAGAAAACCAGTCAGCTTATGCGGAGATCGAATTTCGCACGGCGACGAGCGAGATCAAGAATCCCGATGGTTCGGTGGTGTTTCGCCTTGAAGGCATCAATGTTCCGGCACAGTTCAGCCAGGTAGCAGCCGATATTCTAGCGCAGAAATACTTCCGCAAAGCCGGTGTCCCTGCCCGCTTGAAACAAGTTGAAGAGAACGATGTCCCGTCGTGGCTCTGGCGTTCGATCCCGGATGAAGATGCTCTTGCAAAGCTGCCGGAAGAAGAGCGTTTTGGTTCCGAAATGGACGGCTGTCAGGTTTTTGATCGCCTCGCGGGAACATGGACCTATTGGGGCTGGAAAGGTGGCTACTTCAACTCTGAAGAAGATGCGTCGGCTTTCCGCGACGAACTGGCTTACATGCTGGCGACGCAGCGCGTGGCACCAAACAGCCCGCAATGGTTCAACACTGGTCTTCATTGGGCTTACGGCATCGATGGTCCGGGTCAGGGTCACTTCTATGTTGACTGGCAGACCGGAAAACTGACGAAATCGAAATCCGCTTACGAGCATCCGCAGCCACACGCCTGCTTCATCCAGTCTGTTGGCGACGATCTGGTAAACGAAGGCGGCATCATGGACCTTTGGGTCCGCGAAGCCCGTCTGTTCAAATATGGTTCCGGTACAGGTTCCAACTTCTCGCATCTGCGTGGCGCTGGCGAAAAGCTTTCGGGCGGTGGCAAGTCTTCCGGCCTGATGAGCTTCCTCAAGATTGGCGACCGTGCAGCGGGCGCGATCAAGTCTGGCGGCACAACACGACGGGCCGCCAAGATGGTGGTTGTCGATGTCGATCACCCGGATATTGAAGAATATATCGACTGGAAGGTGAAGGAAGAGCAGAAGGTTGCTGCCCTCGTCACCGGCTCCAAGATCGTCAAGCAGCATCTGACAGCAATCATGAAAGCATGCGTGAACTGCGAAGCCGATAATGACGACTGCTTCGATGCATCGAAGAACCCTGTTCTTAAGCGCGAGATCAAGGCTGCTAAGAAGAACCAGGTTCCTGAAAACTACGTCAAGCGCGTCATCCAGTTTGCGCGTCAGGGTTACACGGACATTGAGTTCAAGACCTATGACACCGATTGGGATTCAGAAGCCTATCTGACTGTTTCGGGTCAAAACTCGAATAATTCCGTGTCGCTCAAGGATGAATTCCTGCGCGCTGTTGAAAATGACGGCGACTGGAACCTGACTGCGCGCCGCGATGGCCGTGTGATGAAGACACTCAAGGCCCGCGATCTTTGGGAAAAGATTGGTTATGCGGCATGGGCTTCGGCTGATCCGGGTCTCCACTTCAACACCACAATGAATGATTGGCACACCTGCCCTGCGGCTGGCCCAATTCGCGCGTCCAATCCGTGCTCGGAATATATGTTCCTTGATGACACGGCTTGTAATCTGGCATCAATCAATCTGCTCACCTATCGCAACAAGGATGGCTCGTTCGATATTTCGGCCTATGAGCACACCGCACGTCTCTGGACGATGGTTCTCGAAATCTCGGTGATGATGGCGCAGTTCCCTTCCAAGGAAATCGCCCGCCTCTCCTATGAATATCGTACACTAGGCCTAGGGTTTGCCAATATTGGCGGCCTGCTGATGACCTCTGGCATTCCCTATGATTCAGATGAAGGTCGTGCGATCTGTGGCGCGTTGACCGCAATCATGACCGGCGTTTCCTATGCGACATCTGCGGAAATGGCTAAGGAACTTGGTGCATTCCCAAGTTATGAGCCAAATGCTCAGAGCATGCTGCGCGTTATCCGCAATCACCGTCGCGCCGCTTATGGCGAAAACGACGGCTATGAAGGTCTGGCCGTTAATCCAGTTGGTCTGATTGCCGAAGATTGCCCTGATCAGGACATGATCACTCACGCACGTGCTGCTTGGGACAAGGCGCTGGAACATGGCGAGAAGTACGGCTACCGCAATGCACAGGCAACCGTTATCGCGCCGACCGGCACGATTGGCCTCGTCATGGATTGCGATACCACGGGTATTGAGCCTGACTTCGCACTGGTAAAGTTCAAGAAACTTGCTGGCGGTGGGTATTTCAAGATCATCAACCGTGCTGTTCCTGAAGCGCTGCGCACACTCGGCTATTCTGAAAGCCAGATTGCTGAAATCGAAGCCTATGCTGTCGGTCATGGCAATCTCAATCAGGCACCGGGCGTCAATCCTTCGACACTGAAAGCCAAGGGCTTTACAGATGAGAAGATTGAAGCGCTGAATGCTGCTCTGAAGAGCGCGTTCGACATCAAGTTCGCTTTCAACAAGTGGACACTGGGCGAAGATTTCTGCAAAGACGTCTTGAAGCTGACTGATGAGCAACTCAACGATTTCTCATTTGAATTGCTGCCAGCAATTGGCTTTGGCAAAAAGGAAATTGAAGCAGCAAATGTTCACGTTTGCGGCGCGATGACTCTTGAAGGCTCGCCCTTCCTGAAAGAAGAGCATTATGCAGTTTTCGATTGCGCCAATGCATGTGGCAAAATCGGCAATCGTTATCTCTCAGTGGAGAGCCATATCTGGATGATGGCAGCGGCACAGCCGTTTATTTCGGGGGCGATCTCGAAGACCATCAACATGCCAAATGAAGCGACCGTTGAAGATTGTAAGAGCGCTTACTTGCTTTCATGGAAACTGGCTCTTAAGGCCAACGCGCTTTATCGCGACGGCTCCAAGCTTTCGCAGCCGCTTAATGCATCACTGATCTCGGATGATGAAGACGAAGATGATGCGGTTGAAGCACTGATCGAAGCGCCAGCAGCTGCGCGCGCAGTTCAGATCACCGAACGCGTTGTCGAGAAGGTTATCGAAAAAATCGTTCATGAGCGTGAAAAGCTGCCGAACCGTCGTCAGGGTTACACCCAGAAGGCTGTTGTCGGCGGCCACAAGGTTTACCTTCGCACAGGTGAATTTGGTAATGGTCGTTTGGGCGAGATCTTCATCGATATGCACAAAGAAGGCGCTGCTTTCCGTGCAATGATGAACAACTTTGCCATCGCTGTGTCGCTCGGCCTGCAATATGGCGTGCCCCTCGAAGAATATGTCGAGGCATTCACCTTCACGAAGTTCGAGCCTGCTGGCATGGTCATCGGCAACGATGCGATCAAGACAGCGACATCAATCATCGACTATGTGTTCCGTGAATTGGCTGTGTCCTATCTAGGCCGCAACGATCTTGCGCATGTCGATACGAGCGATTTCTCGAACACGGCACTTGGTAAGGGCATTCAGGAAGGCAAGACCAATCTCGTTTCAACCGGCTGGACACGCGGCTACAAGCCAACGCTTGTGTCGAACACACAGTCAGGTGCGGAACCGAAAGGTTCGGTCACATCGGCACCACAAGGTTCCAATGTTACCACGCTGAAAGCATCTGCGACGCGCCCGGCAGCGGTTGGTTTGGTAACTGAAGGTGCGACAGCGTTGAAACGCGAGTTTGAACAACAGCCAACGCAAGCCCCGCAGCAGGATAATGTCGCGGCAACGGAATTGTTCTCCGATAAGGCAGCCGCTGATGCAGCATCTGCCCGTGCGGAAACGACCAATGCAGCAAAAAAGCTTGAAGCTGATCGTCGTATCAAGTCGATGATGCAGGGCTATACGGGTGACAGCTGTTCTGAATGTCAGAACTTCACCATGGTTCGCAATGGCACCTGCCTGAAATGCGACACCTGTGGATCTACGAGTGGTTGCAGTTAATCTGAAGTTCAATTGAATATAAAAAACAGGCCGGATCATTCCGGCCTGTTTTGTTATGGTATATTTGAATTATTTTTCCTAAACGGCAGAACTCAGAAAAAATTATATTAAAAATTGGAACCCTATTCACATCTCTACGTTCAACTAATGGAACAAGATGAACAAAGGAGATGATTATGCTTAGAACAACACTGCTGACAACGACATGTGCGCTGCTGATTAGTGGTTCGGCTTTTGCCCAGACAGCGTCTCCCGCACCGACTGAAGCTGCACCTGCCGCGGCAGAGCTTCCAGTTTCTTCCCAGAATATGTTTGGCAGCCCTCCAGCTGCTGAATCTGAAAAGATTGGTTTTGTAGAAGCAAAAGATGGCCAGCTGCTCGTTTCAAGCTTCATCGGACAGACCGTCTATGAAAGTGATGCAGCCGATGCAGCCTCTGTTGGTAATCTCAATGATTTGATCGTTAGCCCCGATGGCGAAGTTCAGGCCGCAGTGATTGGCGTTGGCGGTTTCCTGGGCGTTGGACAGAAGGATGTGGCTGTGAGCCCTGACCAGTTGCAGCTTGCAACACGCAGTGACGGTAAGAAATGGCTTGTCATCAAAGCCACCAAGGATCAGCTAACCGAGGCACCTGCCTTTGATCGCTCGGTGCTGTTTGTTGATGGTGTTGCTGATCCTGCCGCAGCGGGAGCGACAAATGCACCGGCCACGGATGCGCCAGCGGCTGACCCGGCAACCCCGGCTCCGATGGCTGATCCAGCCCCGGCACCGGCAGCACCTGCTGCGCCTGCCCAATAACACGAAATACTCATTATATCGCGACCAAGTCCCGGCCACTGGCCGGGATTTTCTTTGAAATGAGGCCGAAAGGTTGATTTCAGCGGTTCAGACACGTAGGACTCTTGAAAATCACCAAACTATTCGGGAAAATATATTGTCGGAATTTTTTATTGCCCATCCTTGGGCGCAGACTGCTGCTGCCCTTACAGGTCTTTTCCTTGCGGCCTTTGTGGCAAATTTTCTCATCAAAGCCATATTGCTGAAAGTTCTGGACCGGATTGTTCAGAAGACTGCTTTTGGTCAAGATGAAGAACTCAAGCAACATGGCGTGATTGCGCATCTGGCGAATATTGTTCCGGCGCTGATCATTGCGACGGGCATTGTGGCTGTGCCTGAACTTCCAGAGACCGCATTAAAAATTATCAGCAATGTCGCCATTGCATTTATCATTCTGACTTTGGCATTTACCGTCAGCGCGGCATTGAGTGTTGTCGATACGCTGTATAGCCGTCGTGAAGAATCCAAAGACCGCCCGATCAAGGGTTATGTGCAGGTCAGCAAGCTCGTGATTTACCTCGTCGCGGTAGTGTTGATTATTGCAACGCTTCTGGATCGCTCGCCTGTGATTCTGCTGTCAGGTGTCGGTGCAATGGCTGCCGTCCTTATTCTGGTGTTTCAGGATACGCTGCTTTCACTCGTTGCCAGTATGCAGATTGCTTCATCCAACATGGTGCGTGTAGGCGACTGGATCGAGATGAAAAACCTCGATGCCAATGGCGATGTGGTGGAAATCGCGCTTTACACCGTAAAAGTGCAGAATTTCGATAAGACGATTACTACCGTTCCAATCCGCAAACTCATCACCGAACCAATGAAAAACTATCGCGGAATGCAGCAATCGGGTGGCCGTCGCATCAAGCGCGCACTTTTCATCGATCAGGCAACAATCCGCTTTCTAAGCGAAGATGAGTTACAAAGCCTTTCCTCCATCGATCAACTGACCGGCTATCTGTCTAAGAAAGAAAAGGAAATTGCTGACTGGAATGCTAAGCTTGGTGATAAGGCAAAGAACCCGGTCAATACGCGTCGCTTTACCAACATCGGGACGTTCCGCGCGTATGTTGAAACCTATCTGCGGAATCATCCGAATATTCACAAGGGCATGACGCTTCTCGTGCGCCAGATGGACCCGACCCCGGATGGTTTGCCGCTTGAAGTCTATTGCTTCACCAACACAACCGTCTGGGCCTCTTATGAGCAGATCCAGTCCGATATTTTCGACCATCTCTATGCAGTAATGCCAGAGTTTGGTCTCTATCCATTCCAGAATCCGAGCGGTGGCGATTTCCGTAAGCTCAATCTTGTGGACCTCACTCCGCCTTCTGCAAAGCCTGAATGATTGCTGCCTGAAGTTCAGGAACTTTATATCCGGTGCGTGATGGCGTGAGGCCAAGCCGAACAATCGCCAAATTCATTGATGGAACAAGGATCAGGCTTTGACCATCGTGACCCGACATCCAGAAGGCATCTGCCGGAATGCCTTCTGTTCCGGCTTTAACACCCGCACTTTGCAGCCAGGTCTGCGCTGATCCGTAGCGACCATCTGAGGCTTTGGATGGCTCCTGCATCAAGCGAATGAAATCTTCATTCAAAAGCTGTTTGTCACCCACTTTGCCGTTATCTAGAAGAAGTCGCGCGATAGACAGCCAGTCGTGTGCATTGGCATAAAGGTAAGATGAGCCAACAGGAACGCCGCTAGCATCAACTTCGAGCTTGGCGCTCGCAATACCCAATGGCTGAAAAAGCGTGTTTTGCGCGTAGGTCAGCGCCTGTTCGGGTGTGTCAAAGCTTTCCATGTAAAGCTTTGACAGAATGTTGGCTGTACCGCTGGAATAGTTGAATTTTGTACCGGGTTGCGCTTCGAGCGGCAACGATTCTGCAAATTCGGTCATATTATTTTCGAGGAATAGCATACGCGTCACATCGGTGACGCTGCCATAATCCTCATCAAATTTGAGGCCGGTTTCCATGGTCAGCAGATCAGCAAGTTTGATCTTTGATCGGTCGTCGCTTTCCCATTCCGGTAAGAGATGATCGCGCTGCAAATCCATCTTGCCTTCGGCAATACGCATGCCAATCAGCGTCGCCATAACCGATTTGGTCATCGACCAGCCAAGCAAGGGGGTATTTGCATCGAAGCCTGGTCCATAAGTTTCAGCGATGATCTGGCCGTCTTTCAACACGGCAATCGCGCGCATCCCCGGCCCTGCCAGTGTCGGGTTTTCGATAATGCTTTGTATTGCCGGATTGATATTCACATCGGCAATGAAAGCTGCGGCATCCATAGGTTGATTCAATGAAGGGCGTAAATCGGCGTCGTGCACATTGGCGCAGCCAAGCCCCGGGCGATAAACGGCCTTGCTCGGTGCAAAGAAACCGAAAATATGGGAGGTAACTGTCTCGCTGGCATTATTGACTGAAACATCGACAAATTTCAGTAAAGGATGACCGGGGGCCTGCACATCAAGCGTGAGCACCTCTTGCGGATCACGATTGGCCAGAAAGACATTAGAGCAGACGATCTTGGCAGCATAGCCGGTGCCAACTTTAAGAAGTTCGGGCGGGCGGAAACCAAGCCATAAGACGACAGCCAGAATAGCAAGAAGGAGAATGGAACCGGTAACTTTTAAAAAGCGCATCGCATTTCCTCTTTGATATTAAAGTGACTAACTGCCTTTCGTGAGCCAGTTATCTATACCGTTCGCCGCCGCTAAGCCCGTTGCAAAACACGCGGTCAGAAGATAGCCGCCGGTTGGCGCTTCCCAGTCGATCATCTCGCCAGCGACAAACGCACCCGGCAATTTGGTGAGCATGTAATGCGCGTCAATCTCACTCCACTCTATCCCACCTGTTGAGGATATAGCCTCCTCAATCGGGCGCGGACGAACGAGCGGGATTTTCAGTGCCTTGATAGTCTGTGCCAGCTTGGCAGTATTTTTCTCACGCTGGAATTCCAACACGAGAGCTGCTTTGACGCCCGATAACCCCGCGCCCTTTCGTAATAGATTACTGATACTTAGCTTCTTATCCTGACGCGATAGATCATGCGTTAGGCGTTCAAGTGTACGACCCGGCGCGAGATCAAGAATGAGGTCTGCATGGCCATTTTGTTGCAGCGCATCGCGCAAAACGCTCGAATGCGCATAGACAAGACTGCCTTCCACACCGCCGCGCGTAATCACAAACTCGCCTTGTGTCACACCGGCATTGCTGGTGATGGTCACGGATTTAACCGGCTCACCTGCGAAGCGCTCGCCAAAAAAATCGCTCCAGTTGACATCAAAACCGCAATTGGCCGGACGCATTGGAGCAGACAAAATGTCCTGCTCTGCAAATGGTTCAACCCATGCGCCGTTGGAACCAAGCTTCGGCCAACTCGCACCGCCAAAGGCAAACACTGCTGCGTCACAACTTATGGCTTCTATACCTGTTGGCGTTTCAATGACTGGCTTTCCATTCTCAAAACCTGTCCATTTATGGCGGGTGAGAATTTTGACACCCTGTGCTTCCAGTCGCTTTATCCATGCGCGTAAAAGTGGCGATGCTTTCATGGCTTTTGGAAACACACGACCGGATGAACCAACAAAGGTTTCCGCACCCAGCGCATCTGCCCAGTCGCGCAAATTCTGCGGCGTGAAGTGCTCCAAAGCAGACCGGAGGCGATCATTGCTCGCACCATATCGCTCAGCAAATTGAGCGAAACCTTTGGAATGGGTGATGTTGAGGCCGGACTTTCCGGCAAGCATAAATTTGCGCCCGACGGTGGGCATTTGCTCGTAAACGCTGACGGAGTGCCCAATTGCCGACAAATGTTCGGCGGCAAAAAGCCCGGCTGGCCCGCCGCCGAAAATCGCGATTTCACGCTTACGCATGATTTTCTGCCCTACATTCAGGCATCAATCTTCTTTCTCCAGCATTTCTTTAACAGCGGTTGCTAACTGTTTGAGAGAGAAAGGCTTTGGCAGGAACCCAAACTTAGCATCAGCCGGCAAATTGCGTGCGAATGCATCTTCCGCATAACCCGAAACGAAGATGAACTTAATGTCGGGATGGGTCTTGCGGAGTTCGCGCAGAAGCGTTGGTCCGTCCATTTCTGGCATCACAACGTCAGAGACGATAATGTCCACCTGACCATTTAACTCTTCAAGCACCTCGAGAGCTTCAACGCCGGATGCCGCTTCATGCACGGTGTAGCCACGCGACTGCAATGCACGCACGCCGCCCATACGCACCGCATCTTCGTCTTCAACAAGCAACACCGTTGCAGAGCCAGAAAGGTCGGTCGCTTTTTCAACCTTCTTTTCTTTGACCGCTACAGGTGCATTGTCTGACCCCTGTTCTTCAACATGGCGCGGCAGGAAGATTTTGAAGGTTGTGCCTTTGCCAACTTCGGAATCGCAATAGATGAAGCCGCCGGTCTGCTTGATGATGCCATAGACCATCGACAAGCCAAGGCCAGTGCCCTTGCCGACTTCTTTAGTTGTGAAGAACGGCTCAAAGATTTTTTCGAGAACGTCAGCAGGAATGCCAGTTCCGCTATCTTCGACTTCAAAGACAACATAATCGGCTTCCGGCAGTTCACGATAATTTAGCTTAGCTGCTTCAGATGCTTTGACATTGCGTGTACGCAGCGTGATTTCGCCACCATCTGGCATGGCATCACGCGCGTTGACCGCAAGATTGACGGCGACTTGCTCAAACTGACCAAGATCAGCCTTCACTGGCCAGACATCGCGTCCATGTTCGATCTTCAGACTAATATCCTTGCCCACCAGACGCGCCAGCAGCATACGCAGATCGGCCAGAACATCGGTCAGGTCGAGCACCTCTGGACGGAGAGTCTGACGACGTGAGAATGCCAGCAACTGCCTTACCAGCGAAGCGGCTCGATTTGCATTCTGCTTGATGTTCATGACGTCTGGGAACGACGGATCAGAAGCGCGGTAATTGCTCAACAACAGGTCCGACGACATGATGATCGCAGTCAACACGTTGTTGAAATCGTGCGCGATACCGCCAGCCAACTGGCCGACTGCTTGCATCTTCTGGCTCTGTGCCATCTGATTTTCGAGCGCCTTTTGCTCGGTGGTTTCCACCGCAGAAATGATCGCCGCTTCTTCGCTGGTTTCACGAAGATCGGTAACAGCGCTCATATAAAAACGAATATGGCGGTCTTCGTTGCCAGGAAGCACTGTATCAACCGGCGAAATACTTGCCTGACCTGCGAAAGCTGCAGCAAGCGCCTTATTGAAGGTTTCGCGATCGCGTTCATGCACAACGTTTTCGAGTTTCACACGATTATCGACGGCATCGCGGTCAACCACAGGTGCAAAAATATCGAGGAAACGCGCATTGGTACGTAGCGTATGACCTTCGGCATCAACAGCAGCAATGGCCATCGGAGCGGAGTTGAAGAAGCGGGTGAAGCGCACTTCGGCGGAACGCAGAGCAGCGGACGAATCTTCGCCCTCTGCGCGATCCAAAACGATTGTCCGGCTTGTCCCGCGCGTACCATCGCGGGCAGCCTGTACGCGGTGATAAAAACGCACAGCAAGGCTCTGACCATTGCGTTTGATTAGATCAAGATCGATCACGGTGTTGCGGCTGGTGCCCGGTTCTGCCTTAACAGCCTTGATAAGCGCCATACCACTGCCAGCAACAATATCGTTTAACGTGAGCGAGCCCGGCGTAAACTGTGTTAAATCAACGCCGAGCCATTCGGCGAGCGTGGCATTAAGATAGATAATGCGGCCCGAAGGATCAGCCGAGAAAAAGCCTGCTGGCGCATGGTCAAGATGATTGATGGCCTCCTGCAGTTCCTGAAAGAAGCGCTCCTGTTCGGCGCGTTCGTCTGAAATGTCGGCAATCTGCCAGGCGACGAGCTGACCTTTATAGTCCTGCCCGCCATCAACGGGGCGTGCTTTGATACGATACCAGACCGGAGATGCTGAGCCGTGGCCATCACGCGAAAGACCACCGGAAATGCGCACTTCTTCTTGCGCGGATAGTCCATCGCGCACCGCATTTGTCAGGCGATAGATTGCGTCGGATGCAGCTGGCTCGCTTGTGAGAATATTATCGAGCGAGCGCACACCATCAGCAGCAGCGACACCTGTCATGCCGGCATAAGCATTGTTTGCATAAACAATTTGGCCGCGCGCATCCGAAATCACAGTGCCTTCTGGCATCGTATCCATAAAACGATGCTCAAGATCACGCCCACCATGGCGCTGACTGAACTCAATGAGACCTGTTGCGGCGCCAAACAGATAAAACACGCCGATCATCGACAGAATGCCCATCAATACAATAGCAAACCCATCGCCAAGCTGATCGCGGAACACGAAATAGACGAGTGCCGCAACCGTCAGCACAATGCCGATGACGAGCAGCCGTAAAGCTGAACTTGAGCCACGCTTCGGCATGACGAGCGGTTTCGGATAATTATTGTCCGTTGGTCGCGACATCAGGCCCACTGCCCTTTCATGCTGTTTAGCTGAACTACACGGGCCGCAAATCGTCCCGCTGCTGTTTGTTTCAGCTTACGCGCTATCTTATTCATCAAGCAAAACCAATCACGTTCCCTGCTTCGTTTTCCAGCTTTATACCTTGTGCCAGATTTTGACGCATATTGCAGGGTATATACGATTCGCAGAATGCGTTAATCGCCTGACAGCACAAGCTTGCAGGCCTTAAAACAGCGTGAGATGGCGCGTTTTGCACTGTTTTGGCTGGGGATCATATGTTTCAGCCAAATGGATGGAACATTCCCAAGTGAGACAAATTGAATTAGTGTTGCACGAGAAATGTGTTGTCCTGTGATTTGAAGCGCGGGGAATTGTAGTTTCCGTCACGGACATTATTGGTTTTAGTATGAGAGGGTTACCCGCATGAAAGAATGGCTCAGCGGTCTTGTTGGGGAAAGTGCTGCAAATATTATCGGCTTTATCCTCATTTTTGCGATCATTCTTGGCGGAATTTTCGTTGTTCTGAGCATTATACGGCGGTTCAGTGGCAGTGGTTTTTCCACGAGCGGACGCACCGGACGTCAGCCAAGGTTGTCGGTGATGGATGCAGCAGCTGTTGATGGACGCCGTAAACTTGTTCTAATCCGCCGCGATGATGTCGAGCATCTTCTGCTGATCGGTGGCCCGACCGATGTTGTCGTTGAGCAAAACATCGTCATGGAAGCGCGTGTAAATGCCCGCATACAGCCATCCCGTATCGAGCCGGAACATATTGAGCGCTTCCGTCAGCATGAGGCGAGCATTACGACAGATGTGCCAGAGCGTCCCGCTCTTGCTCAGCCTGTTGCACAAGCGGTGGAAAAAGACGAAGCCATTCAGCTTAACTCTCCAATTGAGCCAGTTGTGCAGCGCAAACCTGAACCAGCTCAGCAGATTGCTCCTGAAGCCCCCCAGTTTCGTGCGCCTCCACGCCCGCCAGTAACTCCTGTTGTGCCACAAGCGCCCAGAAAAGTTGAAGCACCCGTAATCGCAGCTCCAGTTCGTCCTCAGCCGCCGCGTCCTGCTCCTAACTATCCGCCGCAGCCCCGAACTGTTCTTCCTTCTGCGCATCCGTCAGAACAGCCGCAGTCACCGCGCTTGCACCCGGCCTATCCGCTAAGCCAGGTTTCGCGCGGAGTTTTGAGCTCTACGTCTGCGGCCGGTGCTGCTGCAGCTGCGAGCGTTGCTGCTACTAATCTTGCCAATGTCATGCCAGCAAATGAACAGACGACGACCCCGCAGGTTGTCGCACCTGAGGTAATCCCGGTTGCCAATGTAGCGCCTGCGTTGAAACCAGAACCAGAGCCGATTGTAGCACCAGCAAAAGAAGAATCTGTTGTTGTGATTGCTTCAGAACCTGAACCACAGTTTGAAGATGATCTGGGTGATATTGGCGGCGCGCTGCACGATGCCATCATGGCTGATCTTGCTACAGACGGTGTAAATATTGCAGGCAATAAAGAACCGGAAATGCTCGAAATAGACATTTTTGAAGAAGAGCTGCTTGGTTCGCTCGACATTTCTCCTAGCCGCAGCAAGCCAGATGACAGCATCGAGGACGAAATGGAAAAGCTGCTCGGTGAACTCACCAGCGATGAAACCCGTAAGTTCTAATTAAATACATATTCTAAAAAGAGCGTCAGCAGAAATGCTGACGCCCTTTTTCGTTTTACATGTAAGGCAAAGAAAAAAGGCTGCGAAAACGCAGCCTTAAAAATTTCTGTTCGACTGAAATAAATCAATCGTCGCGATAAACCTTTTCGCGGCGCTCGTGGCGCTCTTGTGCTTCTATGGAAAGCGTTGCGATTGGTCGTGCATCCAGCCGTTTCAAACTGATTGGATCGCCGGTCTCCTCACAAAAACCGTAGGTCCCCTCGTCAATACGGCCAATGGCTGAATCGATTTTGGAAATCAGTTTGCGCTGTCTGTCACGGGCGCGAAGTTCAATGGCCCGATCCGTTTCGGAGGATGCCCTATCCGCCAGGTCCGGGTGGTTTGCATTTTCCTGCTGTAACGCGTCGAGAGTTTCGCGCGCTTCGCGCAGAATATAATTAC
>Ga0308165_1003474_pt1 | contig 16897 bp, 12 predicted proteins | sample PhyWR2_FD_201032 | JGI IMG/M metagenome (GOLD analysis project Ga0308165, IMG submission 201032) | Phyllosphere microbial communities from UC Gill Tract Community Farm, Albany, California, United States - DLSLW.R2 | ecosystem: Host-associated > Plants > Phyllosphere > Unclassified | place: USA...
CCCGAGGCCCATGCCGACGATGCCCCACACCACCGTCATAATGGCGAATTGGCGGACCACCTTGTAGTTGTAGGCGGTACTGATAGAAGTGTTCATGGTTCCCCATCCACGGTTCAGCCCAAGGAAAAACGTTCGCGCAAGGCAGACGCACCCTTCGACTGGAGTTATAGGCAGACTAAAAGCGAGGCAAGCATGGACAAAGAGCACAAGGCCAGTATTGACGGGGATCAATGGGCGCGGTGCCTGGACGAACAGGGATGGTTATGGAATGCAGCGGCTGTAAAGGGTTCGGCGCCGTCCGCGACGCTGATTCTCGCCCATGGCGCCGGTGCGCCGATGGACAGCGACTGGATGACTGACATGGCCGTGCGCCTTGCCGCGCTTGGGGTCAACGTGTTGCGTTTCGAGTTTCCCTACATGGCCCAACGGCGTGTCGATGGTGGCAAGCGTCCCCCGAACCCCGCGCCCAGGCTGCTGGAGTGCTGGCGTGAGGTCTATGCGGTGGTGCGACGCCATGTCGCTGGGCGGCTGGCCATTGGCGGCAAGTCCATGGGCGGGCGAATGGCCAGTCTATTGGCCGATGAACTCGGCGCCGATGCGCTGGTGTGCCTGGGGTATCCGTTTTACGCGGTGGGCAAACCGGAGAAGCCACGGGTCGAACATCTGGCGGGGTTGCAGACGCGCACGTTGATTGTCCAGGGCGAGCGCGATGCGTTGGGAAATCGGGAGGCGGTTGAGGGGTATGGGTTATCGCCGAGTATCGAGATCTGCTGGCTGGTGGCGGGGGATCATGACTTGAAGCCGTTGAAGGCGTCCGGGTTTACCCATGAGCAGCATCTGGCGGCTGCGGCGCAGAGGGTGGCGGGGTTTCTGCTTTAGGATATTTGTGGCCTGGACTTGCCCGCGAAGAGGCCAGGACAGCCAATAAAAAAGCCCGGACAGCACTCACTGTCCGGGCTTTGTTTTTCCCGCGGCACTCAGCGGTTAAACCGCTCCACCAGCGAATACTGGGTATTCGCCGTCTTGATCAGTTCCTCACTGAGCAGCGCCGAGTTCTGCGCCTGTTCCGAGGTCTGGTCCGCCAGGTGTGAGATGTTGCTGATGTTGCGGCTGATCTCTTCGGCCACCGAGTTCTGCTCTTCGGTGGCGGCGGCGATCTGCGTGGTCATGTCGGTGATGTTGGCCACCGCTTCGCTGATCCCGACCAGGGCCTGGTCTGCTTCCAGTACGCGTGCCACGCCTTCTTCAGCCTGGCGATGACCGGCGTCCATGGTCTGCACGGCGGAGTTGGCGGTCTGTTGCAGCTTGGCGATCAGGGCGTGGATCTGCCCGGTGGATTCGCTGGTGCGCTGCGCCAATTGACGGACTTCGTCTGCCACCACGGCGAATCCGCGTCCCATTTCCCCGGCGCGTGCCGCTTCGATGGCGGCGTTCAGGGCCAGCAGGTTGGTCTGGTCGGCGATGCCTTTGATCACATCGACCACGCCACCGATTTCGTCGCTGTCCTTGGCCAGTTGAGTCACGGTCAGGCCGGTCTCACCCACCACCTCGGACAGACGCTGGATCGCATCCCGGGTTTCCCCGGCGATATCGCGACCGCGCCCGGTCAGGCGATTGGCTTCCTGGGTGGCGTCGGCGGTGCGTTGCACGTGACTGGCCACTTCCTGGGTGGTGGCGGCCATCTGATTGACGGCGGTGGCCACCTGCTCGGTCTCGAGGCGCTGGCGCTCCAGGCCGGTTGAACTGTCGTGCGCCAGGGAGTCGGACTGCCGGGCTTGTTCGGTCAAGTGCTCGGCAGTGTCCTGCAGACGGGTCAGGCAGGTGCGAAGACGAGCTTCCTGGCTGAGGATGGACATTTCCAGGCGCGCCTGGGCGCCACGGCTGTCGGTGTACATCTGCGCAATCAGCGGGTCGGAGGTGGTCTGTTCCGCCAGGCGCAGCAGGCGCTTCAGGCCACGCTGTTGCCAGCTCAAGCCGAGCAGGCCCAGCGGCACGGACAGGCCCGCGGCCAGGGCAAAACCCCAATGGGAATTGAGCGAGGCGCCGATCAGGAAGCTCAGTTGGCTGACCAGGATGAAGGGCAGCCAGTCCTGTAGCACCGGCAGCCACTTGTCGGAGGAAGGAATCGCCGACTTGCCCTGGTTGATGCGCTGATAAAGCGCCTTGGCACGCTGGATCTGCTCGGCCGTGGGCTTGACCCTTACCGATTCGTAGCCAATGACCTGATTGCCCTCGTACACCGGGGTGACGTAGGCGTTAACCCAGTAGTAGTCACCGCTTTTACAGCGATTCTTGACGATACCCATCCAGGGTAAGCCTTGTTTGAGCGTGCCCCACATATGCGCAAACACTGCAGCCGGCACGTCGGGGTGACGCACCAGGTTATGCGGTGCACGGATCAATTCGTCGCGGGAATAGCCGCTGATTTCGACGAACGCATCGTTGCAGTAGGTGATCACGCCCTTGGTATCGGTTGTAGAAATCAACCGTTGCTGAGACGGGAAGGTCCGCTCGCTTTGAGTAATGGGCTGGTTGTTACGCATGGCAATTTAAGTCCGCAAGGCTTTCCAGTGTTGTCGGCACCTCCTGCGATTAACTGAAATTAATTTTTAATATTGGCACCTGCGCCGAGCCAGCCAGCGCTGTCAGCCGGCGAGCATCGGGTACGTGAACAAGCCGAAATGCAGCAGGTTCAGACCCAGGTGCGTGGCTATTGCCGCGGCCAAACCGCCGAATCGGTAAGCCAGGCCATAGCCGATGCCTGCCAGGGTTGCCAGCAGCACCCATTGCCAACCCGCGCCCAGGTGGGAAAGGCCAAACAGCAGGGCGGCGAGCAGTAGGGCGAGGTTTTCGCCCTGTGGCAGGCGGTTGAAGACACGGCTCAGTCCGCCCTGGATATAACCGCGAAACAGGGCTTCTTCCACCAACGTCACCAGCAGCAGGTTGTTGAGCAGCCATAACCAGGCCAGGTCGGGCCATTTCGGCGCCCAGCCGACCACACCCAGCGCCACGGCGCCACCCAGCGCCAGCACACCACTCACCATCAGGCCCAGCAGCGTGCCCAGCAGGGCCGGGCGCAGCGAGCGGCCAGCGACGATCCACGGGCAGACCAGCAAGAGCCAGACGCCAATCAGCGGTTTGTCGAGGTTCAGGTACATGGAAAACGGCACGGCATCGTCGGTAAAACGTTGTGGCGGGATGCCTCTTCCATTATGGAAGCCGGGAAGCCAGTGCATCGCCAGCGCCAGCGCCGTGCACACGAACAAGGCGTGTCCCAGGGGACGGCCGACGCCGATATGCGGCTGTCGGGCGGCGTAACCGGCGATCACCAGGGTCAGGACCGTGATGCCCGCCAGCCAGCCGAGTTGGCCGTAGGTCAGGGCCAGGCCGTAACCGAGGGTGAGCAGAATCAGATATGTCCATGGCGGGGCAGTGGGCATTGGGGGTGTCCTTGTGTCCAAAATTGCGTGCGCGCCTGCAGGGTGGCAGGTCCGATAAAAATGCGGCGATTATAAAGGCCGGGTAAATAAACACACCGCCTTGAGTTTTTCTTCTATCGTCGTATCGGTCGGGCGTTGCAATGGCCCGATGACGCTCTGATTGGGTCGCTGAAGCTTGAGCCGGGGGTGAATACGTGTGGGCTGTCATTCTTGTTCGTGTGGTCGGGATCAGTGCCTGGCGAGTGCCTATGTGGGCATACGCGTTGCCCGGTGGCGGACAGCACGTTTGGCACTGCTTTAAGTGAGGTCCCGGGTCGAGAAAATCGTGCTGGCCGCCGACCTTGCCGGTACGGCGGTATTTGCAATCGAAGGCGCGATTACCGCGATGCGCAGCGACCTCGACCTGCTGGGGGTGATGGTGATCTCGTTCATCGTCGCCCTGGGCGGTGGTGTCACCCGCGATCTGCTGATAGGCGCAACGCCACCCAATGCCATCAGAGACTGGCGCTATCCAGCGCTGGCGTTTTCGATGGGCGCGCTGGCATTCATTTTTCATGAGCACGTACTGGGCTGGTCCGGCTCGACCCTCATCGTACTGGATGCAGCGGGACTGGCCTTGTTTGCCGTGGCAGGGGCGCAGAAGGCGCTCAACTTTGGCATCACGCCGTTTGTGGCAATGCTCATGGGCACGATCACGGGCGTAGGTGGCGGGGTGTTGCGCGACATCGTACTGGCGCGGGTGCCGATGGTGCTGCAGGCTGACCTGTATGCGAGTTCGGCGTTCGTAGGTGCCGCCACCTTGATCATCAGCAGGCGCCTGGGCCTGCCGCCTGTGGCTGCGGCGTTTTTGGCGGGCGCAGCCTGTTTGCTGCTGCGCCTGCTTTCGGTTCATTTTGGATGGCAGTTGCCGAAAGTCATGGCGGGTTGATTGGCGATTATCTGCAGGAATCTGGCCCAGGGCTCTTGCGTGAAACGCCCACAAGCCGCGCGAGACAGATCTCTGAATCTGCGTGGGGATTGACCAAGGCACAACCCCCACCCAGGCTGATCAGGACGCGATCAACTGGCGCAGTACGTAATGCAGAATCCCCCCCGACTTGAAGTACTCGACCTCATTGAGCGTATCGATCCGGCACAACACCTCGACTTTCTCGCGGCTGCCGTTTTCGCGGGTGATGACCAGCGTCAGGTTCATCCGCGGGGTCAGTTCCACGCCGGAAAGACCGAGGATGTCCAGGGTTTCCTTGCCGGTCAGATTCAAACTCTTGCGGTTTTGGTCCAGCTTGAATTGCAGCGGCAACACGCCCATGCCGACCAGGTTGGAGCGGTGGATGCGTTCGAAGCTTTCGGCGATGACAGCCTTCACTCCCAACAGGTTGGTGCCCTTGGCTGCCCAGTCACGGCTCGATCCGGTGCCGTATTCCTGGCCGGCAATCACCACCAGTGGCGTTGCCGTGGCCTGGTAACGCATGGCGGCATCGTAGATCGCCATGCGTTCCCCGGTGGGAATGTAGATCGTATTGCCACCTTCCTCACCGCCGAGCATCTCATTGCGAATACGGATGTTGGCGAATGTGCCACGCATCATCACCTCATGGTTACCGCGCCGGGAACCGTAGGAGTTGAAGTCGCGAGGCTCCACGCCTTTCTCGCGCAGGTAGCGTCCAGCCGGGCTGTCGGCCTTGATGTTACCCGCCGGGGAAATATGGTCGGTGGTGACCGAGTCGCCCAGCAACGCGAGAACGCGGGCACCCGTGACGTCCCCGACCGCCGGAGGTGGGCCGCCGATATCGTCGAAAAACGGCGGATGCTGGATATAGGTCGAATCATCCTGCCAGACATAGGTCGCCGCTTGGGGCACTTCGATGGCTTGCCATTGTTCGTCGCCGGCGAACACTTCGGCGTATTCCTTGTGGAACATCGCCGTGTTGACCTGGTTCACCGCGTCGGCAATTTCCTGGGTGCTTGGCCAGATGTCCCGCAGGTAAACCGGCTTGCCGTCCTTGCCGTTGCCCAACGGTTCGCTGCTGATGTCCATGCGCACCGTACCGGCCAACGCATAGGCGACCACCAGCGGCGGGGAGGCCAGCCAGTTGGTTTTCACCAGCGGATGCACCCGGCCTTCGAAGTTGCGGTTGCCCGACAGCACGGAGGCGACGGTCAAGTCGGCGTTCTGGATGGCTTTTTCGATCGGTTCCGGCAGCGGCCCGGAGTTACCGATACACGTGGTGCAGCCGTAGCCAACCAGGTCGAAGCCCAATTGGTCGAGGTAGGGGGTCAAACCGGCCGCCTTATAGTAGTCGGTCACCACTTTGGAGCCTGGCGCCAGGGAGCTTTTCACCCAGGGCTTGCGCTTGAGGCCTTTCTCCACCGCTTTTTTCGCCACCAGGCCAGCGGCCATCATTACGCTCGGGTTGGAGGTGTTCGTGCAGGATGTGATGGCGGCAATCACCACTGCGCCGTTTTTCAGCCGGTGGGTCGTGCCTTCGAATTCATAGTCCACTTCTCCGGCCATGTCGGCATTGCCCACCGCCACGCCACCACCGCCCTCGCTTTCCAGGCGGCCTTCTTCCTTGCTGGTGGGTTTGAGGGTCAGGCCCAGGAAATCGCTGAATGCCTGCGCGACCTTGGGCAGTGCCACCCGGTCTTGCGGGCGTTTCGGCCCGGCAAGGCTGGCTTCGACGCTGGCCATGTCCAACGCCAGGCTGTCGGTGAACACCGGTTCCTTGCCCGGCAGGCGCCACAAGCCCTGGGCCTTGCTGTAGGCCTCGACCAGTTTCACGGTTTTCGGTGGCCGGCCGGAGAGGCGCAGGTAGTCCAGCGTGACTTCATCCACCGGGAAAAAGCCGCAGGTGGCGCCGTATTCCGGAGCCATGTTGGCAATGGTCGCACGGTCGGCCAGCGGCAGGTCCGCCAAGCCGTCGCCGTAGAATTCGACGAACTTGCCGACCACACCTTTCTTGCGCAGCATCTGCGTGACGGTCAGCACCAGGTCGGTGGCGGTGATGCCTTCCTTGAGCTTGCCAGTGAGTTTGAAACCGATCACTTCGGGAATCAGCATCGACACCGGTTGGCCGAGCATCGCCGCTTCCGCCTCGATGCCGCCGACGCCCCAACCGAGTACGCCAAGACCATTGATCATGGTGGTGTGGGAATCGGTCCCCACCAGCGTGTCGGGGAACGCATACGTGCGGCCGTCTTCGTCCTTGGTCCAGACGGTGCGGCCAAGGTATTCAAGGTTGACCTGGTGGCAGATGCCGGTGCCCGGCGGTACCACACTGAAGTTATCGAAAGCGCTCTGGCCCCAGCGCAGAAAGGCGTAGCGTTCGCCATTGCGCTGCATTTCGATGTCCACGTTCTGTTCGAAAGCGCTGGGGCTGGCGAACTTGTCGACCATCACGGAGTGGTCGATCACCAGGTCTACCGGCGATAACGGATTGATGCGCTGCGGGTTGCCGCCGGCCTTTGCCATGGCGGCGCGCATGGCCGCCAGGTCGACCACGGCCGGAACGCCGGTGAAGTCCTGCATGAGCACGCGCGCCGGGCGGTACTGGATTTCCCGGTCTGAGCGGCGCTCCTTGAGCCAGGCGGCAATGGCCCGCAGGTCGGCACCGGTGACGGTTTTTTCGTCTTCCCAGCGCAGCAGGTTTTCCAGCAGCACTTTCAACGACATCGGTAACTTATCCAGGTCACCGAGGCTTTTGGCCGCATCGGGCAAGCTGAAGTAGTGGTAGGTCTTGTCGTCGACTTGCAGGGTTTTGAGGGCTTTCAGGCTATCGAGGGACGGCATTGCAATCACTCCTTTGCGTCCGCACGGCTACGGACTGAGGGGACGGGCAGAGCATTAAACCTAGCTCTATTTGCTGTGTAAGGCGAATGACCGGATGATCTTTGCGCCATCTCGGTGGGTACGATACTCAGAGTCTATGACCATCATGATCGTTCGAATCGATCGCCTCAATCGTCGGATGGTGTTAAGCCACTAAACCCAGGGATATCGAGGATGTGGACTGGGTCCGGGGTGGCGAACTCGGCTATCATGCGCCGGTTTTCGTGACAGGCTCTGCTTCAACGCAGCCTTCGCATTGCGCAGTGGTCGAATGTCTCGCCACGTGCCCAGGAGTAAGAATGAACACCCTTTTCATGCACTGCCGGCCGGGCTTCGAAGGTGAAGTCTGTTCCGAGATTTCCGAACATGCCGCTCTGCTCAACGTTGCCGGTTACGCCAAGGCGAAAGCCGCCAGCGCCTACGCCGAATTTGTCTGCACCGAAGAAGACGGCGCCCGACGCCTGATGCGCGGCCTGCGTTTCAGCGATCTGATTTTCCCTCGGCAATGGGCGCGGGGCGTTTTCATCGACCTGCCGGAAACCGACCGTATCAGCGTGATCCTCGCGCACCTGGAGGATGTTGCACCCTGTGGCAGCCTGTGGCTGGAAATGGTCGATACCAACGACGGCAAGGCCTTGTCGAACTTCTGCAAAAAGTTCGAAGTGCACCTGCGCAAGGCCCTGATCGCGGCGGGCAAGTTGGTGGATGACCCAGCGAAACCGCGTCTGTTGCTGACCTTCAAAAGCGGTCGCGAAGTGTTCATGGGCCTGGCCGAGTCGAACAACTCGGCCATGTGGCCGATGGGTATCCCGCGCCTGAAATTCCCCCGTGAGGCGCCGAGTCGCTCGACGCTGAAACTGGAAGAAGCCTGGCATCACTTCATCCCGCGCGAACAATGGGATGAGCGTTTGCACAGCGACATGACCGGCGTTGACCTGGGGGCCGCGCCGGGCGGCTGGACCTGGCAACTGGTTAACCGCGGCATGCTGGTGACCGCCATCGACAATGGCCCGATGGCCGAAAGCCTGATGGACACCGGCCTGGTGCAACATTTGATGGCCGACGGTTTTACCTACAAGCCACGGCAACCGGTGGACTGGATGGTCTGCGACATCGTCGAGAAGCCCGCGCGCAACGCGGCGATGCTGGAGGAGTGGATTGGTGAAGGCCATTGCCGCGAAGCGGTGGTCAACCTCAAGTTGCCGATGAAACAGCGATATGCCGAAGTGAAACGACTGCTGGAGCGCATCGCCGATGGCTTCAAGGCGCGCGGCATCCGGGTTGAGGTGGGCTGCAAGCAGCTGTATCACGACCGCGAGGAAGTGACCTGCCATTTGCGCCGTCTGGACGTGCCCAAGCCAAAATCCCGCTGATGCATCACCGCCTGTCCCTGTAGGAGGCGGTGGAAGATCATGGCGTCACGCCACAGATGACCGAATACCCGCCAATGCGCGACAATGCCGTCCAGCTTCAGGAGTAAACCATGAGTGAAATGCTTGATACGCCGGTAGACGGCACCCTCGACGCCACGGGTCTCAACTGTCCGGAGCCGGTGATGATGCTGCACCAGCACATCCGTGACCTGGCACCCGGCGGCCTGCTCAAGGTGATCGCGACGGATCCGTCGACGCGTCGCGACATCCCCAAGTTTTGCGTGTTCCTCGACCATGAACTGGTTGCCCAGCATGAAGAGGCCGGTACCTACCTCTACTGGATTCGCAAGAAGCTCGCCTGAGCTTCGCGATGGCTTATGCCCGAACTGCCAACCCGCCAAAGGAACCTGCGATGCTGATCGTTGCCGACGAAAATATTCCGCTGCTCGATGCATTTTTCGAACACTTCGGTGAAATCCGCCGCGTTGCAGGCCGCTCCATCGACCGCGCCACCGTCGAACACGCTGACGTTCTGCTGGTGCGTTCGGTGACCAACGTCAACCGCGCGTTACTCGAAGGCAGCAACGTTCGCTTCGTCGGCACCTGCACCATTGGCACTGATCACCTGGACCTCGAATACTTCCAGCAGGCCGGTATTACCTGGTCCAGCGCCCCCGGTTGCAATGCTCGCGGGGTGGTCGACTATGTGCTGGGGAGTTTGCTGACCCTCGCCGACATCGAAGGCGTCGACCTCAACCAGCGCACTTATGGCGTGGTCGGCGCGGGGGAGGTCGGTGGCCGGCTGATCGAGGTGTTGAAAGGGCTGGGCTGGAAGGTGCTGGTGTGCGACCCGCCACGGCAGGCGTGCGAAGCGGGCGACTACGTCAGTCTCGAGCAGATCATCGAACAATGCGATGTCATCAGCCTGCACACGCCGCTGACGAAACAGGGCGCGGAGTCCACCTGGCATCTGTTTGATCGCAATCGTTTGAACCAGCTCAAGCCTGGCGCCTGGCTGATCAACGCCAGCCGTGGCCCGGTGGTGGATAACGCCGCGTTGCGCGAAGTGTTGCTGCAGCGCGAAGACCTCCAAGCAGTATTGGACGTCTGGGAAGCCGAGCCCGAGGTCGATGTCGCGCTGGCTGAGCTCTGCGTGTTGGCCACTCCGCACATTGCCGGCTACAGCCTCGACGGCAAGCAACGTGGCACGGCGCAGATTTATCAGGCCTACTGCGATTTTCTCGGGCAGCCGGCCCAGGTCCAACTCAGCGAGCTGCTGCCGCCGCCCTGGTTGTCGCAGGTGACATTGAGCGCTGACAGTGACCCGGCCTGGGCGTTGGCGATGATGTGCCGGGGCGTTTACGACCCGCGCCGAGATGACGCGGATTTTCGCCGCAGCCTTGGGGGTAGTGTGGGTGAGCAGCGCGCCGCGTTCGATGTGCTGCGCAAGAACTATCCGCCACGCCGGGAGATCGATGGGTTGCAGGTGCGGATCGAAGGGGATTCGCCGCCGTTGCGGGCAATGGTGTTGGCGTTGGGGGCTTCGCTGGTCTAGAGATCGGGTGGGCCCTATCGCGGGCAAGCCTGCTCCCACAGGTTTCTCAGGTCCCGGAGCCCCTGTGGGAGCAGGCTCGCCCACAAAAAACCCGGCCATCAGGGCCGGGTCCGGAAGACGCAGGCTTATCAGTCTTGTTTTGCAGGCTTGACCAATCGTTTTTCCAGTTCGCGGCAGGCGTCCTGGATCATCCCTTCGGTGATTGGTACTTCGCGGCCTTTTTCGTCAATGATCGAGCAACCCAGAGACTGGTTCGGCTGCGTGCGGATCACTTGAATCTTGTCGCTGCTGCTGTTTTGCAAGGACATGGCCTGTCTCCTCATCAGGTTGTGTGCCTACTGTAGAACCGCCAGGTGACCGGGCTGTGACAACTCCCTGCGGTCTGCACGAGGCGGCGATATCAGTCCAACAGAAATATCCGCACATGACTACCCCATAGCTTAGATCGATAGCGCCTAGGGTTGGGTCATCACGGTCATAATTAACCTGACTCATTGTGATTTACAGAGTTCCCCCCATTAAGAGGGGGTAGCAGTCCCTTTATTCTGTGAACTGGAAAATCCTGATGCTTTCTGCCCGTCACCGTCGTGCGATTCGCCTGGCCAGTCGATTCCTCATGCCTTATCGCTGGCAATCCCTGGGCGCCTTGCTCGCGCTGATTGTCACCGCAGGCATTACCTTGTCCATGGGGCAGGGGATTCGGTTGTTGGTGGACCAAGGCTTCATGACCCAGTCACCGCACTTGCTCAACCAGACTATCGGCCTTTTCATGTTGCTGGTGGCGGGTCTGGCGGTCGGCACGTTCGTGCGGTTTTACCTGGTGTCGTGGATTGGCGAACGGGTGGTGGCCGACATTCGCCGTCAGGTATTCAACCATCTGGTTTACCTGCACCCGGGATTTTATGAAAACAATCGCAGTTCCGAAATCCAGTCGCGGTTGACTGCCGACACGACGCTGCTGCAATCGGTGATCGGTTCGTCGTTGTCGTTGTTTTTGCGCAATCTGTTGATGGTGATCGGCGGGGTCGTGCTGCTGTTCATCACCAACCCCAAACTCACCAGCATCGTGGTCGTTGCCTTGCCGCTGGTGATCGCACCCATTCTTATATTCGGCCGACGGGTACGCAGCCTGTCGCGCCTGAGCCAGGACCGAATCGCCGATATCGGCAGTTATGTGTCCGAAACCCTCGGCCAGATCAAAACCGTGCAAGCCTACAACCACCAGGTCCAGGACGAGCAGCGATTTGCCGCGACCGTGGAAGAAGCGTTCAACACCGCCCGCAAGCGGATTTTTCAGCGCGCCTGGCTCATTACTCTGGTGATCGTGCTGGTGCTGGGGGCGGTTGGCGTCATGTTATGGGTCGGCGGCATGGACGTGATGGCCGGACGAATCTCCGCGGGCGAGCTGGCGGCTTTCGTTTTCTATAGCCTGATCGTCGGCAGCGCGTTTGGCACCCTGAGCGAAGTGATCGGCGAGCTACAACGGGCGGCGGGCGCCGCCGAGCGGATCGCCGAGCTGCTGCGCTCTGAAAATATCATTCAGCCACCGGCGACGGGGCTGATAACGTTGCCCGAGCGCGTCGCGGGCAATCTGCTGCTGCAAGACGTGCGCTTTTCCTACCCCTCGCGCCCTGAAAGCTACGCCATCGATGGCTTGAACCTGACGGTGAACGCTGGGGAAACCCTCGCGCTGGTCGGCCCTTCCGGCGCCGGCAAGTCGACGGTCTATGACCTGCTGCTGCGATTCTACGACCCTGCCGAAGGGCAAATCCTGCTGGACGGCGTGCCACTGAGCCAGTTGGACCCACTCGACTTGCGCCGTTGCTTCGCCCTGGTCTCGCAATCCCCGGCCCTGTTTTTCGGCAGCATCGAAGAGAACCTGCGCTACGGTAACCCGACGGCGACGCTGGAACAGGTCAAGGAAGCCGCAAAAATTGCCTACGCCCACGACTTCATCGAGGCAATGCCCCAAGGCTACCAGACCCACCTGGGCGATGCCGGCCTCGGTCTGTCCGGTGGTCAGCGACAACGCCTGGCCATTGCCCGCGCATTGCTGGTGGACGCGCCCATCCTGCTGCTCGACGAAGCCACCAGCGCCCTCGACGCCCAGAGCGAACACTTGATCCAGCAGGCCCTGCCAAGCTTGATGAAAAACCGCACCACCCTGGTCATCGCCCACCGCCTGGCCACCGTGAAAAACGCCGACCGGATCGCGGTGATGGATCAGGGCAGGCTGGTGGCGGTGGGCACGCACCAGGAACTGATCGCCAGTAACGCGTTGTATGCGCGGTTGGCGGCGTTGCAATTTAACGCCACGAACACCCTGTAGGAGCGAGCTTGCTCGCGATGAACGTCCAGACACCGCAGGGTACCAGGCATCCCGCGTCATCGTTCACGGCCATCGCGAGCATGCTCGCTCCTACAGATCGACCAAGTAACCGACCAAGTAAAAGCATCCGGCTACACCAGGCGGATTGAACATCCGGCAAAAAAAAGCCCGCATTTTTCAATGCGGGCATTTTTGTCAGCGCCTCAAGTCGGCTCACTGGTCATCAAAATACCGCTCATGCCAATCCACCAGCGGTTGTGGTGAATTGAGCTTCTGGCCGTAGATCACCGAATACGACAGCACGTTCTGCACATACTGGCGCGTTTCGTCGAACGGGATGCTTTCGACCCACACGTCGAAGCTCAGGTGATCGGCGCCTCGCAGCCACTGCCGTACGCGGCCGGGGCCTGCGTTGTAGGCGGCTGAGGCGAGGACGCGGTTGCCGTTGAACTGGCTGTGCACCTGGCTAAGGTAGGCGGCGCCGAGCTGGATGTTCTTGTTCGGGTCGAGCACCTGTTGTGGCGACGCCAGGGGAATGCTGAATTTGCGAGCGGTCTCCTTGGCGGTGCCGGGCATCAGTTGCATCAGGCCGCTGGCGCCGACGCTGGAACGAGCGTCGTCCATGAAGGCGCTTTCCTGGCGAGTAATGGCAAACACCCAGCTTGAATGCAGGCCACGCACCTTGGCTTCGCGTACCAGGGTGTCGCGGTGGGCCATCGGGAAGCGAATGTCCAGGTCATCCCAGTATTGCGCCTGGCTGATGGTGCGGATCGCCGGGAAATACCATTTCAGGTCGTAGGCCAGTTTCGCCTGGGCGACCATTTCGTCACGGTTGAAGTGCCGGCTGACGTGGTACCACTCGCGACGCCCATCGACGATTTGTCCGCGTGCATGGAACTCCAGGGCGCGTCGCACACCGGGCGTGTTGCGCACTTTGTTCATCAGTGCCTGGCTGAGCACCAGCGGCTTGTTGACCAGCGAGTACGGCTGTTGCGAGCGGTCGGCGGCGAGGAAGCCGTAGAAGTCGCGTTCACGAGCAAGGTTCTTGTACAGGGTCAGCGCTTCCGGGTTCTGCGGTTGCGCGAGCTCCAGGCTGCGTGCCTGCCAGTAACGCCAGCGGTTGGTGGTCGCCAGGTCCTGCGGCAGGCGGCGGGTCAACTGATAGGCGTCGTCCCAACGTGCCAGGCGCAACAGCAGGCGAAGGCGCCATTCGGACACGGTGTTGTCGCGCAGTTCCGGGTCGTATTTGGTCATCACGTCCAGTGCGCGGCTGTCGAAACGCCGGGCGAGGGTCAGGCCGATTTCCCGGGCGATCGCCACTTTTTCATCGCGGGAAAAGTGCATGCTGCTGGCATAGCCATCGAGCAATGCCATGGCCTTGTCCGGGTCCTGCCGGGCCAGGCGACGCAGGCCGAGACTGACGATGTCGGACATTGGCTCGTCCGCCGGGGTGAAGCGCGACGGCTGGTTGAGCAGTTCAGGTTTCTGCGCCACATCCACCAGCAGGCGGCCGCGTGGGGCGAGGGTGCTCAGGCCGTTGACCAGGCTGTTGGCCAGCGGGTAATTGCGGGTCTGGGCGGCGAGCTTGGTGCGCTCCCAGCGTTTCTGTTCCGTCAACTGGCCTTCGGCGGCCCACATGCCGAACAGCGCATCGCAAGCGGCGGGCTGCGATTTGCCGGTCAGCCAAAGCTTGTTGGCGTTGGCGTAGCCTTCGGACTTGAGGTTATGGCTGATCTGGTATTGCGCGTTCAGGCAGTCCAGTTCAGTGAAGTTGAGCTTGGGATCGTAGTATTTGACGAAAGTCGCCCAATCGCCGCGCTCGGCCAACCAGCGCAACCAGCGCAGTTTCATCCAGTTGGCCTGCGGCAGGTCGCCATGTTCGGCGAGAAATTTCTCGATCTCGGCGTTGCTCGCCGTTTTCAGGCGTGCGGTCAGCTCGTCATAGGCCAGATACGGCTCCAGCGGATAAGTGCTCAGTGCCTGGCTGTAACGAAAGTAAGGGCCGGTATCACCCTTGGCCAGGGCGCGTTTGGCTTCATCGTAATACTGGCGTTGGGTGGACAGGTCCACCGCCTGGACTGTTTGAGCGGCAGTGGCAGAGAGGAGCAAGCAGGATAAAAGACTGAAAAGGCGACTGCGCATGAGACATCCGGGCAGAAAAAACATGACAAGCGCGGACATTGCCCGCGCTGAATTATCTGTAGCTTAGCCTTTTGCCAGCAGCGGGCGAAAGCTTTGCGGCCTCGTCAGCATCAGTTCGCAACATTTGTGTCGCAGAGTGTCTCTCAGGTGAAATTGCCGGCCTTCTGAAGTCTCGATTCAGGTAGAATGCGCGCCCGGTTTTTGGAGAAGCTCATGACCCTGCTCAAATTCAGCGATGTGTCCCTTGCTTTCGGCGCTATGCCGTTGTTGGACAAGGTGTCCTGGCAGATCGCCCGTGGTGAGCGGGTGTGCATCATCGGCCGCAACGGCACTGGCAAGTCCAGCATGATGAAGCTCGTCAAGGGCGACCAGAAGCCCGATGACGGCGCTGTCTGGCGTGCCCCCGGCCTCAAGATTGGCGAATTGCCGCAAGAATTGCCGGTAGCCGACGAGCGGACCGTCTTCGACGTGGTGGCCGAGGGCCTGGACGGTGTCGGCGCGCTGCTGGCCGAATATCACCACTTGAGCCAGAACATCGTCACTGATGCCGATCTGGACAAGTTGATGCACGTCCAGCATGACCTCGAAGCCCGTGACGGCTGGCGTTTGCAAACGCTGGTCGACAGCACCCTCAGCCGCCTGCAACTGCCGGCCGACAAGACCCTCGCCGAATTGTCCGGCGGCTGGCGTCGTCGCGTCCTGCTGGCCCAGGCCCTGGTGTCCGAGCCTGATCTGCTGCTGCTCGACGAACCCACCAACCACCTGGACATCGGTGCGATCGCCTGGCTTGAAGAAGCACTGAAGGATTTCCAGGGGGCCGTGCTGTTCATCACGCACGACCGCTCCTTCCTGCAGAATCTGGCAACCCGTATCCTCGAACTGGACCGCGGTGGCCTGATCGACTGGAACGGCGACTACGCCAGTTTCCTCGTGCACAAGGAAGCCGAACTGGCTGCGGAGGCTACTGCCAATGCGCTGTTCGACAAGCGCCTGGCTCAGGAAGAGGTGTGGATCCGCCAAGGCATCAAGGCACGTCGTACCCGTAACGAGGGCCGCGTTCGTGCTCTGAAGGCCCTGCGTGTCGAGCGTAGCGAACGCCGTGAGCGCACCGGCAAGGCCAACATTCAACTGGAAACCGCGGAGAAGTCCGGCAAACAGGTCATGGTGCTCGAGAACGTCAGTTTTGCGCACCCGGACGGCCCGTTCCTGATCCGCGATTTCTCCATGGTGCTGCAACGTGGCGACCGTATCGGCCTGCTCGGCGCCAACGGCACCGGCAAGACCACGCTGCTGAAACTGATGCTCAGTGGCTTGCAGCCTACCAGCGGCAAGGTGGAGGAGGGCACGAAGATCGATGTCGCCTACTTCGACCAGTTGCGCCATCAGTTGGATCTGGAAAAAACCGTGATCGATAACGTCGCCGAAGGCCGCGACTTCATCGACATCGACGGTCAGAGCCGTCATGTGCTGAGCTACCTCGGTGATTTCCTGTTCAGCCCCCAGCGTGCGCGTACGCCGGTCAAGGCGTTGTCCGGTGGTGAGCGTGCCCGACTGTTGCTGGCCAAACTGTTCAGCAAGCCGGCCAACCTGCTGGTCCTCGACGAACCGACCAACGACCTCGACGTGGAAACCCTCGAACTGCTGGAGGAGGTGCTGCTGACCTTCAACGGCACCGTACTGATGGTCAGTCACGACCGTGCATTTCTCGACAACGTGGTCACCAGCACCCTGGTGTTCGAAGGTGAAGGCAAGGTTCGTGAATACGTCGGTGGTTACCAGGACTGGCTGCGGCAGGGCGGTTCGCCGCGCCTGCTGGGCGTGACCGAGAGCAAGTCCGGCAAGGCTGACCTGAATTCGGCGGTGGTCAAGGCGGAGCCGGCACCGGTTGCGGCTGAGGCATCGGTCGAAGCGCCTGCGGCGAAGAAGAAGCTCAGCTACAAGTTGCAGCGTGAGCTGGAAATGTTGCCTGGCCAGATCGAAGCGATGGAACAGCAGATCGCTGCCATTGAAGCGCAAATGGCGGATGCCGGTTTCTACCTGCGTCCTGCTGCGGAGACCGCTGCGGTGATCGCCAAGCTGGAACAGATGCAGGCCGAGCTCGACGTAATGGTCGAGCGTTGGGCGGAGCTGGATGCCTGATTGACTGCGCGGTGAACGCCGGATTTGCGATGTTCACTGTACTGTAGGAGCGAGCTTGCTCGCGATAGCGGTGTCAATCGACATATCAGT
>Ga0308165_1003475_pt1 | contig 16897 bp, 20 predicted proteins | sample PhyWR2_FD_201032 | JGI IMG/M metagenome (GOLD analysis project Ga0308165, IMG submission 201032) | Phyllosphere microbial communities from UC Gill Tract Community Farm, Albany, California, United States - DLSLW.R2 | ecosystem: Host-associated > Plants > Phyllosphere > Unclassified | place: USA...
GGATCAGGGTCATGGTTCTGGCCTTCGGCACCGCCGCTGCGGCGTTCATGATCCTTTGGATCTGGCTGGGTGACGGACCTGAAAGAGGCCGCGTGAAGAAGGCGCCGCGGGTGAAATGGTATTATCCTGCGCTCACCGCTCGGATGGGTGACTTGCGAAGCCCGTCGGCTTCGGAGCTGCGGCATCTGCTGCGCAGGCTCAGCCGCGAGCTTCTGACCGACGGTCTGTCAGCGCGCGCAAAGGCAAGGCTCATAAAGGGGGTCGCGCGGGCGGCGCTGAAGCAGTGACGCCAGTCATCGGCCGCACACGATGAGGCTAGAAATGGCGAGCCTCGTGCGCCTTTCGATCGCGGAGTTCGAATGAACCGGTACGAAGACAAGCCGTTTCTCGAGCTGCTGGACAGCTACGTGCTGCGCGCCATCGGGGCGCTTGATCCCGACAAGGAAGCGATCCTGGACGCATCGGAGGTCTATTTCCAGGAAGTCTGGAATCTTCCTGGGCGCTGGCACGACATCGTGGCGAGCCGCATGCGGTTTTCCGCTGATCAAGCAAGCCACATCAATATGGTGTGGCTCGCCGCTCGCGAGGATGGCGCCCGTCATGGCGCCGCTCCGACTCCGCTCGAGTTCACGCGGCTATTTGTCGATGTGAACTACGCAGGCTGAAAATGTTACAGCTGATCATCGGCCCACAAGGCTACCGATCTTGCTGATGAGTAGGGGCACCGCGGCTGCGGGTCACCTCAGATCCGCGATGGACATGTCTGATCTTCAACAGGTCACGCCGGGTGCTTTAGACAAAGGCGCACTTCCTGACCTGACGCAAGACGATCTGGAGCGCCTGCTAGAGCAGGTCATCGGGCGTTCGACGGGGTTGGGCGGAACCAGAACCTGTTCGCCAGCGGTGAAGGCCTCGCCGGTATCATGGATGTGCTTCGATGGAAGCACCTCGGGTGCCGCTTGCCTATAACTGCAATCTGGCAGCGGAGCACGGCGTAGCTTATGAAGAAGCTTGGCTAGCAACACTTGTGTGATGAACAGCCCGGATTCAGGTACGTAAGAGGCAAAGACGCCCTTCGGCAGTTGCCGGGCATGCTCGATTTCTTCGCTGATCGAGCGCATCTCGTCCTTGTAACCGACCAGACGGTTCGCGCCGAGTTGTGCATCTAGCTCGTCCGCATGCTCGATCAGATCTTCCATCATATTGCGGACATCGGCATCGGGCAGCCGGGCGAGCATTCGCGCAACCACATCATGCACCGCGAACTGCGCGCCTTCTGACTTGAGGGCGGCGGTTTCAAGATCTGCCACCCGTGCGCTGAGGGTTCTGGGCATACGGTCTCCTTTCGAGGCTACTTCGCACCGAAATTCGGACTGCTTGGAAGAGTTCCCTGTGCGGCGTGCTTCGCTTTGCTCAGTGAAAAGGGGGGTGACGATCAGTTTACCGGGAGCCCACTAACCTCGTGGAGTGCGGCGGCGATCATCGCGGCGAGCGTTTCTTCTGCGCGGATGCGGACTGCCGGCTCTTTGGATTCCAAATCATGGCGTACCCATTGCGGCGTCCGCTCGATCACCTGCAGGACTGTGGTGGTCAGCGTTTCCGTCATTCCTATCGCCCCCTGTTTTATGTTGCCGCGCGCCGAATACGCCACGAAGCCCATCTTCCAAATAGGTACGGCCGACGACAAAAAAAGCCGGCCACGTGGGCCGGCTTTGGAAGTTTTGGGAGAGGATGCCTGAAAGGCACGACTTATATGCTTGATGCTGCGGCGCAGCACAAGTGCGTGTAGCGCGCGCTGCGATGCAGCAAGCGCAATCAGCAAGAGGCGCAAGGTATGGAGCCTCAGGCTTACGCCGCAATTCTTTATTCTGTTTGCCGTACTGACGGGGACCTATTCCAGCGGGGAGCGGGTATTTCGTTAGGGCTGTGTACTCAGCTCCCGCCTCGCAGCCCCGGGGGTGGAAGCTGCTGCGCCTCGGGGTCGACACCGCGGCGGCGATCCAGCGACCGCATGATCGGCGTCACTGTCAAACCGTGAAGCAGGATCGAGAACAGCACGACGAGCCCGACGATACCCCACAGCCTCTCCGCTTGCGGCACAGGCATATGGTTGATGCCGAATGCGAGATAGTAGATCGATCCCACGCCGCGGATGCCAAAGAAGGCAAGCGTCATTTTCTCGCCGGCGTCAGCCGGATACCCCAAAAGCCCCAGCCACCCGGTGAGGGGGCGAATGACCAGCAAGATTGCCGCAGCAACGCCCACATCGGCCCAGCCAACATGGGCGAGGAGACCGCTGACCAGTGCGCCTCCGAAAAGGATGAGCAGGACCATCATCGCTATCCGTTCGATCTGCTCGGTGAGGGCGTGCATTTCGCTTTGGAAGTCGTGATCGCGGTGAGCATGCCGGAAGGTCAGCGCCGTCACGAAAACCGACAGGAAGCCATAGACGTGCACCATCTCCGTCAGTCCATAGGAGACGAAAGTCGCAGACAGGGCGATCAGGCCATCGCCTGTCTTGGCGAGTTTGGTCTCAGCGGGGATGCGGAATGTGAGCCACCCGAACAGGCGTCCCACCAGCCAACCTCCCCCGATGCCGCCGCCGACCTCCCACAGCACACGGTAGCCGATCCATTCTCCGAGCCATGGCTGGCCGGCGGGCAGCGCGGCGGCTAGCAGGATGGCGAGATGGACAAACGGAAAGGCCGCGCCATCGTTGAGTCCGGCCTCGGATGTGAGGCCAAAGCGGACTTCGTCTTCGTCACCGGTTTTGGGCGGACCCACCTGGACATCAGCGGCCAGAACCGGGTCGGTCGGCGCGAGACTTGCCGCCAGCAATAGGGCGACTGCCCACGACACGTCCAACGCCACGGTCGCCATGACAGTGATCAGCAGAATGCCGAGCGGCATCGTGATCCCGAGCAGCCGCCAGGTAATAGCCCAGCGCCGCCAACCAAACACCCGGTCAATTTTCAGGCCGGCGCCCATCAGGGCGATGATGACGACAAATTCGGCAAAACGCTCGGTGATGTGAGGGTGAAGCATCGGAAGAGGCCGCAGTGACACCGCCGGGAGCAGGAAGACGGCCGCTCCGATACCGATGCAGACGATCGGCAGTGACAGGGGCAACTGTTTCAATGCGAGTGGCAGCCAGGCGACCAGGGCGATGAGCACGCCGACGCCGGTCATGATGACGATGTACGGCTCGGGCGATGCGAATGAAGGCATGTCAGGCAAACGTATCAGACCCAAGAAAGACGCATTTGAAACCCGCGGCCGTGGCGCGACGTCACACGGCTATGTTTGGCTGGGGCTTCTCCAAACCGCGAATGAGATTATGCCGGTGCGCCGTGTTTCGGAATATGTCCGGCGCGTCGCGCGCCGATCGAGCCGATCGAGCCGATCAAGCCATCCTATTCCCGACCGGAATTTCGCCTGCCGGAGACCAGGCTCTCCTGAGTTTCTGATGACGGATTCGCCTCATTGCCTTCGGAAGCCGGTCCCTCCGTATCCGAGTTTTTTGTCTTCGCCGGCTGGGAAAATGGCTTGGCTTCCGCCCCTGCAAGGCCGCGCTCAATGTCGCGTTCCGTTTCGGATTGGGCGTCGACGCCTGGCTGCACGGGCTGATCGTCGTTCTCTTCGGGGCCTATCGAAACTTCGTCCATGATTGCTCTCCTTTACGAGGTAACGGTCTGCGAGGCCGCCCCGTTTCTCGGCCCTAATACCTTTGTTAAAGCCGTTGACTGGTAATCGAACATGCCCCGCGAGCCTTGCTGCTTTGCACTCGCGGTGCGTTTGAACGGACATTGAACCAGCGAAGACTATGAAAACATCGTTAGCTGGTTTATTTGCTTCAGAATTGTGCAGTCGGAATGTCTCGAACTGCAAAAAAACCTTCGGGCGGCCGAAACTCGCCGCGCGTCGTGGAAGATAGGGAAGTGGACAAGAATGGCCGAAAACGAAAAGCAGTCCGACATCGCCTCGCTGACTGTCGAACTGCTGAGCGCATACCTTTCCAACAACACGGTGCCGTCGGCAGAACTCGCCGGGCTGATCCAGTCAACCAGGGCCGCTCTGACGCAAGATGCCGCCCCTGTTGAGACTGAAGCGGACACGCCAACATTCACGCCGGCCGTGACGGCCCGCAAGAGCCTGGCGTCGCCTGATCACCTCATCAGCCTCATCGATGGCAAGCCCTACAAGACACTCAAGCGTCACCTGACGCGGCACGGCCTGACCCCCGAAACCTACCGCGAGCGCTACGGTCTTCCGGCCAGCTATCCGATGGTTGCTCCAGCGTTCGCGGCCATGCGCCGTGCGATCGCGGAAAAAATTGGGCTGGGTACCAAAAGGGCGGCCGATGCGGTCGTGCCTGCAGATGCAGTAGCAGGCGCAGATGCTGCGGAAGCGACCGACGTTGCTGCCCCCGTCGCCGTCAAGCCGAAGAAGCAGGCTGCCAAGTCGGCTGCGGCAGAGGCCGCCAAGGCGCCTGCTCGCAAAGCGAAAGCGACCCCGAAACCCACCGCCACTTCAGCGGAAACGGTGACGGCGCCGGTAGCAGAGGTCGCGGAAAACCCAGTTGAGCCGCAGGCCGCCGAGCAGGCCGTCGAAACTGCCGGGGCGGCACCGACAGCGACCAAGACTACTGCGAAGGCTCCGGCTCGCGGCGCAGCGCCCAAGAAGCAACCCACGAAGCGCATGGCGCGGACGCCGAAGCCTGCGGAAAAGTCCGAAGCGGGTGCCCCGGTGTCGGAAGAAAGCTCGTCCGCAGAAACCACCGACGCCCCGGCCGCTGCAGAAAAGCCGAAGCGCCGCGGCAGGTTGGGTCTGTTTGGAAAAGAGGCCGCCGACTCAGGCGCTGCAACCAAGACGCCGGCCCCGGCTCCTGGCGCTGCCAAGACGCGGTGGAAGCGTCCCGCCCCGAAGGCCAAGTAATCGGAGCATCGGCCACCCGGTTGCTTAGCGGCGGGGTGGCCGGGCGACGATCCGCTGCGTAGACTAGCCTGATCGGGGGCCATGCGCGGTGCATCCGGAATGACCGCTCCTGGGGACGTTCCGGACAGGCTCCTTTTGGACGCCGACCGAGCCTGAGCCGCCGTCGTCTAATAGCGGCATTTGCAAGCGCCATTTTGCGATAAGCCGTCATCGTGCCGGGAGCATGGTCGTCTTCGCGGTCGGCATAGGCCGCCGCATCATGGGGCTTCGCAAGGAGGTCCTTCCAATGTTCGTTACGCAAGCATCAAGCCAAGGCTTGTGGTGCAACGGCAGCTACGGAATGGACCAGCCTACGTCCCGGCAGGGACGCCTCGTCACGCCATGGGCGTTGTCGAGCTCGATTTGATCATGCGGTAGCTTGTGTCCTGTCGAAGAGTTCTCCGGAGCGGAGCATCGCGTGCATTATAACGGCTAGCTTGCGTGCGACAGCGACTGCCGCTCGCTTGAAGCCGACCTTTTCACGCAGCTTCAGCCCCCAGGTGCGCAGATCGCTTGCGGCATGGCTGCGGGTCAAGATTACGACAGCGGCTTCGTAGAGAAGAGAGCGCACATGGGTGTCGCCGCGCCGGGAGATATGCCCATCATAGTCGACCTCGCCCGATTGATAACGCCGCGTAGTCAAGCCGAGCCAGGCTCCGACTGAACGCGATCGTTTGAAGTTGGCGGGATCTTCGACCGCGGTCAGGTAGGAGGTGGCGGTGATTGCGCCCACGCCGGGTATCGACATCAGGAGCTGGCATTGTTCGCTCCTGCGGGCGCTTGCGAGAAGTTGGCGGGTCAGCTCGGCAGCTTGGTTACGGAGGGCTCGCCATGCCTCGAGCAGGGGCAGAATGATCCTGGCGAGATTGGCATCATCGGCCAGGAGCGAGCGGACGTTGGCCTCGAACTTACCGCCCATGCTGCGCGGAATGATGAGGCCGAACGTCTTCATCAACCCGCGCATCTGGTTGGCCACATCAAGTGACGCCCGAACAAGCTTAATGCGAGCTGCAACCAGCGTTCGTGAGAGCATGCTGTCGAACCCTTTACCCGCACTTCACGGAAAAAACCGACTTCAGCCAAGTGGGCGAGCCCATCAGCATCGTTGGCGTCGGTCTTGTTCGCTGCCATGTCGAGCGCCGCTTTGGCGTGACGCGCATCGATGCAGATCGCCGGCAGCCCTTCCGCGGTCAGCGCATGGAAGAACCATACCGCTAACGGACCCGTTTCAAAAACCACCAGCTTTGCGGACGGCGCATGCTTGCGGATCGCTGCCGCGAGAAGCTGCGGATCCGAGACGCACTTGCCGCGCCAGACCCGCTTGCCTGCACGCCGCACTGAGATCGCCGTCTCTTTCATTGAGACGTCTAAGCCGATATACTGTAAGCGCCAAATCCTCCCCACATTTTCGTAACGGACGAGTTGGCTATGGTTAGCCCCTCAGATGAGGGGGTTTCTTAGTGGCAGATGATGTAACGACTTTCGAAACAACTTTCGAAAGGCCCGAGGGGCAACGTCCGTCGCGAATGGATGTGATACCGGCGGGCCGGGCGCGCCGCCGTTGGACCGCGGAAGCGAAGGCGCGGATCATCGCATCAAGTTTCGAGGCCGGTGCCAATGTTGCGCAGATTGCTCGTGCCCACGACATGCTTCCTCAGCAGCTTTACGCCTGGCGGCACGAGAGCACGATTGGCAAGCGCGTGGGCAACGAGAGGCTAGGCTTCGTTCCGGCCGTGGTCGAGGTCGCGGGCGGCGGCGGCGGCGAGCCCAGCGGCAAGGCGGACCAGGAGATTGTGATCCGCACCGCCGCCGTTGCGATCCACGTGCCGCCGGGGGCCAGCGCAGATCATATCGCCCGGGTGCTGGGCGCGGTGAGGCAGGTGGGATGATCATCCCGCCAGGGCCGCTTAATGTGATGGTGGCGACCAAGCCGGTGGACTTCAGGAAGGGAGCGATCGGCCTTGCCGCGCTGGTCGAGCATGAGTTGGGGCTCAAGCCTTTCTCTGGCGTGGCCTTCATCTTCCGTTCGAAGAGAGCGAACCGGATCAAACTCCTGGTGTGGGATGGAACCGGGCTCGTGCTTGTAAGCAAGGTTCTGCAGACCGGCGGCTTCCATTGGCCCAGGGCCGGAGATGGCGTGATGCGGCTTTCTGCCGCCCAAGCATCTGCCTTGTTCGAGGGGCTTCAATGGTCCAAAATGCACACGCCGCGTGTCCATAGTCCGGTCACGACGCGGTAGGTCGCGCGCCTGATTCCCTTGATCGAAAAGCGATTGCGAGCACTCCAAAAACGGCCAGAATACTGGCATGTCCGCCACTGCCGCCGACCTTCCCGACGACATCGCTACGCTCAAGGCGATGGTCCTGGCAGGCCTCGAGCGCGAAGCTCGGATGCAGCATATTCTCGATCAGATCACCCGTACGACCTTCGGCAAACGCTCGGAAAAGCTCAGCCCGGATCAGTTGGCGCTGGGCCTCGATGATCTCGACGTCGCCCGCGCCGAGTTGGACGGACTTGCCGAGCAATCGGCGGCGGGAGATCGAAAGAAGAAACGAAGCCGGAAGGAGCCGGGTTCTGCGCGCGCATCTCTTCCAGGGCACCTGGTTCGGGTGGAAGAGGTAATTCTGCCCGATGAAAAGGAATGCCCCTGCTGCAACGGCGCGCTTCATTGCATCGACAGCGACGTCTCGAGCAGGCTCGACGTCATTCCCATCCAGTATCGGGTGATCGTGACAGCCCGTCCGAAAATGGCGTGCCGCGTGTGCAGCGAGGGTGTGTTCCAGGCGCCGGCGCCCAGGCACGTGGTTCCAGGCGGCCTTCCCACCGAGGCACTCATCGCCGACGTCGTCGTCAAGAAGTACGCCGATCACACCCCGTTCTATCGTCAGGCGCAAGCCATGCGGCGCCAGGGCATCGTGATCGACCGAGGAACGCTGTGTAACTGGGCAGGCAGGGCAGTTGGCTACCTTGGGCGCATAACGAGCAGGCTGAAGGCGGATATACTTGCAGGCGCGAGGGTCTTCGCTGACGAAACCACCGCGAAGGTTCTGGCGCCTGGCACCGGAAAAACGAAGACCGGCTACCTGTGGGCGGTTGCCCGCGACGACCGCCCGCATGGCGGCGCCGATCCGCCAGCGGTTGCTTACACCTACATGCCAGGGCGCGGGAAGGTCTGGGCTGACAAGCTGCTTGGGGACTTTACCGGCATCGTCCAATGCGATGGTTACGCCTCGTACAAGCACATTGAGGCCCCCGATCGAAAGGCCGGCCCTGGAACACTGGCATTTTGCTGGGCGCACGTCAGACGCGGCTTCTTCGACGATGCAAAGGGCGGCAATGCGCCAGTCGCTGAGGAGGCCCTGCGTCGTATCGCGGAACTCTACAAGATCGAGGCGCGGATCCGCGGAACGAGTGCCGAAAACAGGTTGGCCATCCGCCAGGCCGACGCGGCACCGATCATTGCGAAGATGCATCCCTGGCTCAAGGAAATGCTGCCCAAGCTGCCGCGTGGTTCGGGCACGGCCGAGGCGATCGGCTATACGCTCAATCAGTGGAAAGGGCTCATCCGCTTCCTCGAGGATGGGCGTATCGAACTCGACAATAACACGGTCGAGCGATCAATCAGGCCGATCACGTTGCAGAGAAAAAACTCGTTGTTCGCTGGGCACGACCTCGGCGCCGAAAACTGGGCCGGCTTCGCAACCCTGATTGAAACCTGCAAACTGAACGACATCAATCCGCAGGCTTACCTCACTGATGTGCTCGCCCGGATCGTGCTACGTACCGACGCCGATCCCGTCGATGACCTCTTACCCTACAACTGGGTCGACAGCCGCGCCACATCCGCAGCCCAGGTCGATCAGGCGGCCTGAATCCTCCTTGGTGGGGGTGATTTAGCGCTTACGATATACTCGTCCATGGCTGTTCTCCATTGATGCTTGGGCCCGGCTTCCGGTCGTGAGCCCGTACTTCCATCATATCGGGGAACAGCCACCTCTCTCCATACATTCGCAACTCAGAGGTAGCTCGCTCCCGCGATTACCCATGTTCGTTCATGTCGGCAGAACCGGCGGGATCGTCCAAGGGTGGGACTTAACCGACCGACAGCTTCTGAGCGCCTCGCCGCAAATTCCGGACGCGAAACGGAAGTGATTAGCGATCCTTTGGCGCCCTCATTCCGCACCCTGTGCCCCATGGAGGTGGGGCATGATCGCCGCCGCTCGTTCAGCCTTATCGTCCTCTTTCATTGAGATCACCAACACAATTGATCTCTCGGAAGCCCATCCTGCGATAAATTTGTTTGTAAGCGTATGTTACTTCGGGTTTAACGGGCGCAGGGGGGATGGGCAGCTTTGATTGCAAATACTGATTTTAAGTCGATCGCGCCGAAAGCAATTTCGGAAGTCGCTTCAGCAGATCATGTGCAGGCCGGTCTACCGATCCCGAAAGCCATCCGTGTGCAGGTCTTTTCTCCGGACGACTGGGAAGGCTTCACTGAGGAGTGGGCGAGTTCGCTCGAGGGGTATGCGATCGTGCGACGCTTTGCGGGCGCGGGCGACATGGGGCTCGACGTCACCGGTTTCACCGACGCCGCAGGGTTCAGCGCTCCTTGGGATAATTACCAGTGCAAGCGCTACGATCATCCGTTGCGGCCCTCAGATATCCATGTCGAAATCGGGAAGATCATCTACTATTCGTGGCTCGGTGAGTTTACCGTGCCGAGAACGCACTACTTCGCCGCTAGCAAAGACATCGGCACAACCGCTGCAAAACTTCTCCTCGACCCGATGAAGCTAAGGGAGAGCGTCCGGGACGCCTGGGAAAAGCAGTGCCGGCACGAAATCACCAAGACGGCAGATGTGGCACTTACGGGCGCTCTTCTCTCTTACTTCGATGCGTTTGATTTCTCGATCTTCGGGTCCAAAAGCGTATTGGAACTAATCGCCCAGCATGAAACCACCAAATTCCATGCGATCCGTTTCGGCGGCGGCCTTCCACCACGTCCAGCCTCACATGTTCCGCCGGCGGATCCTGCCTCACATGAGAGCCGGTATATCCGGCAGCTCCTCAATGCCTATGGGGATCACCTGGGTGAACAGGTGCCGGATCTTGCTGCACTCACTTCGAAGCAATCGCTTCACCGTGATTTCAGCCGGCAGCGTGAACGCTTTTACAGCGCGGAAGCGCTGAGGAACTTCTCGCGCGACACCGTGCCTGAAGGGACGTTTGACGCTTTGCAGGAGGAGGTCTTCCAGGGTGTCGTCGACATATGCGAGAGTTCGTATTCAACAGGGTTCGAACGTATGAAGGCGACCGTGTCGCAAGCGGCGCAAGTCGTCTCCACATCCAATCCATTAGCCCCAGCCACACGCGTTCAGGATCGGCAGGGCATTTGCCACCAGCTTGCGAACGAAGATCGGCTGTATTGGATACCGACTGATGAGTAAGCGGCTGAGCCCGTTTAACAGCCCTTTGGAAACGGGCGTCCGCGCGCTTTCGATTCTGGAGGCCGCGCACCCAAAAAGCTGCGACTTGCAGCGGCTGGTCGAGCTTGATTATCTTGTTGTGCATTCGGGCGACGCTGGAGGTCCAGAAAGCCTGCACGTCCCATTGCCGATGCGCGCGGGCGAACTTCTGGTGCGTCGGGAAATCATTGAAAAGGGATTGCTCCTTATGGCGAGCCGGGGGTTGGTCGAGCGGGTGGCGCGCCCAGACGGGATACTTTACCGAGCTGGCGAGGCTGCGGCGCCTTATATGGCGGCATTGAGTGCGCCATACTCAGTTGAGCTGAGGGCGCGGGCGAGTTGGGTTGTCCAAGCATTCGGCCATATGACCACCGATGGGATCCGCTCGATTACTCAGCGTTTCTTTGAGAAATGGACGAGCCAGTTCCAGCCAGGTCAGCTTCGGGGGCCTGGCGCATGAGTGGCTATCTCCGTCTGGACAAGCTGGGCTTTTCAGGCCCCTCTAAGCGTGCTGAGATCAGTTTTTCTGCCGGCGTCAATGTTATCTGCGGTGCATCGGACACCGGCAAATCCTTCCTCGCCGAGGCCATCGACTTCATGCTCGGCGGCTCCGATCTGAAGGAGATCCCGGAAAGGGAAGGCTACAGTGCTTTGGACCTGGCTTTGTCCAGCACCGAATCCGGATCATGGACGTTCGAGCGCGCGATCTCCGGCGGCAATTTCATCCTTCGCCAAGGCGATACCGCGCAGACGCTACGTCAAGCACATGCACATGACCGCACCGATAACGTGTCGGGGTTTCTGCTCGAGAAAATCGGCCTCCTCGGCAAGCGAATCCTGAAGAGCAGCGCGAAGAGCACGACGAACAGTCTCAGCTTCCGCAACCTTGCGCGGCTCGTAATTGTGCAAGAGGGGGAGATTCAGCATAAAGGATCCCCATTTTGGGGCGGGCAGTACACCCAGAAGACGGCCGAACTCGCCACGATCAAGCTGCTGCTGACCGGGATCGATGATTCCGCTGTTGTGTCTGTTGCGCCTGAAGAGCCTGACCAGACAGGGCAGATCATGCTGCTCGAGGAACTGATCTCAGATCTCGCATCGGAAATTACCGATATGGGGGAAGAGAAAGCCGAGCTGGAAGCGCAACTCGAGAAACTCGAAGCCTCGGCAGCTGAACATCGGGAAAGCGTGGCCGATGCGCAGCAGAATCTCGATGAGCAGATGTCCCAGCGCCGTGAGCTGGCAAATCAGTCGCGTGAAATTGCCGATAGGCTCGACGAGATTGGTGAGTTGCTCGCCCGCTTCGAACTTCTTCGCGAGCATTATGGTGTCGACCGGGATCGCTTGCGGGCAATCCAAGAGAGCGGCACCCTGTTCGCCTATGTCGAGCGCGTAGCCTGTCCGTTATGCGGAGCGGATTCCGAAGCTCAGCATGCCGACGCTGAATGCGACGGAAATGTCGCGGAAATCGTTGAAGCGGCAACGGCCGAAATCAGCAAGATCGAGAGGCTGTCAGAGGAACTCGCCTCCACGGTGACCCAACTACTGGCCGAGCAGGATCACCTTGAAGATTTGCGGGAAACGGTCGTAGAAGCCTATGCCACCGTCGATGGGGACATCCGGCAGACCATGGCACCCGAAGTGGAAGCTGCTCGAGCAAAGTTCACCGACATCATCGAGACGCGGTCAGCCGTCCGTGGATCTTTGGCCCTTTTCGATCGGCTAGACAAGCTCCAAGCACGCAGAGCAGATCTGGACGACCTCGGGTCAGAACCTACCGAGAAGACCAAGGTCACAGTCGGCTTTTCAGAGGTTATCGCCCACCGATTTTCGTTGAAGGTCGAGCAGATTCTCAAAGCGTGGAATTTTCCTGGCGAATGCCGTGTCCATTACGACAAGGATGCGAGTGATTTTGTCATCGACGGAAAACCGAGGGGAAGTCGCGGTAAGGGTTTGCGTGCGATCACGCATGCCGCCGTCTCGATCGCCTTGCTTGAATACTGCCAGGAACATGATCTACCGCACCCAGGCTTCCTGGTGTTGGACTCACCGCTCCTAGCCTACTTCAAGCCTGAAGGGGATGAGGACACCGCGCTACAGGGTACTGATCTGAAGGAGCGGTTCTACAGTTACCTCAAGGCGCACCATGGCGATGGCAGCCAAATGATAGTCATTGAAAATCAACATCCACCGGACAGCGAACTCGAGGGGCTGAACCTTACGGTATTCACACGCAACCCGACCGAAGGTCGCTTCGGGCTTTTGTGAGGCAGACTATCGACGGACGTTGGCGTCGCCCAGTCGTTGCTTTGTGATTCATGGGAACCGTCATCTATAAGCAAACCTAAAATCCGCCGCCGCAATCATGCCATGCTTATGTCGTTGTCGGCGCTTGCAGCATTTGCGTTCTCCATCTCAACGCCTGCGCCAGCGCCCTCCCAAGTCTCAGATGGCATTGCCCGAGGCATGCCGACTTCGACTGACGTGGCTGCGTGGGCGACACCTGCCGGAACAGCAGACCCTCTGCAGTTGGAGACCAGGGCAAAACGGGGGCTATGCGGCAGATTTCATATCGGGATACCAGCGTTGGAAGCAACGCCGCAAATCGCCATTGAGGGTCTGGGTTCGGGTCTGGAGAAGCAGGTGGGCGCCGACCTTGGTCCAACGCATTTGCTGCTTCTTGACCATGCGGCGTGACAGGACCTGATTGACAGCCGATTCCGTGAAACCGGAAGAGATGCGTTCACCGTTGCGCCACTTGTCGCCATAATTGGTGATGAAGTCGGCATTCCTACGGATATAGACGCTGAATTCGCAAAGTGCCTTCTCGAGCTTAGCGGCGACTTCCTTATTGTCGGCGAGTTCGAGATACCAGGTGAGCAGGTCGGCCGCTTCCGCACCGTCGACATGATTGCCATGCCATAACAGCCATTTGATCCGAGCCAGGTCGCGGTCGATGCAAGCGGCGAGATCGGTTGTATCAATGCTTACAATCGATTTGGCCATCTGCCGCATGACGGTGATCCGCATGGTGATATGGAACCAATCGAGCCAGTGCTCAGCTTCGCCATGCAGGTGCAGCTGAAGATTGCGCACGGTATCGCCGCCATCGGAAACAAAGTGAATGCTCTGCCCTCTGGCAAGGCCTTGTGCATCAAGTACAGCGCCCAATCATCGCCGTGGTCTTGTGTCGAGCGATTGAACCATGGCGAAGCATTTGGCATCGCCTTTGTCGGGAACGCTTTTGCCGACCATCACCTCGAACCAGCCCGCCTTGCGGTTGCTGCCCTCGCGTGCATGGACATAGCCCCCGTCCAAGCCGACCGTCATAGGCGCGGGCGGCCGGTCCTTGCCGTCTGGCATAGATGACTGGGTGTTGATCATGCCAATCTCGTCACCAAGGTCGGCTTCGAGGCAATTCGCCACCCGATGCAGTTGTCGCCGGACCGACCGCGGCGATAATCGATGCTCAAGCGGCAGAATATCCGCGAGCAGATCGCATGTCAGGCCATAGGACATGAGCGAGGCCCATTTGGTCTGGAGATAGACCAGCTCAGGCGTTGACCGTTCGGGAAACAGGGCGGCGATCGGGCTGAAACTGGATCGCTTCGCGCACGCACATCGGCAGTGGTAAAGGCGCTGCGATGGAATCTTCAGCGAGCCGAACAGGGTTCGCAAGACGATATTGCTGGCGCTCTTGACCGAGCGAGGCAACGCACATGCCAGGCAAGGTTTGATCATGGTTTCGTAGTCCCTCGCCTGCGCCAGAATCATGTGTTTCTGACAAGCAGCGAGCAGCGATTTAGCCTCGTCCAGCGTCAGTCCAGCTGTCGCCAGCCCAAATCCGACACGCTCAAGGCTGGCTAGTTGATCGGTCTCGACAATCACGCCGTCGGCATCCTCAATCACCAGTTGCAAACGAAAATGCATCGTCCATCTCCTCAACCCAGGCCAGTTTTGCCGAGCGAAGGCTGGTGTTGAGCAGGGCCCTGTCGAAATGCATCCAGCGGCTCCATTCGATGACCTGCTTCGCCCGCTCCCGGAACTGTCCCGCATCCTCCAGCACCTCGTCCAATAGATCGGCGAGAAGATCGATGACCTCGAATGGGTGGCGAATGCGCTGAGGGTCGGTCATATACGATCGCCCGCTTCCGCACCATTCCGGCGGCGCTCCCCATTTGCCGCCAATGCAAATTGGCCAGAAACGCGGACGCTCGACAAGCATTACCTTCTCCAGGCGGAGCTGGCAGCGCCAGCCACCATAGTCGTAACCAATGCGTTCGCCCGGCGTCAGGCAAAAGCTCGAAAGCGGCTTTTCTGCCGTTTCGCTGAGATCGGAACCGCCATAACCCCGGCGACGACCGAACTCGGCAAGCCCGTGAATCCGAAACTCGTGCCAGCCTCGATCGCCCCACCCCATGCACAGCTGGATCAGTCGGTGAAGCTCGTCAATTGTCATATCCGGCCGCACAAGCAATCGACGCCAAGGCGCAGGACTAACGTCAAGTAGCATCACGTGAAGCTGATAGCGATCCTCGGGATAAACCACTTTGGCCATCGCCAGCAGCTGCCCTATCCCGAGCTCAACCGCTACTCAGTTGAACTCCAGCCCCCGTTTTGCCCTGGTCTCGTTGCCGCCTGCGTCGTCAAGCACAACAGCTTCGACGAAGCCGACCTCCGGCGGCGACGCGGCGTCCTGCACTTCAGCTTTGCGACGCCAAGCGTAAGCCAACGCTGCCGACACATCATACTGCCGAGCTACACGTGCCACGCAGGCACCGGGCGAGAAGGCCTCGGCCAAAATCTTCGCCCGTTCGTCTTCACGCCAGTGTCGCCGACGCTCAGGCCCGCCGAAAACCATGATCTGACCCAGAAAACTCAACGGAGGCTTACCCATCATGCAGCGTGATGGCGGTTCGCCATCAGTTTGACCGCGAACGGCAGTAAAAACGGGCAGCGACGGAAGTTGAAGGCAAAAATTCTAGTGCAAATCTCGAAAAACAGCGTAACATAGATCGTATTTCTTTCGCGCCTCGCCGAACGCCGGTCTCTTCGTTCTGACAGATCGGGGGACTTTGCAAAACAGCCAAGCTTGCTGTCGTATTTGATGTATAGGGAGCCATGTATAAATCCTGCTTGTTGGGGATATTATCAATGCTGTCTTTGGTCACCGGCATGCGGACTGATACAGGTGCGCCGGACGGGTGCAAACGGCAGCGCGATCGTTACCCGCTAGATGTCGGCGTCGTTCGTATCGCGGCTGAGCCTCTCAGATACGGCACTAATTTTGAAATGGCTGAGGCGTGGTGATTACAACAGCATTGTCAGTCCGAAATAGAGATTGATCGCGTCGGGCTGCCGTGGGGTGAAGACTGGGTTAATAGTGTAACCAACGCCGGGCTGGACGTAGAGACCGTTGGTCAGTCGCAAGCTGTAACTGCCGATGATTGTGACGATGTGGTCGTCACTCGGCCGCCCCTGCGCCAGCGCCGACACCGCCGGGGTGCCGAGGCCGTTGTAGGTGACCACCAGCGAGGCCAGGTCGAACGGGCGCGAGGGGATCAGGCCGATGCCGTAGGCGCGCGCTTCGTAGTAGTCGGTATAGAGGTTCACCCGGTCGGTCGCCTTGTTGTAAGACGCGCCCAGGTAAAGACCCCGGAAGGGCATTTTGGCATCGGGCTGGGTCAGTTGCGCGTCGGCAGCGGCGTAGATCGCCCAGTTATCGTGGGTACCGCCGGTCACGTAGTCCCGGTAGTCGGTCGTGTTGTAGAGCCCACCCGCGCGCAGCCATAGCGAGCGCACACCCGGCGCTGAGCTGCGCTTGTATCCCGCCTCGCCGATGTAGAGTGCCTTGGCGCCCGGCACCGAGAAGCGCAGGCCCATGCCGTTGTGCGCCAGTTCCACTCGCGCGCCGCCCGGCGGGATGGAGCGCTGGACGCCGAACTTGACGTAGCTCGCCTCGCCGAAGTTCAGGCGCAGGTTCGCCGCCGGGGTGCCGAACAGGCTGTAGCTGAGGCCCGCCTGCACCGGATTCGCGCCTGCGGGCCAAGGCTTCCCGAAGCCAGGCTGCCGCCCACCGAAACGCCAATGTACTCTTGGCTGTTGTCGAAGTAGCCCATTTTGAGCTCCGCCTTGCCGCCGGCGAATGTCTGGTAATAGCCCAGGTTCGAGATGCGGATGTCGCGCGGGCCGTTGACTGCCTCGAACTCGTTGGTCGTCTTGGTCACGTTGACGAAAAACTGGCCGCCGTCGAGCCCAACCCGGCGGAGGTCGTACGTCGCGAACAAAGTCTGGATGCCAACGTTGTAGGTGGGCGACTTGTGGCCGTTGTAACGCTCTGGACCGGCCGCGCCCTTGTCGCCCACGTTCCTCACGAAGTTGTTGATGCTCAGCCCGAAGACGCCGATCCCCACCTCGGCCAGTGCCGAGCGCACGCCGCCCTCGTCCTGGCCGAGCGT
>Ga0308165_1003479_pt1 | contig 16887 bp, 18 predicted proteins | sample PhyWR2_FD_201032 | JGI IMG/M metagenome (GOLD analysis project Ga0308165, IMG submission 201032) | Phyllosphere microbial communities from UC Gill Tract Community Farm, Albany, California, United States - DLSLW.R2 | ecosystem: Host-associated > Plants > Phyllosphere > Unclassified | place: USA...
ACTGCATCGGCACCGCACTGGAGCAGATCCAGTGGGGCAAGCAGGACATCGTGTTCGCCGGCGGCGGTGAAGAAGAACACTGGAGCCAGTCGTTCCTGTTCGACGCCATGGGCGCCCTGTCCAGCAAGCGCAACGACACCCCGGCACAAGCCTCCCGCGCCTACGACGCCGACCGTGATGGTTTTGTCATCGCTGGCGGTGGCGGCATGGTGGTAGTCGAGGAACTGGAACACGCCCTGGCCCGTGGCGCGAAAATCTACGCGGAAATCGTTGGCTACGGCGCGACGTCCGATGGCTACGACATGGTTGCCCCAAGTGGTGAAGGTGCGATCCGCTGCATGCAGCAGGCGCTGTCCACCGTCGATACCCCGATCGACTACCTGAACACCCACGGCACCTCGACCCCGGTCGGCGACGTCGCGGAAATGAAAGGTGTACGTGAAGTGTTTGGCGACAAGGCACCGGCCATCAGCTCCACCAAGAGCCTGTCCGGTCACTCCCTGGGCGCCGCCGGTGTTCATGAAGCGATCTACTGCATGCTGATGATGGAAGGCAACTTCATTGCCGGCTCCGCCAACATCGACGAGCTGGACCCGGAAGTGGCTGACCTGCCAGTGCTGACCAAGACTCGCGAAAACGCCAAGATCGACACCGTGATGAGCAACAGCTTCGGTTTCGGTGGCACCAACGCGACGCTGGTACTCAAGCGCTGGGAAGGCAAGTAATCCCCTTCTGCTGCGCCGTACCTGAAAACGCCCCGACTGGTTCGGGGCGTTTTTTTTGCCTACCCCCCTCCTCTGTAGGAGCGAGCATGCTCGCGATGGTCGTCAACGATAACGCTGGCTGCCTGAATGCCCGCGGTGACTGGGCTACCATCGCGAGCATGCTCGCTCCTACAGGGGGGCGTAATCACCTGTTCAAGATGAAGCATTTGTCATGCAACCAAACGCCCTGCGACCGAATGTCGCGGATTTTGCGGGCTGCAGCACTGTTGCGAATTTCGCAATGAATCTTTACCGATTTCGCGCGTTTACTTAGCCGGCTAACAAATCCTATAACTGAGTCCTGCACACGCCTTGCTGCAGATCACAGAAATTGGAGCTAGCAGATGACTGTAAAAGTAACTGAACGCGACGATTCACACATGTCCCATGAAGGCGTAGCCGCCGGTATCCGTATCTGGGACGTGCATCAACAAGACTTGCTGGTCGGGATGTTTCATAACGAAATCGACGCCCACAACTACAAGGCCGAACTGGAAATACAAGAGCGGCAACGCGAGCTACGCTCCGCATGAAACCACAGCATTAAAAACGACAAACCCCGCCATGAGCGAGGTTTGTCGTTATGCAAGCAGGCTTACCACATCAGATCGTCAGGGATCTGGAAGGCTGCGTACGGATCGTCCTCAGCCGCCGCTTCTTCGGTCTGCACATTCAACTGCACGATGCGCTGCGGGTCGCGCTCCTGGATCTTCAGGGCCGCTTCACGGGGGATCACTTCGTAACCGCCGCCATGGTGCACGATGGCCAGCGAACCGTTGCTGAGTTTGTTGCGCATCAGCGTGTTGACGGACAGGCGCTTGACCTTCTTGTCGTCGACGAAGTTGTAGTAGTCCTCAGTGGTCAGCTTTGGCAGGCGCGTGGCTTCGATCAGTTGCTTGATCTGTGCGACACGGGCCTTGGCTTCGGCTTTCTCCTGCTGCTGGCGATTGAGTTCCTGGTCCCGCTTGACCTTCTCGGCCTTGGCTTCCTGGGCGGCACGCTGCTGGGAGTCATCGAGTTCAATCTGCCCCTTGTGGGCCAGACGTTGCTGCTTCTGCTTCTCTTTGCCGACCTGCTTGGCCTGCTTTTGGTTGACCAGCCCTGCTTTGAGCAACTGGTCGCGAAGGGAAATGCTCATGGTGCTTGTTTCTCGCTTGGGCCGCTGCTCAACCGCAGCTGGGTAAATTCTTTTCCTGGCGTTTGGCTTCGCCCCACAGGGCGTCCAACTCTTCGAGGGTGCAATCTTCCATGGGTCGGTGGGTGTCGCGCAATGCCTGTTCGATAAAACGGAAGCGTCTTTCGAACTTGCCGTTGGCGCCACGCAGCGCAGTTTCCGGATCGACTTTCAAATGACGCGCCAGATTGACCACCGAAAAAAGCAGATCACCGACTTCATCGGCAATCGCTGAGGGGTCGTCAGCGGCCATCGCTTCGAGGATTTCGTCGAGTTCTTCACGCACCTTGTCCACCACCGGCAAGGCATCGGGCCAATCGAACCCCACCTGCCCCGCACGCTTTTGCAGCTTGGCCGAACGGGACAATGCCGGCAACGCGGCCGGCACGTCATCGAGCAACGACAATTGCTCAGGCGCCTCGGATTTCTCGGCGCGCTCCTCGGCCTTGATCGCTTCCCAACGCTGCTTGACCTGTTCCTCGCTCAGGCGCGGAACATCCAGCGGTGCGTACAAATCGCCCGTGGGGAATACGTGCGGGTGACGGCGGATCAGCTTGCGCGTGATGCTGTCGATGACGCCGGCAAATTCGAAGCGCCCTTCTTCACGTGCCAGTTGGCTGTAATAAACCACCTGGAACAGCAAATCACCCAGCTCGCCCTGCAAGTGATCGAAGTCACCTCGCTCGATGGCGTCGGCCACCTCGTAGGCTTCCTCAAGCGTATGCGGGACGATGGTGCCGTAGGTTTGCTTGATGTCCCAGTGACAGCCGAACTGCGGGTCGCGCAGACGGCTCATCAGGTGCAGCAGGTCTTCAAGGCTGTACATCATTCACTCTCACCACATCTGAACCTGTAGGGGCGACGGTGCGACGATTCGACTTGCTCGCGATGAGGGCGTGTCAGCAGTATTTGATTGCCTGACACACCGCTATCGCGAGCAAGCTCGCTCCTACAGTGGGTCTCGTGGTCTCATGGGGTTCGGTTGCGCCGCGTCTCGATGATGTTCGGCAACTGTGAAATCCTGCCCAGCAACCGCCCCAGTGCATCCAGGCCTGGAATCTCGATGGTCAGGGACATCAGTGCGGTGTTGTCCTCCTTGTTCGAGCGCGTGTTGACCGCCAGCACGTTGATCCGTTCGTTGAGCAGCACCTGCGAGACATCACGCAGCAGACCGGAACGATCGTAGGCACGGATGATGATGTCCACCGGGTAGGTGAGCACCGGCACCGGGCCCCAACTGACCTGGATGATCCGCTCCGGTTCGCGACCGGCCAGTTGCAACACCGAGGCGCAGTCCTGACGGTGGATGCTGACACCACGGCCCTGGGTGATGTAGCCGACGATGGCGTCCCCCGGCAGTGGCTGGCAGCAGCCGGCCATTTGCGTCATCAGGTTGCCGACGCCCTGGATCTGAATGTCGCCGCGCTTGCCCGGCTTGTAGCCGGTGGCCTTGCGTGGGATCAGCTCCAGCTGTTCGTTGCCTCGCTCCGGCTCGACCAGTTGCTGCGCCAGGTTCACGAGTTGCGCCAGACGCAAATCGCCAGCACCGAGCGCGGCAAACATGTCCTCGGCGGTTTTCATGTTGGCCTTGTCGGCCAGTTTCTCAAAATCCACCGCCGGCAGGCCGAGGCGATTAAGCTCGCGCTCCAGCAGGGTTTTACCGGCGGCAACGTTCTGGTCACGCGCCTGCAACTTGAACCAGTGGACGATCTTCGCCCGCGCTCGGGACGTGGTCACGTAACCCAGGTTCGGGTTCAGCCAGTCGCGGCTTGGCGTGCCGTGCTTGCTGGTGATGATCTCGACCTGCTCGCCGGTTTGCAGGCTATAGTTGAGCGGTACGATGCGCCCGTTGATCTTCGCGCCACGGCAGTTATGGCCGATTTCGGTGTGCACACGATAGGCAAAGTCCAACGGCGTTGCCCCCTTGGGCAAGTCGATGGCGTGACCGTCCGGGGTAAAGATGTAGACCCGGTCCGGCTCGATATCGACGCGCAGTTGTTCGGCGAGGCCGCCGATATCGCCAAGCTCTTCGTGCCACTCGAGCACCTGACGCAGCCAGGAGATTTTTTCTTCGTAGTGGTTGGAGCTGGGTTTGACATCGGTGCCCTTGTAGCGCCAGTGCGCGCAAACGCCCAGCTCGGCTTCTTCGTGCATGGCATGAGTGCGGATCTGCACTTCCAGCACCTTGCCTTCAGGACCGATCACAGCGGTGTGCAGCGAGCGGTAGCCGTTCTCTTTCGGGTTGGCGATGTAGTCGTCAAATTCTTTCGGGATGTGTCGCCACAGCGTGTGGACGATCCCCAGCGCGGTATAGCAGTCGCGCATTTCCGGCACCAGCACACGGACCGCGCGCACGTCGTAGATCTGGCTGAACTCCAGGCCCTTGCGCTGCATTTTGCGCCAGATGGAATAGATGTGCTTGGCCCGCCCACTGATGTCGGCTTCGACACCGGTGGCCTGCAACTCGCTCTTTAGCTGGCACATCACGTCGCTGATGAAGCGCTCGCGATCCAGGCGCCGCTCGTGCAGCAGCTTGGCAATTTGCTTGTACTGGTCGGGCTCGAGGTAACGGAAGGACAGATCCTCCAGTTCCCACTTGATATGACCGATACCCAGGCGGTGCGCCAGCGGTGCATAGATGTCGAAAACTTCACGGGCAACGCGATTGCGCTTCTCGTCATCGGCGGTTTTTACCGCACGGATCGCGCAGGTGCGTTCAGCCAGTTTGATCAAGGCAACACGCACGTCGTCGACCATGGCCACGAGCATCTTGCGCAGGTTTTCCACCTGCCCCTGAGTGCCCATCACCATGGATTTACGCGGGCTCAGGCTGTCGCTGATCGCCGCCATGCGCAGCACGCCGTCGATCAGTTTGGCCACCACCGGACCAAAGCGCTGGCTCACGGCCGGTAGCTGGATCTGCCCTTCGCGGACGCCACGGTACAGGACCGCAGCGACCAGGGAGTCCTGATCGAGTTTGAGGTCGGCGAGAATCTCGGCGATCTCAAGGCCCGTGCTGAAACTCGAGGTCCCTTCGGACCACAGGTTTTTTGCCGCATTGGCCTGTTGTTCTGCCGCACGAGCGAACTCGCACGCGTCCTTCAAGGCTTCGCGATCCAGTGCCATGTCGACACTGACCGCATGATCGAGCCAAGCCTCGAGATTGATACTGCCGTCGGTGTTGATCGGCTGGTGTGCTCTCACCTGTACCATCTTGCTTTACCTTCCCTACGACGCAGATTCAATGCGTCAAATCGCTGACCTTCGTTGCCGGTGCACTCGCGGGGCGAGACGAGTGCTGCACGGGCGGGTCAGTCGGACCAGACGAGCCGTCCTAGCTCGCTTCAAATAACGCCATGGCCTCGACATGTGCCGTCTGAGGAAACATATCGAGAATCCCGGCACGTTTTAACCGGTAGCCCTGCTTGATCAATTCGACCGTGTCGCGCGCCAGAGTTGCAGGGTTGCACGACACATACACCAACCGTTCGGCGCCCAGTGTCCTGAGTTTGCGTACCACCTCGAAAGCGCCGTCTCGCGGTGGATCCAAGAGTACCGCACAAAAGCCTTCGCGCGCCCATTCGGCATCGGTCAAAGGCTGGGATAAATCGGCCTGAAAAAACGTCGCATTATGCAGATTGTTGCTCGCGGCGTTCGCGGCAGCCCGATCGACCATCGCCTGCACACCCTCGACCGCCACCACTTCGCGAACGACCTTCGCGAGCGGCAAGGCGAAGTTGCCCAAACCACAGAATAGATCGAGAACACGCTCATCTGCTGTCGGTTTCAACCACTGCAGCGCCTGGGCGACCATCGTTTCGTTGACCGCGGCGTTGACCTGGACGAAATCGCCCGGCCGGTAAGCCAGTTCCAGATCCCACCGTTCGAGGCGGAAGCCCAGGCTCTGATCGCCGTCGACCGGGTGTGGTTGGCCCTCGCCATGCAGCCACAATTGCGCCTCATGGAACGCGCAGAAATCCTTGAGGACGGTCAGGTCGGCATCAGACAACGGCGCCATGTGGCGCAGCAACACCGCCAGCTTCGTTCCGCTGAACAACTCCACATGCCCAAGAGCCTGCGGTTTGCTCAAGCGACGTAACATCTCCGGCAGACGCGTCATGATCGGTTGCAAGGGCTGTACCAGCACCGGGCATTCGTCGATGGCGACGATGTCCTGACTGCCCGCCGCACGGAAACCCACCTCGAGCTTTTTCGCCTTGAGATCCCAACGCACCGCCACGCGGGCGCGTCGACGATAAGCAAACTCCGCACCGGTCAATGGCGCAGCCCATTCTTCAGGCTCGACGCCTGCAACCCTGGACAATTGCTCCGCGAGCATGCGCTGTTTCAGGGCAAGTTGTTCATCGTGCGGCAAATGCTGGACACTGCAACCGCCGCAACAACCGGCGTGTTTGCACGGTGCCGGACGCCGCAGCTCGCTGGCGGTGAACACCCGCTCGGTACGCGCCTCGACCACTTTGCCGTGGGCACCCAACACTCGGGCCTCGACTTCTTCCCCGGCCAGTGCGCCAAGCACAAACCAGGTACGACCTTCGAAAAATGCGATGCCGCGACCGTCACTGGCAAGGCGCTCGATGCTCAAGCGCTGCTTCTTGCCGGTCGGAACCTGCGGCGCCTTGGTGCCACCGGTGGGCTGGAAGCGCAGGCCTTTCTCATGCTTGGCCATCAGTTGGGCGCGTCGAAAATGCCGGTGGACAGGTAACGGTCGCCACGGTCGCAGATGATCGCGACGATCACCGCGTTTTCAACTTCTTTGGACAGGCGCAGCATGCCGGCCACGGCACCGCCCGAGGACACGCCACAGAAGATGCCTTCTTCGCGGGCCAGGCGACGGGTCACGTCCTCGGCTTCGCTTTGCGCCATGTCGATGATGCGATCCACGCGGTCAGCCTGGTAGATCCTGGGCAGGTACTCCTGCGGCCAGCGGCGGATGCCGGGAATCGACGCGCCTTCCATCGGCTGCAAACCGATGATCTGCACGTTATCGTTCTGCTCTTTCAAATAGCGCGAGGTGCCCATGATGGTGCCGGTCGTGCCCATGGAGCTGACGAAGTGCGTGATGGTGCCCTGGGTCTGCCGCCAGATTTCCGGGCCGGTGGTGGTGTAGTGCGCCTCGGGGTTGTCACCGTTGGCGAACTGGTCCAGCACCTTGCCACGGCCTTCGGCCTCCATGCGTTGGGCGAGATCGCGGGCACCTTCCATGCCTTCTTCCTGGGTGACCAGGATCAGCTCGGCGCCGTAGGCGGTCATGGCAGCCTTGCGTTCGGCGCTGGAGTTGTCTGGCATGATCAGGATCATCTTGTAACCCTTGATCGCGGCGGCCATCGCCAGGGCGATCCCGGTGTTGCCCGACGTCGCTTCGATCAGCGTATCGCCGACGTGGATCTGCCCGCGCAACTCGGCACGAGTGATCATCGACAGCGCCGGACGGTCCTTGACCGAACCCGCCGGGTTATTCCCTTCAAGCTTGAGCAATAGGGTGTTGCTGGTGGCGCCAGGCAGGCGCTGCAAACGAACCAGCGGAGTGTTGCCGACGCAATCGGCGATGGTTGGGTACTGCAAGGTCATGGCGTATTCGCAATCCAGACTGCGGGGGCGCCTATCATACCGGCAAACGTGGGCAGGCCATATCACGCAAAGTGTGGTGCTTATGGCTTATGGGAATAAGCGATTCATTTCCTGTGGGAGCGCGTGTGTCAGGCGCCCAGCGGCGCTCTCGGGTTCATCGCGAGCGTGCTCGCTCCTACAGGGGCGTCGTCTTCGGCCAACAGGCGTATGTTCAGGCGCAATCCGGTGCCGGTGTTCTCAGCCCAGAGTTGTCCACCCTGGCGTTGCACCGCGTTGCGCGCGATGCTCAGGCCCAGGCCGAAGCCACCGTTGCCCGGGCGTGAGCCGTCCAGGCGAATGAACGGCGAGAAGATCCGCTCCAGGTCTTCTTCATCCACCCCACCGCCCTCGTCTTCCAGCCACAAATGCCAGAAGTCACCCTCCCGGCGGCCATCCAGGCGCACGATGCCATCCGTCGGGGAGTGACGAATGGCGTTGCGCAGGATGTTTTCCAACGCCTGTGCCAGGGTGTTGAGGTTGCCGCGCACCCAGCAGGACGCGTCCACCCGGCATTGCAAGCGGCCCGAGGGGCAGGCGCTTTCGTAGCAGGCGTTTTCCGTGAGCATTTCCCATAGGGCCTGAACCTGAATCGCTTCGTCAGGCAACGGCGCGCGCTCGGTATCGAGCCAGGCCAGTTGCAGCGTGTCCTCGACCAGGCGCTGCATGCCATCGACTTCGCGGCCGATGCGCTCGCGCAGTTGTGCCAGGTTCTGCTCGCCTTCGCTGGCCACGCGCAAACGGCTCAAGGGCGTGCGCAATTCATGGGACAGATCGCGTAGCAGTTGTTGTTGCAGGGCCACGGTGCTTTGCAGGCGTTCGGACATGTGATCGAACGCGCGGCCCAACTCGCCCAGTTCATCGGAACGGTTGGTGGTTCGCCGCGACAGGCGCACGCCCAGTTGGTCGGCACGCCAGGCGTTGGCCTGCTCGCGCAATTGATTGAGGGGCACCACCAGCAGGCGATACAACCCGATACACAGCAGCAGGGTGAACAAACCGGGAATGACGCCATTGGTGATCACGCGCCAGAACATCTGATAGCGCCCGGGCTGGAAGCGCTTGGGCAGTTCAATCACCAGGCTGCCGGCCGAAGGATCACCGGGAAACGGCACGCGCATCCACGGCAGGTTGTTCTTGTGGATCGGCCAATCGAGGCCACGCAGGAACGTCAGGCGTTCGATCTGCTGATCGGTCAGCGGCAAGTTGCTCAATGACTGCAAATCACCGCTGATTACGCCCGACCATCCGTGCTCACGCTGGCGCATCAGCGCAAGCCAGGCATCGACGCCGTCGCTTTGCCCCTGGTGCCACGCCTGTTCGGCTTCGGCAGCGTATCGCGTCAGTGTGCCCCGGGCCTCGTCCGAGAGAAACTGGTTGCGTTGCTCCATGTAGCGACCCCAGGACCAGCTCAACCAGATCATCAGCAGACAGAAGCACACCAGCAGACAGGCGAGCTTCCAGAACAACGAATGTCGGCCCGGCAGGTCAGCCCACTTCATGGTCGGCACTCAAGACGTAGCCTTTGCCCCAGACCGTGCGCACTTCGCGCTCGGTGTAGCCGATGGCCTTGAGCTTGCGGCGGATCTGGCTGATGTGCATATCGAGACTGCGGTCGTGCGCCGAGTACCCGCGCTGCAATACGTGCTGATAAAGGAAGGCCTTGCTCAACACTTCATCACCGTTGCGGTTGAGCGTGTCGAGCAAGCGGTATTCGCTGCGAGTAAGGCCGGCGGCCTGTTGACCGCAGAACACGTCAGAACTTTCTTCATCAAAGCGCAGGTTGTCCGCTGCCGGTGCAACCGGTTCGATGGCCGGCCGCCGGTCAAGCGCGACGCGGCGCAGTATCGCTTCCAGACGCACGCACAATTCGGCCATGCTGAAGGGCTTGGGCAGGTAATCGTCGGCGCCAAGGCGAAACCCGCTGATGCGATCGGCCTCGGCCCCCAGTGCAGACATGAGCACCACCGGGGTGGAATGGCTCTGGCGCAACTCGGTCAACACCGACAGGCCATTGAGGCCCGGCAACAGAATATCCATCAACACCACGTCGAAGGTTTTCTCACGGGCCATCGCCAGGCCCTCCTGCCCGTTCTGGCACCAGGTGACCTGGAAACCGCTGCGGCCCAACTGCTCGTGTACGTAGGCACCGAGCACCAGGTCGTCTTCGATGGAAAGAATTCGGGGATGGCCAACAGCGATGGGAGTCATGATTATCTGCAAATAATTCTCAGTTGATGATTATTCAAGATTGCCTCGCCCGGGACAAGCCGAGGTTGACTGGCACCCTCAAAGCCCCGACCAACCCGACGAATGGCGACATCAATTTTACGAGCAATGCCCGCGAGCAAATCGCTACACTGCTCAAATGGCGCGCACCGGACGTGCGCACCGGTTCCTAAATGGCGGGATGCGGGAGAGTGGCGTGCTCAAGAAACTGGGAATAAAAGGTCGCGTGCTGTTGCTGACCTTGCTTCCAACCAGCCTCATGGCGTTGGTGCTGGGCGGCTATTTTACCTGGGTACAGCAATCGGACCTGCAAACCCAACTGATGCAGCGCGGCGAAATGATCGCCGAACAGCTCGCGCCTCTCGTCGCTCCGGCCATGAGCCACAATGACGCCGAGTTGTTGGAGCGCATCGCCACCCAGTCCCTGGAAACGCCCGACGTACGCGCAGTGACGTTCCTTGCGCCAGACCGCACGCCGCTGGCCCACGCCGGCCCGACCATGCTCAATCAAGCCCCTCTGGGCAATGGCTCGCAAATGCTGCGACACAGCGGCAACGACGCGACCCGCTACCTGCTGCCCGTGTTCGGCAAACACCGCAACCTGGCCGGCGACCTGATTCCCGAAGAAACCGAGCGCATGCTGGGCTGGGTCGAACTGGAAATCTCGCACAACGGCATGCTCCTGCGTGGCTACCGCAGCCTGTTCGCCAGCCTGTTGCTGATCGCCGCCGGCCTGGCCGCCGCGGCGTTGCTGGCGTTGCGCATGGGCCGCACGATCAACCGGCCACTGAACCAGATCCAGCAGGCAGTGGCGCAACTCAAGGACGGTCACCTGGAAACCCGCCTGCCGCCCCTCGGCAGCCAGGAACTGGATGAACTGGCCTCCGGCATCAACCGCATGGCCGGCACCTTGCAGAATGCCCAGGAAGAGTTGCAGCACAGCATCGACCAGGCCACCGAAGACGTACGCCAGAACCTGGAAACCATCGAGATCCAGAACATCGAGCTGGACCTGGCGCGCAAGGAAGCCCTGGAAGCGAGCCGGATCAAATCCGAATTCCTCGCCAACATGAGCCATGAGATTCGTACGCCGCTCAACGGCATTCTCGGCTTCACTCACTTGCTGCAAAAAAGCGAATTGACCCCGCGCCAGCTCGACTACCTGGGCACCATCGAAAAATCCGCTGACAGCCTGTTGGGCATCATCAATGAGATCCTCGACTTTTCGAAAATCGAGGCCGGCAAGCTGGTGCTCGACCACATTCCGTTCAATCTGCGTGATCTGCTCCAGGACACACTGACCATCCTTGCCCCCGCCGCCCACGCCAAGCAGCTGGAACTGGTGAGCCTGGTGTACCGCGACACCCCGCTGTCGCTGGTGGGCGACCCGTTGCGCCTCAAGCAGATCCTCACCAACCTGGTGAGCAACGCGATCAAGTTCACCCGCGAGGGTACGATCGTCGCCCGCGCCATGCTGGAAGACGAACACGAAGACAGCGTGCAACTGCGTATCAGCATCCAGGACACCGGTATCGGCTTGTCCAACGAGGATGTGCGCGCACTGTTCCAGGCCTTCAGCCAGGCCGACAACTCGCTGTCCCGGCAGCCCGGTGGCACCGGCCTGGGCCTGGTCATTTCCAAGCGATTGATCGAACAGATGGGCGGCGAGATCGGCGTCGACAGCACCCCTGGCGAGGGGTCGGAGTTCTGGATCAGCCTCAACCTGCCCAAGACCCGCGACGATGCCGAAGACATGCCCGGTGCGCCGCTGCTCGGACGTCGCGTCGCGGTACTGGAGAACCATGAACTGGCGCGCCAGGCCTTGCAGCACCAACTGGAAGATTGCGGCCTGGAAGTCACGCCATTCAACACCCTGGAAAGGCTCACCAATGGCGTGATGGGCGCCCACCAGACCGATCAGGCCATCGACCTCGCCGTGCTCGGCATTACCAGCAACGACATGCCACCCGAACGCCTCAACCAGCACATCTGGGACCTCGAACACCTGGGCTGTAAAGTGCTGGTGCTGTGCCCGACCACCGAACAGACGCTGTTCCATCTATCGGTGCCCAACCCCCACAGCCAGCTTCAGGCCAAACCGGCCTGCACCCGCAAGCTTCGCCGGTCGTTGTCCGACCTGGTCAACCCGCGCCAGACACGCAGCGAGCCCGGCGAACCGGTCGCCAGCCGCGCTCCGAAAGTGCTGTGTGTCGACGACAACCCGGCCAACCTGCTGCTGGTGCAAACCCTGCTTGAAGACCTCGGCGCCAAGGTACTCGCGGTCGAAAGCGGCTACGCTGCCGTCAAGGCCGTACAAAACGAAACCTTCGACCTGGTGCTGATGGACGTACAGATGCCTGGCATGGATGGACGCCAGAGCACCGAAAGCATTCGCCAGTGGGAAAGCGAACGGCACAGTACGCCGATGCCGATCGTGGCGCTCACCGCCCATGCCATGGCCAACGAAAAGCGCGCCCTGTTGCAAAGCGGCATGGACGATTACCTCACCAAGCCGATCAGCGAACGGCAACTGGCCCAGGTGGTGCTGAAGTGGACTGGCCTTGCCTTGCGCAATCAGGGGCCGGACCGGTCCAGCGACGGCCATGGCAGCGGCCACGAACTGCAAGTGCTCGACCAAGAGGAAGGCTTGCGCCTGGCTGCCGGCAAACAGGATCTGGCCGCAGACATGCTGGCGATGTTGCTGGCTTCGCTGGAAGCTGATCGCGAGGCGATCCGCGTGGCGCGCGAGACCCACGACCACACTGCGCTGATCGAACGGGTGCACCGCCTGCATGGCGCCACCCGTTATTGCGGGGTGCCGCAACTCAGGGCCGCCTGCCAACGCAGCGAAACCCTGCTCAAACAGCAAGACCCGAAAGCCGGCGCCGCGCTGGAAGAACTCGACCGGGCGATCAATCGCCTGGCCGCCCATGCGCGGATTAATGCTTGATCAAACCGCTTTCTGTAGGAGCAGCCGGTCGACGCTCGATTGCTCGCGATGGTCGTCAACGATGACGCGGGCAGCCTGATTCCCCAAGGTGTCCTTGAGTCCATCGCGAGCATGCTCGCTCCTACAGGATTGCAATCTTCCCCCCCAAGGAATAACGCATGCGTACGATTCTCTTCAGCAGTCAGAACTACGACCGCGACAGTTTTCTGGGCGTCGACCTTCCCGCAGGCATCGAGTTGCATTTCCAGTCGGCACGGCTGAGCCTGGACACCGCGGCGCTGGCCGAGCAGTTTGAGGTGGTCTGCGCGTTCATCAACGATGATCTCAGCGCTCCCGTGCTCGAACAGCTGGCCGCCGGCGGCACCCGACTGATCGCCCTGCGCTCGGCCGGTTACAACCACGTCGACCTGGCCGTGGCCAAGCGCCTGGGGTTGACGATCGTGCGGGTGCCAGCCTATTCCCCCCACGCGGTGGCTGAACATGCGGTGGCGTTGATCCTGGCGCTGAACCGGCGCTTGCACCGCGCGTACAACCGCACGCGCGAAGGTGATTTCACCTTGCACGGGCTGACCGGCTTCGATCTGGTGGGCAAGACCGTCGGCGTGGTCGGCACCGGGCAGATCGGTGCGACCTTCGCGAAGATCATGCACGGTTTCGGCTGCCAGCTCCTGGCCTATGACCCCTACCCCAATCCCCAGGTCCAGGCGCTGGGCGCACGGTACATGGAGTTGCCGCAGTTGCTCGCCCAATCGCAGATCATCAGCCTGCATTGCCCACTCAATGCGCAGAGCAAGCACCTGATCAACCGCGACTCCCTGGCGCACATGCAACCCGGCGCCATGCTGATCAATACCGGGCGCGGTGGACTGGTGGACACGCCGGCGCTGATCGACGCCTTGAAGGACGGCCTTCTGGGATACCTGGGCCTGGACGTCTATGAAGAGGAAGCCCAACTGTTCTTCGAGGACCGCTCCGACCTGCCGCTGCAAGACGACGTGCTGGCTCGGCTGTTGACCTTCCCCAACGTGATCATCACCGCGCACCAGGCGTTTCTGACTCGCGAAGCCCTGGGTGCGATTGCGGCGACTACGTTGCAGAATATTGCCGCCTGGGCTGCCGGCAGCCCGCAAAACCGGGTGGATGTCGACTGAACCGGATCGAAGGTCGCTTCTGCGCGCAGTGCGGCAACGATGTCCGTGCTAGCATTCCGCGCAGATTTGGAGGACCCATGGTCGAACACGATTTCCGCTACAACCTGATGAACCCGCAACACACCCTCACCGAATGCCGCGCCCTGGTACCTGGGCGTTATCAGGTCACCGGCAACGGTGGCTCGATTCGCAACAATGACGTGCTGATCGTGACCCTCAAAGGCGCCAAGGACCTGTCCATGCGCCTGACCGTCGAAACGGTTCGCCACCTGATCAACCCGCCCGGCCAATGGGTCGCGGTGGCCAATGGTCCGGTTTTCGGCGAGTTGGCGATCCACACCTGGAAGGTCAATTGCGACAGCTGCGCCAAGGAGCTGAGCTTCGAGTTCGCGGTCGACGCCAAGTTGGGCAACAAGGCTGAAAAGCCAGCCGCCACTGCGCGGATTGCCGAGCTGGGCTGGAAAAGCGTTGGCGAAAAGCACCTGTGCCCGAAATGCCAGGAGCCTGCGTGATGAAACGCCTCGCCCTGACTGCGATGGTCAGCGCCAGCCTGCTGGGCTGCGCTGCCGAGCCGGTGCAACTGCAACAAAACCGCAGCTACATCCTGGAATGGATCGGTGAGCGGCCATTGATGGATTACAGCCACCTGACCATCACCCTCGGCGAAGACGGTCGGGCCTATGGCAGTGGCGGCTGCAACCACTGGTTCGCGCCCTACACGCTCGATGGCGACAAGCTGAGTTTCGGCAAGATCGGCAGCACCCGCAAAATGTGCGCGCCAGCGCTCATGGAGCAGGAAAAACGCTTCCTCCAGGCGCTGGAAGGCGTGCAACGCTGGGACGTGTCGTCGATCGAGCAGATGCGTTTCTGGCCTGCCGAGGGCAAGCCGCTGCGCTGGTGGCTTGAAGAGGGTTGAGCCCTTCACACTGATCGGTCCCGCGTTTGCGCGCGAGACCGATCACGTCTTTCAGTTGGTCGCTTGCAGGGCCTCCAGCTTGGCCATGACCCCCGCCGCTGTCTGTTCGCCCATCAATTGCTCGCGCACCTTGCCCTTGTTGTCGATGATATAGGTCACCGGCAGCGCTTCGCTGCGCGGTAGATCGAAAACTTCGCTTGGGTCCTGTGCGAGCACGGTGAACTTGATGCCCAGCTTTTCACTGGCGCTTTTCAGTTCTTCACCCTGCACGTTGTCGAAGTTGACCCCGAATACGCCGATTTTCCTGGCTTTCAATTGCTCGGCCAGTGTGTTCAGTTCCGGGATCTCGGTGCGGCACGGGCCACACCATTCCGCCCAGTAGTTGAGCACCAGCCATTGCTTGTCCAGTCGTTCGGACGCGACTTTCTGGCCGTTCTGGTCGATCCCATAATCGTTGCCACAGCCCCCCAGCATCAGCGCTGCGAATATCGCGAATGCCGCTGCCAATCGCCTTGTCATGTCGTGATCCTTGTTCAAAATTGAATGCGCCTGCGACCCATCGCCTCCCAAGGTTCAGGATTGCGCGCTGCACAGTTAGAATAGCTGCCACCTTACGCCAAATGCGACCCGCACATGACCGATCTGACGCTTTATCACAACCCGCGCTGCTCGAAATCCCGTGGCGCGCTGGAACTGCTCGAAGGCCGTGGCCTGACCCCGACCGTGGTCCGTTACCTCGATGAACCGCTGGATGCCGCGCAAATCCAGGGCTTGCTGAAAAAGCTCGGGCTGAGCGCCCGGCAGATCCTGCGTACCGGCGAGGATGAATACAAAACCCTCAACCTCGCCGACGCCACCTTGAGCGAAGCGCAGTTGATCGCTGCGATCGCCGCGCACCCCAAACTCATGGAACGCCCGATTCTCGCCGTCGGCGACAAAGCCGTCATTGGTCGTCCACCGGAGCAGATCCTGGAACTGCTGCCATGAGTACGCCGTACATCCTGGTGTTGTATTACAGCCGCAGCGGCTCGACCAACGAGATGGCCCGGCAGATTGCACGGGGTGTCGAGCAGGCCGGGATGGAAGCGCGCCTGCGCACCGTGCCGGCCATCTCCGCAGAATGTGAAGCCGTGGCGCCGGACATCCCCGTCGAAGGCGCGCTGTACGCCAGCGTCGACGACCTGAAGAACTGCGCGGGCCTGGCCCTGGGCAGTCCGACGCGCTTCGGTAACATGGCGGCGCCGCTCAAGTACTTCCTGGATGGCACCAGTAACCTGTGGCTGACCGGTGCGTTGGTGGGCAAGCCAGCGGGCGTGTTCACTTCGACCGCCAGCCTGCACGGCGGCCAGGAAACCACTCTGCTGTCGATGATGCTGCCATTGCTGCACCACGGGATGCTGATTACCGGACTGCCCTACAGCGAATCGGCGCTGCTGGAAACTCAAGGCGGCGGCACCCCCTATGGCGCCAGTCATCACGCCGGTGCCGATGGCAAAAGCGGCCTGGACGCCCACGAAGTGGCGCTATGCCGCGCGTTGGGCATGCGCCTGGCCAAGACCGCACAGAAACTGGAGGGCTGAGGGTGGCCAAGAAGACGAAAGTCCTGCCCGCCATTGAATGGCTCGAACCGCGCGTGCGGGCCATGCGTGTGATCAGCCTGCTGTGTTTTTTCGGCCTTGTGGCGCTGCTGTGCGTCTACTACCTGCTGGTAGCGGATCTTCACGGTGCCCGGCCCTGGGTGATCCTGTTGATCGAACTGGTGCCGTTGCTGTTGCTCGCCCCCGGGATGATCACCGGCAGCCCGCGTGGCCACTCATGGATGTGCTTTGCCGTGAACCTGTATTTCATCAAGGGCGCGCTCGCCGCGTACGACCCGAACCGGCAGTGGTTTGGCGTGCTGGAAATGGGCGCGAGCCTGGCGGTGTTCTGCTCGGCGTTGTTGTATGTGCGGTGGCGGCATCAGTTGAACCGCAAGTTGGCGGGGGAAGGTCAGGTCTCTGTCGCCTGACAGCCCCCCTGTAGGAGCGGGCTTGCCCGCGATAGCGGCGGCACCTCCAGCATCAATGTGTCAGGAGTAC
>Ga0308165_1003480_pt1 | contig 16875 bp, 11 predicted proteins | sample PhyWR2_FD_201032 | JGI IMG/M metagenome (GOLD analysis project Ga0308165, IMG submission 201032) | Phyllosphere microbial communities from UC Gill Tract Community Farm, Albany, California, United States - DLSLW.R2 | ecosystem: Host-associated > Plants > Phyllosphere > Unclassified | place: USA...
CGGCGATGCCTTGCTGGCTGGGTACGTGGTAAACCCGCAGGATCCGCTGACTGCGGCTGAGGTCTACGCGCAGCGCCTAGTCAACATTGACGAGACGAGTGATCCGCAAAAACACTGGAAACGCAAGCTTTGCCAAGCGCAGGGCAAACTTCTAAAAGGCCAAGTCCGCAAAGCATTCTTGGATCGGTGTCTGTCCAACTAGTCTCAAAAAATGAGCAGTACCAGTGGTTAGTTTTCACGCAAAGGCAGCGTGACCATGAAGACGCTTCCCTGGCCCAGCCCTTCGCTACGGGCCTCTACTGTCCCGCCGTGCAAGGCGACGATGTGCTTGACCAGCGCCAGTCCCATTCCCAGGCCGCCCTGTGAGCGGTCCGGCGTGCGCTCGGCCTGGGTGAAGAGCTCAAAGATGTGGGGCAAAAGCTCAGAGGCGATGCCGCTGCCGTTGTCGCTGACGCTCAAGCGCACCTGGCCTTGGTGCACCTCAAGCTCCAGCACGATCTGCCCGCCTTTTGGGGTGTACTTGGCCGCGTTGTTGAGCAAATTGGCCAGCGCCTGGACCAGTCGGGTCTTGTCGCCTGCAACAAAGGCCGGCGCCTGCTGCAGGCGCAGCACCAAGGCATGGCCACGCGAATCGATGAGCGGCCGGGCCTGCTCGAGTGCATTGGCCACCACCGCCTTGAGATCGATGGTCTCGATATGCAGGTCCACCAAGCCGCGCGTGACGCGCGAGATGTCGAGCAAGTCGTCAACGAGCTCGGTCATGTGCGCGACCTGCCGGCTGATGATGGCGCTCACCTCGCGCACCACGGTTTCGTTGCCCGCAGACAAGGCCAGCAGGTGTGCAGCCGTGCTGATGGGCGCCAGCGGGTTGCGCAGCTCGTGCGCGAGCATCGCCAGGAACTCGTCCTTGTGGCGGTTGGCCTGCCTCAGCTCGTCTTCGGCGAGTTTTTGATCGTGGATGTCGGTGCAAGTGCCCATCCAGCGCGTGATGCACCCCTTGTCATCCCTCACGGGCAGTGCCCGGGCCAGCGCCCAGCGGTACTGACCGGAGTGGTGCCTCAGACGAGACTGGTTCTCGTAGAGCTCGCCCGTGGCCAGGCTGTGGCGCCACAGCGCCCAGGCCAGCGGCCGGTCGTCGGGATGAAACACTTCGCTCCAGCCGTCGCCATCGGTCGATCCCTCAGGCAGTCCGGTAAAGTCATACCACTGCTGGTTGAAGTAATCGTGGGCGCCATCGGGCCGCGCTGACCACACCACCTGGGGCATGGCGTTGGCAATGGTGCGGAACTTGGCTTCGCTCTCGCGCAGCGTTGCCTCGGCTTGTTTGCGCTCGGTCTGGTCCACGCCGTGGGCCAGGATGCTGTGCACGGCGCCTTGGGCATCACGCAGCGCGACGTACACAAAATCCAACAATCGCACATCCACAGGTCCACCGGGCCGGTGCTGCAGCCCTATGGGCATACCGATCCCCACAAACCGCTCGCCTGTGGCAAAGGCCGTGTCCAGGAGTTCAAAAAAGCCTTGGCCAGCCAACTCCGGCAGTGCCGTGCGCACAGGCAGGCCTATCAGGGGACGGTTGCCCACGAGCGAGAGGTAGCCATCGTTGACCATCTCAAACACATGCTCAGGGCCTCGCAGCACGGCCATGAAGGCGGGCGCTTGCTTGAAAACGTCGGCCAAGTGTTCCTTGTCTGCGCGCACCTGTGTGAGCAAGCGCTCACGCTCGGCCTCCTGGTGCCTGCGCTGCATGAGCTGGTAGAGCTGCACGAACACAGTGACCTTGGCACGCAAGATGATGGGGTTGACCGGCTTGCTCAGGTAATCAACCGCCCCCAGCGCATAGGCCTGCTCGATCGGGAACGCGCCGGCATCAGCACCGGTCACGAAAATGATGGGCGTGGCGCTGGAGCGCGCTTGGCTGCGAATGCATCTGGCAAGCGCAAAGCCGCTCATGCCTGGCATGCCGACATCGAGCACGACGGCTGCGAAGTCCAGCGTTTCGATTTCGCGTAGGGCCTGCTCGCCGGAGATGGCCAAGACCAGGTTGACTTCGTCTGCGGCCAAAATCTCCTGGAGCAACTCAAGGCTGCCCGGATCGTCGTCGACGAGCAAAATGTTGACGGCTCTGGCAATCACCAAGGATTTCCTTCCGTCTCTTAAGGGTGAGATGCACCCAGCATCGTAATGGCTTTAAGGTCCAGAGCCCACCAGGGCAGCACAAATACACGAGTTGCTCGGTCAAAAATGAGTACTACTTCACAGGAGGCACATGTCTTTAAAGCGCGCAGTGCGTTGAATTGGCCTGAGTTGCGTCGTCAAATTGAAACGGCAAAAAGCTGCCTTGTCAACGCCTTGTACGGACCATTTTTTTGTGCTGGGTCAGGACTTGCGGGTCAAGGAAATGAAAATTAAGCTGCAGCGCAAAATTAACTGCGCACCATGCAGATGCGCCACCTACTTTGCCTATTGCAGCGAGTACCGCGGCAATTCGATGGTGAACACGCATCCTTTGCCTTCAATGTTGCGAACGCTCAATGTACCGCCATCGGCCTCGACGCTTTTTCGCGCAATGCTCAGTCCAAGGCCCATGCCGCTTTTGTCAGTGCTGCGCTGGGTAAAGGGTGTGAACATCTTCTCGGCATTGCCGGGTGGCAGGCCGCCGCAGTGGTCACTCACGTCTATTCGGATATGCTGGCCTGCGGCATAGGCCGCCAGTGTCACTGCCGTATGTGGACGGGTGAACTTGAAGGCGTTATGAAGCAAATTCATCAAGGCCCCCAGCATCAGCTCGTAATTGACCTCAATGCCCAGCCCGGGGTTCACCTCGGCAACGGTAAAGACGCAGTTTTGGGCGGCTGCCTCTAGATCGGCGGCTAGTTTTGCGTCGGCAATGAAGGCTGCAAGTGAGACAAGCCGCTGGGGCTCTGGGGTTTTGCCTTTGGCCGCCACCTCGGTCAAAGCACTGCTGATGAGCTGCGTCATCGATTCGTGGCTGCGCTTTAAAACCGTGCCGACCGCTCCCTTGATCGGCAAATTGCTCGCCTCCAGTGCCTGCACTGCGAGCACGGCTGTTGAGAGTGCATTGCGCAGCTCGTGCAACAAAAAGCCAATCTGCTCGTTTTCATGCAGACTTTTTTGCGCCATGATGAACCCATCGCGCTGAGCGCTGAATTGGGTTGCGGCATCGGCAATGGCATTGTCCAAGCAACCGTTCAGTGTGCGAAATTCGTCAATGCCAAAGGGCACATCGAGCTCAAAAGCCAAGTCCGTAATCGACTGGCAAAGGTCTCCATAATCGTGCACCAACTGCTCCAGGCTATAGCCCAGCTCGAAGAGTGTCTTGCCATGCGCCGCCGCATTAAGGCCCATTTCGGAAAAATTCGAAGTATCGCCACCGGTGGGGTCCGCAATCTCCTGGAAGTCAGTGACATTTTTCCTGCTTTGCTCGTCCTTCAGTGCTCGAATCAACTGGTCAATGAACATCGGGATGCCGGCGTTCAACTGCTCAGCACTTGCAGAGCGCCCGAATCGTTTGCTAACTTTTTCGCTGTGTCGGCCAATCAGCTCTGCGCGGTGGCTGGCTAAAAACTGATGAAGCATGGGTGTAGGCGTTTGTAGCGCTTCAAGCCTGTTGGCGCGTATTCAGGGCGTGGCTTTTCATGACCCATCATGGAGTCAAGCTTGAGCAAGCGAAGGTTCGTTTTATCTGATTTTTGCCCGCTTAGCGTAGCACCTTGTTACGGCAAGGTCCACAAACTGAACCGTATATTTTGTTTCATTTCAAGGCCAAGGCTCGACTTTGCTTGCTCGACTTTTTATTTATCGTGCTGCGGGTGAGCCAAAGATTCAAGCCTATATTCACGGTATTTGCAGGCCACCAGACGTGAGCGCACGCTTAATGTCGGTGGGCCGCATGCGCGTGATAGCTGACCAAAGCCGTGCCTTGCAATGCCACAAAGCGCTCAGGCTTTTACAAGTCTGACACCAGCAGGTACCGGGCCAATACTTGCGTGAGTTCTTTGCTGTCGATGGGCTTGATGAAATAGTGATCAAACCCGGCCTCCTTGGACTGCAAGTGATCATGCGCTTGGTCGTAACCTGTGAGCGCAAGAAGCACGGCTTTTGCCGTCCTGGGGTCCGAGCGCAGCCGCTTGGCCAGCTCATAGCCATCCATTGCGGGCAAGCCGATGTCAAGAATGAACACATCGACCTTCTGGCTGCCTATGCCTGCCAGGGCGCTCTCGGCGTCCTGCTTTACAGTGACCCGGTGTCCCATTGCCCTGAGCAGCGCGGCAAGCGTCTGGCCCGCGTCGACATTGTCATCGACGATCATCAGGCTCAGCGGCTCAGCGGCTCAAGGATCGGCGCTGTGCTGGCGCGAACAGGCTTGTCGCCATCTTGATCGCCAAGGCTGCTCGCCAAAGGCAAGGTGAGCGTAAACGTGCTTCCCGTGCCCGGCCCGTCGCTCCTGCCTGTCGCTTGGCCGCCGTGCAAGGAGACAATATTTTTCACCAGCGACAGTCCCAACCCCAGGCCCCCTTGGGCCAGGTCAAAGTTATGTTTGCCCTGCGTGAACACATCGAAGACATGGGGCAGCAGCGCCGGCTCGATGCCCATGCCGTTGTCTGTAACGCGCAGATGCACCAGCTTGCCTTGTGCCCGTACAACAAGCGCAATCTGCCCGCCCTGGGGTGTGAACTTGGCCGCATTGTTAAGCAAATTGACCAGCACCTGCGTCAGGCGGGCTTTGTCGCCTTTCACAAGTGCAGGGGCTGCGCAGAGGTCAAGCTGGAGGTGATGATGCCGTGCCTCGATGAGTGGCTGGGCCTGCTCGACAGCGCTGCCTACGACCAGCTTGAGGTCGATGAGCTCGGTCTTGAGCTTGACCAGGCCCCGGGTGACGCGCGAGACGTCAAGCAAGTCGTCGACAAGGCTTGCCATGTGCCGCACTTGCCGGCCAATGATCTCGCTTGACTTGCGTACAACCTCGGCGTTGCCGGCCGCCAATTTCAGTAGCTCTGCGGCTGTGCTGATGGGCGCCAGCGGGTTGCGCAGCTCATGCGCGAGCATCGCGAGGAACTCGTCTTTGCGCTGGCTCGCTTGCTGCAGGGCTTGCTCGGCAAGTTTTTGCTCATGGATGTCAGTGCATGTGCCCATCCAGCGGCTGATCTCTCCAGCATTGCCTTGCACTGGCAAAGCCCGTCCGAGCACCCATCGGTAGCCGCCCGAGCGGTGGCGAAGGCGGTACTGAATTTCGTAGGGCTCGCCCGTTGCAAGGCTGCGGCGCCAGTGCTCCCAGGCAAGCGGCTGATCCTCGGGATGAAATATGGCGCTCCATGCTTCACCGTCTGCGGAGCCTGCGGGGATACCGGTAAAGTCGTACAGCTGCTGGCTGAAATAGTCATGGAATCCGTCGGGCAGCGCTGACCAGATCATCTGCGGCATGGCATTGATGAGGGTGTGAAACTTCGCTTCGCTCTCTTGGATATCGGGCGCAAACTGTGAAAGCTGCTCGAGCGACTCAGCCAGTGCCTGGTCCATGGCGTCGTTGAACTGCACCATCTCTGCCAGCGCGGCAGGCACGCGCGCTTGAGAGCTGCTTGTCCACAGCGTGAGGACACTTCTTCGAACGGCTCGGTAGTGCGAAACCAACTGGCTGCTCGTCAAGCCCGCACTCAGAGGCGCCAGGCCAAGCAAGCCCGCATGGGCTTTGCTTGTCGCCTGTGGCGCGTCCAGATCGCTGGCAATTGTCTCCAGCAGGAGTGAAGCATGATCGCGCAAGGCCACAATGTGCGCCTGCAAGGCAGGCCCGTGCATTGCCGCAAAAGTCTCCCAGCCTTGCAAAATGGCGCCCTTGTTTTGCTTGATAAAGGTGGACAGGGACGTAGAAGGCATTTGTGAACGCAGAAAAACAAATCGCAGCCAATGTTTGCCAATGGCTCCAGCTGGGCGATTGCTGGATCGGCGTTGCGCTTGGGTTGCGCTGATGAGCATGAGCATCAGCGGCTCGGGGGACCGACTTTATCAGAGCCTCAATTGGTACGCATTGATCAGATGAAATAGGCATTGGCAAGCGCAGATTCGCAGAATCTGGCAAGAACTAGGGCCAGCAGGCGCTGGATTTGAGGGAAAGGCCAGGCCACGCCGAACTGGCACCTGTAACTGTGGCGCGGCAAATCACATGAGGTTTTATTGTCTGAATTATTTGCGTCGCAACAGGCATCGGCCGCCAAGCAGGAAAATGAACGGCAATGCGCTCAATGACAAAGTTGGCGAAGAGCACCACCTTGCTCCCCCAAAGGGAGGTGCGAAGGTAAAGCGAAGCTACAAAAGCAAAGCCATAAGCAGTCTTTTTTAGATAAAGATCCGCTCAACCTCATCAAGCGTGACCTGGTCGTGGCGCCTGTCGTAGAGGCCCGTCGTGCGCGCGCTCTCATGGTTAGCCATCTGCTGGGCGATCTCGAGCTTGCCGCCATTGCGCAGGTATTCGGTGATACCGGTAGCCCTGAAGGTGTGGCAGCCGATCTTCGTCTGGATGCCAGCCTGCTCGGCCCGCCGGCCGATCATGCGCCAGACGTCGGACTGGCTCATGGGCCGATTTGAGAGCGCCGTGCTGCGGCCCGTGGCCGTGCAAAACAGATAGCTTTTCGCGCTTGGCGCTGCCAGCGCCATGTAGGCGTGCAGGTATTCGTCCAGGTTGTGGTGGCACGGCATCTCGTGCTGCTTGCCGCCTTTTTCCTGCAGCCGCACCCAGGTGCGCCGGCCCTGGACATACACGTCCTCGGCACGCATCTTCACCGCCGCCCCCACCCGCGCGAAGGTGTAGACCATGAGGCCAATGAGCGCGCGGTCGCGCAGCCCGATGAGGGTGGCGGTGTCGATCGCATCCATGAGCGCGCGCGCCTCATCAGCGCCCAGCACCGGTGTCTTGCCTTTTTTGGCCGAATGCTTTGGCCCCCGCACTGCCGCGGCCGGATTTGACGGCATCACCTGACCCACGACCAGCCAATCAAAAAGCGTGCGCAGCGCGGCGAGCTGCAGCTTGACCGAAGGCGCCGTCATCTCCTGCTGCAGACCTTCGACGTAGGCGGCAACATGGACGGGCTCGATCTCCTGCAAGGTGTGCAGGCCGTGCTCGGCGCACCAGGCGGCAAACCGGCTGGCCGCGCCAGCGTAGGCGCGCCGGGTGTTGGGGTTGCGGATCTGGGCGGTGAAGAATTCGAGTGTTCGCCGCGCTGCCTGGGCCGTGGGGGTGTACAGCAGCGGCAGGTTTGCGCCCGGCAAGGCAGGCAAGGTGCTCACGCGGGTCAAGGCTTGGGGCATAGGACGGCGCTGGTTACTCGTGAATGATAAAGGACATTAGCATTCAGAAAAAATAAATTTTTGATTTGAAAGAAACTTGAAAAGTTTCACTGCTTTCAAGCGCAGATAGTTTGTCGGCATTGTTAACGTCATCGCTGGCTACGATCAAATTAACGGTAAATTTTTTTGCATCCAACATTTGCAATTTGAACCCTTCAAGACCTGTGCATGCGCGTTCGAGGATTTAAGCCCTTTATCAGCCTAAATTGGGCGAGGTTTGCCAACAAGGTAGACTTTTCCCTCATCTCGGATAATCTTTCCGACAAATACTTTATCATCGTCAATGTATTTTACCTTTCTCACCTTAGCCTTTTCATCCAGCGCATGAATAACAAAAAAGGATGCAATCCCATTGTTGTTTTCAAATGCCCAACGAATCCAAAGTTCCTGATTTTTCGTTCCAACGGGTCGATCTTTCCAGTCGCTATCCAAAATCAAGGCAGTTGTTGTTTTTTCTACCTTGTCGAACGTTGTGTGGTCTCGCCAGCCAGTAAAGACAGGCATTTTCAGGTAGCGTGAGTAGCCACCCCATTCGTTGTTTTGATTGACCAATCTCTCCTGTCCATTTGCAGATATTGTGTAGACATTCAAACGCGCCCACATCTGTGACATCAAAGTAATGGTCATGAACAAACTTTCAAGTTAGAGCAAGTATTCCCATTACGACATAACGCTCTGGTTTAGTCAAAACCAAATTGCAGCCTAGCTTTCAGCTACCGACTTTATTCATCGTCTAAGCTGCAAGATTGTTTCTACCAAAATTTAATTGGCAAGAAATTATTAAACACGCACAGCTTAAAATTTTCACTTCCAACAATAAGTTATTTTTCTGCAATTTGACCAGAACTTTTTAAGCAAATTACACTTCTTTCAAAAAAGCATACAAGCTCTTAAAGCCAAAATATTTTCTTTTAAAAATTCTTTCCTATTTTTGTAAAAGCTTTTTAAGGATTCCACTTGGGGAATCCTGATTAAGTAAAATTCTTTTTTAATTTTATTCCCTCTACTATGAGAAAACTCAAAAAATTTTCTTACTTAACTCGTTTCCTAAAGGAGAAGTTGAGGAGCTGAGCGACGAGACTTCGAGTAGGAAACGCACCTTCGGTGGTTCCCATGCTGACAGAGACAAAAGAAAGGGGCGAAGCCCCCTTACAAACAAACAAACAAACTCATATCAATAGAGTATCCAATAAAACAGGATGGGGTTTCAAAGAATATTTATCTTCATAGCTTTAGCAGGGTATTAAGTGATAGGTATTCAATGATACCTGGAAGCACTAGCGCAACTCGACGCACACTTGCAGTGTGAGTGACCTGTCGGATTTCTTTGAAATAATATCAACGTGATTTCCTGGTCTCTGTTGACAAATTGTTCTTCAATTTCGCAATGAACTCATCTTGTGTACGGTAGCCAAAATTTTGATGGAGCCGGATTTGATTGTAGTGCTGCTGTAAGTCGCAAATGATGACCTTAGCTTTTAGCAAGTTATGCACTAACTTCATGGCCAAACATTTATTCCTGAAAGTTTCAATTGGTGTGATTTTGCTGTGGCTTTTCCGGTTTTCTCTTTACCGATTCCAACCTTTTATATTTGGCACAGCACAGCAATGCCAGGCTGCTAAACCCGGTCTCGTTGTCACTGTACGAACAGCGTGATGTACCGTACACGCCGATGGGTTCGAGCTTTATCGTGCCTCTAGTACTTTAGGACCGCTTAGTCGCGTCGTTCTCAAAATGGCAGAACTTCCTGGGGCAAATATAAATCCTGGTGTCGCTCAGGGTATGGCGTTTAGCGACCACCCCCAGCGCTATTTGCAACTCGTCTTGCGCAGTATTCAAACAATCTGCTGGGTACTGAATCATCGCTGATTCATTTCCATGCCTCTTTGCAGAAAAGAGCATTTTTTCAAGTAAGAATTAATTTGAAATTCACCGGGCGGATCAATCCCATCGTGGGATGAATATTAGCGCTGCAAACATCATGCTTTCGACAAAAACTTGAACGTCATCTGCGCCACACACCTCTCAAACTGATCGAAAGACTGCGAGATCACCCAGTTTTTCGTGGCAGATTCCATCAACGGTTTACCTGAAAAAACCTAGCAGGAAATTTTAAGTCATTCAAAATTTCTTGCTATTTGTGCTACGAATAGCACGAGTAGCATAAAAAAATTACTTGCTTGTGTTTTTAGATGTTTTGAAGCACTTGTTGGCAGCACCAAGTAGTCGCTGGTTGAAAAAGGACCAGATTCAGTTTTCAGAAAATGAAATCTGAACAGCAGAATTTCTTGGTCAATCAAAATTATTTAGTTTTAACGTTATCGGAAAAATAAAAGCTGATTTTTACTGCTACATCTTAACAAGGTGAGAAAAATCATTTTCTTCAATTAGAAAAACCATTTCTGTACCTTCATAATTCCTTAACCCAACAATACCTTCATTGTTTAAAAATTGGATAACCTTATCGAGCTGATAGCTGTTTCTAATAGGGCCATTTTGTCTAATATAATTTTTTTTCATTGATGTTTGCAATTCTCCCCCACGTTTTTTTAATATCAGCCAATCTACGAGTTTGTTTACATCATTTCTCTCTGGCGACAATAGTCCATACTCTCCGAACAGCTTTTTAAAATTGTTCAAGTATAAATTGCAAATCGATATCGCTCCCTTCATTGAATTTGCGCAAATTTCTCCTTCTCCATTTTCAAAGTAATAGAAAATTCCAGCCATTCTTGCAGCATTGTCCGCAATCTTTGAAGCTGCGTCTTTAACACTTTCCAGTTCTTTACCAGGCTTTAATTTCATTTCAACTTCATTGAAAAAATCAACCCACAAATACTGCGCTTCTGAAGACAAATTCAAAATTAAGCCTGGACTCTTTAAATCTAAATTGTCATTTAGAATAAAAACCAGTCTTTCTTTGAATTTTTCTATTTTTTCAAAATTAACGCTATTTTGAATTGAAGGGTATTCTATTGGTCTATTTCCTTGAATAGAGCGAGGATAAGAAACCAGGCATCTGGCAATGAACCCTATGTCTCTGGCCATGCCATCGTTACGTTCAAGAAATTTTCGAAGGCTTTTCTCCTGCGTCATGAGCGATATAGTTAATCGGGCATTATTCAAAGTGAAACTTTCGGAATTTCGCCGATCAACATTTAAGCTGCTGCCATCCCAGATTTGATTAAGCATGCCGAGATCGTTCATAGCGCGGCCATTCAAAATACCGCCTGCTTCATCTGAAATAATTCCTGCAGAAGGCCAGTCCTGATGCAAACCGTAAATGATTGATTCCGGAGTTGCATCCTTATAGATCATTTTTATTTTTTTAGGACGTACTGGTTTTTCTTGATCAAGCGCTATGAGCTTGTTTTCGAGTGATTCGCATTCGACACCTTCCCGGCACGCTTTCCTAATCTGGAATTTAATTTCTTTGCGTTTTTCATTCCATACTTCCAGTCTTGAGTTGTAAATTATTTCCTCTCTTTCATAATTCTTTCTTCTTTCTTTTTCAAATTGAAAAATGGGATCTGTAAAAAAATAATCAACGGATGACTTTCGATCACCCGATTCCGCTATTGTTATAAAGAAAAGGCTGCACGGAGCAGTTAATTTATTCGGTCCTCGTTGAACTTCTATTTTGTTCTGGCATGCCAGCGACATTGCTCCCAGCGCTGATGCGATGACTATATCAAGCGGGACCTGTACATTTTTCTCGATTTCCAAAACAGCATCTTTAATAATGCGCGGCAATCCTGAAACTGCATCTTTTTCTAATTTTGCTTCATTGTGGGTGCGAGGATTTCTTGAATTTCTCATTAATTTATAGCTTATTGATTAATTTAAAAGTTTATTCTATTTAAAGTTAAATAGATATTACTTAATTGAGCATCCTGTGCTTTATGTAGGTAAATGTTTTATTCACCCTGGGTTGCCTGCCCTGGCAATTCAGGAATTTATGCCGTAATTTTTTTCATGATCTAAAACTTCTAATTTTTCGATAAATAACATAGTTTTCGCACCAGGCTGCCACACACGGGTTTTTTTAAATACTTGTTCTGTAGCAGCCTGTTTTTAATTTTACTCTCTCATTTTCAAGGAATGTCCATGGCATTTTCCCAGGCACCCTGAACGCAGCCTTGACGGGCTGTGCCAGATACCTTTCGACAGTCGCTATTGGAACGAAGGAGGTGCTTTTGCATTTCTTTAACTTTAAGTTCCAATCTTTATTTTGGACCATAACCTCACGGAGTATTCATTCATGACATTTACTCATTGTCCCAACTGTCGATCCGAACGCATTGACACGTTCAATACGGGAAGGAAGGCCGGTGGCGCCATTGGCACCGTGGCTGGTGCGGCTAGTGGCGCAGCCAGCGCGCTGGGTGGCGCTGAAATCGGCGGCAGTGTCGGCGCCGTCGCCGGGCCGGCGGGCGCATTGCTGGGCGCTTTTGCCGGTGCCCTTCTAGGCGGGCTATTTGGCGGTGCGGCTGGCGGCGCCATGGGTGCCTCGCTGGGCGAAAAGGTAGACACCACGATCCTGAACAACTACTGCTGCCTGGAATGCGGCTACAGGTTCAGTGCCTAGCCGTTCTCACTCTTTATCGCTACCTTCCTTCCACCTCGCCCCGTGTGCTTCGCACCGGGGCTTTTTTGTTTCTGGAGCTTGTCCCCATGACCCTGTGCCTTCCTTCTACCCCTGCGTCTCCCCTGGCTTTTCGCCCTAGCCTTGGGCCAGTGTGCTGCACGCCCCCGCTTAGCCGCTACAGCCGCCCGCGCCTGGTGCAGCAGGCGCTGGACCTGCTGGCTTGCGAGGTGCTCTACAGCGACGCCCTGGCCTCGCCCCAGGCCGTGCGCGACTACCTGCAGGTGCTGCTGGCTGACCGGCCGCACGAGGTGTTTGTCGTCGTGTTCCTGGACGCGCAGCACCGGGTGCTGGATGCGGTCGAGCTGTTTCGCGGCACGCTCACCCAGACCTCGGTCTACCCGAGGGAAGTCGTCGTCGAGGCGCTGGCCCGCCACGCGGCGGCCGTGATCCTGGCGCACAACCACCCCAGCGGCCAGGCCGAGCCGTCCCTGGCCGACCAGGCGCTCACGCGCACCTTGCAGAGCGCGCTCTCGCTGGTCGATGTGCGGGTGCTGGACCACTTCATCGTCACCCGTAGCAACGCGGTCAGTATGGCCGAGCGCGGGCTGGTGTAAGCCCCTTAGGCGCCTGCAGGGCTTGCCGCCGCACGCTCCTTGCCATCTTCAGCTTCATCGTTCTTCATTTCCTCACTTACCCATCCATTCACCTATTTACCCATCCAAAGGAATCTCACCATGGCACACCTCATCGAAAAAATGGCCTACGTCGGCGCCACCCCCTGGCACCAGCTGGGCAACCAGCTACCCCCAAAGCAACCCATCGAAGTCTGGGCTGAAAAGGCCGGCATGGACTGGACGATTTGCGACACGCCCGTGCGCTACCTCACGCAGCAGGCGGGCTCGCTGGGCTCGATCCTGAGCTTTGACGACCAGAAGGTCTTGTACCGCAGCGACACCAAGGCGCCGCTCTCAGTCGTGAGCAGCCGCTACCAGGTGGTCCAGCCTCGGGCCGTGCTGGAGTTCTACCGCGATCTCACGGAAGTCTCCGGCTTCGAGCTGGAGACCGCTGGCGTCCTCAAGGAAGGGCGCAAGTTCTGGGCCCTGGCGCGCACGGGCAAGGCGATCGCGCTCAAGGGCAACGACGTGGTCAACGGCTACTTGCTCTTGGCCACCTCCTGCGACGGGAGTCTCGCCACGACCGCCACGCCCACGACGATTCGCGTGGTGTGCAACAACACCTTGACGATTGCGCTGAACGGCGCCACCAGCGCCATCAAGGTGCCGCACAGCACGAGCTTTGACGCGCAAGCGGTCAAGCAGCAGCTCGGCATTGCCGTCTCCCAGTGGGACAGCTTCATGTACCGCATGAAGACACTCTCCGAGCGCAAGGTGAAGAACCACGAGGCGATGAACTACTTCCTCAAGGTGCTGTGCCAGAGCGACAGCGCGCCCGACCAGGCGGCGGTCCTCACCAACGAGCGGGCCTTGAAGAAGGTTCAGGCGATGTATGAGGGCCAGGGGCACGGCGCGGAGCTGGCGTCGGCCAGCGGCACGGCCTGGGGATTGCTCAACGCCGTCACCGAGTTCGTGGACCACGAGCGGCGCGCCAGGAGCCAGGCGTACCGGCTGGAGAGCGCCTGGTTCGGCCAGGGCGCCAGCCTCAAGCAGCGGGCGCTGCAGCAGGCCTTGGCGCTGGCGGCTTGAACCGTTCCGGGCTGCTTTCGGCTCTATCACAAACGCCCATCAGCATCCGGCCAAGGGCCGGCATAGACCCCCGTTTAGTTGGCGCTGAACGGGGGTTTTTCATTTGTGCCGCGCAAAAGCTCTCTTTCATCCCCTCTCTCCCTTCATTCATTCAACCCAAAGGAACCCACCATGAACCCTTTCAATCACGCGCTGCCTGAGACCCAGGCCGGCGCTACCCTTCCCGCCAAACCCCAGCCGGCCCTGAAGCTGGTCAAGACCAACCACATCGACCGGCAGGCGTGGCTGGCCGTGCGCCGGCGCGGCATCGGCAGCTCGGACGCGGGTGCGGCCGTTGGCCTGCACCCCTACAAGTCGCCGCTGGCGCTGTGGCTGGAAAAGACCGGCCGCGACGGCGGCCTGCCCCAGACCGACCCGAACGACGAGACCAGTCCCATGTACTGGGGCACGCTCCTGGAATCGATCGTGGCGAGCCACTACACCCGGCGCACCGGCTGCAAGGTGCGCCGGGTCAACGCCGTGCTGCAGCACCCGACCGAGCCCTGGATGCTGGCCAACATCGACCGCGAGGTGGTGGGCAGCCCGGACGTGCAGATCCTGGAGTGCAAGACGGCCGGCATGCACGGTGCAAGGCTCTGGAAGGACGGCGTGCCCGAGTACGTGCAGCTGCAGGTGATGCACCAGCTGGCCGTCACGGGCAAGCACGCCGCCGACGTGGCCGTCTTGATTTGCGGGCAGGAACTGCAGGTGCATCGCATCGAGCGCGACGAGGCCATGATCCACCGGCTCATGGCGCTGGAGCGCCAGTTCTGGAGCTACGTGGAGCGCGATCAGGCGCCGCCGGCCGATGGGTCGGACTCGGCCGAGGCGGCGCTGCGTGCTTTGTACCCGCAGGACAGCGGGCAGACAGTGGACCTCTCCCAGGACACGGCCATGTCGGCGGCGTTCTCGGACCTGCTGGCCATTCGCCAGGTGCTGGCGGCCAACACCCAGTTCGAGGCGCAGCTCAAGCAGCGCATCCAGCAGCGCATGGGGGAGTCAAGCAAGGCGGTGTTCGAGACCGGCAGCGTTTCTTGGCGGCGCAGCAAGGACGGCGTGGGCCTGGACCTGCTGAGATTGCTCAAGGACCAGCCTGGGCTGGCCGCGCAGTACCCGCTCGTCAAACCCGGCTCGCGCCGGTTCCTGGTCAACGGCTGAACCAGCTTGGCCAAGGACGGCCCGCTTTCCCTGATTGGGGAGGGCGGGCTTTTTTTATGTCCTTTCGCTTTTTCTTCAACAGCGACTTCAACAACCTCAAGGAAACCCATCATGCTCAAGGGACTCGCTCTCACGCCCCCGGTCATCGGCCGGATCGCCATCGGAAAAATCGTTGTGAAAGACGGCAAGCGCCTGCCGGAAAAGGACGACGAGTTCACCGTCACCAGCCAGGTGCAAAACCGCGACGGCTGGGTCAACCATCCGGTAGACCTGACATTGCGAAAAGACCCCGCCACCAAGCTGCGCAGCATTGCGGTGCGGCTCCTCTTTAACGACCCGGAGCTGAACCTGCGCGCCAGCTATTCCTTGTTCGACCGAGGAACCGGACGGCCACTGTGCGTGGGCAACGGCGAGACATGCCGGCGCTCCAGCAGCACGGGCATTCAGACGCTGCCCTGCCCTTCGCCCGAGGGCTGCGAGATCGCCCGGGGCGGGGCCTGTAAGCCCTATGGGCGCTTGAACGTGCGCATAGGCGAGGACGATGAGCTCGGCAGCTTTGTCTTTCGCACCACGGGCTTTAACAGCATCCGCACGCTGGCCACGCGCCTCAAGTACTTCCATGCGGTCTCCGGCGGCTTGCTGGCTACCTTGCCGCTGGAGCTGCGACTGCGTGGCAAATCGACCACGCAGTCGCACCGCTCGGCGATTTACTACGTGGACCTCACGGTGCGCGCCGGCATGACGATGGGCGAAGCCATCACGGCGGCCAAGCTGCAAGGCGCCGAGCGCAGCGTGCTGGGCTTTGACCAGGCCGCGCTGGACGCGGCGGCGCACCAAGGCTTTGCCAACGGCGCGTTCGAGGAGTCCGAAGAAGAAGGCGCGGCGGTCGTGGAGGAGTTTTACCCGGAAGAAGTGGGCGCCAGCTCGATTTCAAAGCCGGCCGCAAACCTTGTGAAGGTGCCGCTGACTGACAAGCTCAGCCACAAAGCTGCGCAGCTCAACGCAAGTGCTGCCTTGGCGGCCGGCGCCTTGCCTGCGCGGGCATCGGCGCAGGATCGGCCGGGGTGAACTGGGCCTGGCATTGAAGGCCCTTTAGCAGTTGCCCCAGCCGCTTCGCGCGGCTGGGGTCTGCACGGGCTATTTTTTTTGGCACGTTTTCAGACAGATTGCCAGTTCAGGCGTGCTGCGCCGATAACGCCCGCCGTGTCTTGCGTGGTTAACTCGTGCTTTTAGACAATCAGCATGACGGGCTGCTGGCCCATGAGACCGAGCAGGTCGGCAATGGCCGCGACGGCAGTTCGATGGTGGGTGACGCGTTGGCTGCACGTCCAACCTTGGGCAGCAGAATCTTTTGCGTATCCAAATAGTGCATCGTCAGGAAAACAAAATCTTAGGCATATGGAAATACCTACGTGATTTACAGTCCGTAAGTTTTCGACTATTCAAAGTAGTACCATACGGTACCACACCGAATGATGTAGTTTTATCTAGTACCAAACCATATCAGCTTATACGGTACAGTCTAGTTAGGTTTTTCACATCAACATGTACCAGAAAGGCTGAATATGATCATTGTGGTAGGTGCTCAAAAAGGCGGCGTTGGCAAATCAACGATCGCACTGAACCTTGCCGTTTGGAGGGCGTACCAGCCGGGCCATGAAAAAGTCTTGCTGATAGACACTGATGCCCAGGGATCTGGTCAGCTGTGGGTTTCCATTCGCACACGACAAGGAATTGAGCCGAAGATCAGTTGTGTGATCGGTCAGGCTGGCACTATCGTTGATGCCATTCAAGCACTCCAAGGCTCGTTTGATGACATCGTTATTGACACCAAGGGGGACGAAAGTGCCGAGCTTGGCGAAGTGCTTGGGATTGTTCACAAGGTAATTACGCCGCTTCGCCCTGCAATGTTTGACATCGCCACCCTTGGCTATATGGAAAAACTCGTGAATTCCAAGCGCACGATCAACCCCATGCTGCAAGCGCTGGTCTTGGCAAACTATGCCCCAAGCAACAAGGGCAAC
>Ga0308165_1003482_pt1 | contig 16854 bp, 10 predicted proteins | sample PhyWR2_FD_201032 | JGI IMG/M metagenome (GOLD analysis project Ga0308165, IMG submission 201032) | Phyllosphere microbial communities from UC Gill Tract Community Farm, Albany, California, United States - DLSLW.R2 | ecosystem: Host-associated > Plants > Phyllosphere > Unclassified | place: USA...
TTAGTTTTCACCTTATTTGCTGCATATGCTCAAAATTCTACTACAATCGTTGGTCGTATCATAGATGAAAATGCAGCACCAATCCCATATGCACAAGTAAGTCTACATCATGCTCCTGATGGACGTGTCTCAAAAATTATAGTAGCAGATAGTATTGGAAATTTTACTTTTCCAAATACATCCAATGGAAATTACTATGTGCATATAAAAAACATGACCCACCAAGATCTCTTAACCCCACATTTTAGATTAAGCGAGCACATCAGCAAACACGATCTTGGAAAAATAATGCTTCAACAAAACAATGCCTATCTGGACGAAGTTGTTATCCATAAACGCAAACAATTTATTGAACAGCACCAAGATAAAACAGTATTTAATATCGAAAACTCAGCACTGGCAGACGGAAATAGTGGTCTAGAATTACTCACCAAGATTCCAGGAGTCAGCTTGGATGATAAGGGCAGTTTCAGTTTAAAGGGTAAATCAGGAGCCTCTATCATGATCAATGGTAAACTGACCTATCTTTCTGCAGATCAGCTTGCCAATTTATTAAGAAGTACTTCATCAACAGATATTACCAAGATAGAAGTCATGACCAATCCAAACGCCAAACAAGATGCTGCCGGAACCTCAGGCATTATTAATATTGTCCTTAAAAAAGGGGTAAAGCAAGGATGGAATGGGACTGTCTCTGGTAATTTAGGTGCAGGTCGAGGACTACATCTGGGTGGAAGTTTGGACTTGAATTATAGAACCGATAAAGTAAACATCTTTGGAAATTACAATCAATACTTTCAAAATCTAGAGTATTACAATTCATTAACACGCTATTTTTATAAAGATTCACGAAAAGAACCAGAAACTTTTGCTCAACAGGAAAACAAGATACAGCCGAAACTTCGTTCTAATAATTTCAGAGTTGGGATGGACTTTTACTTAACGTCCAAACAGACTCTCGGCTTTCTAGTAAATGGAGGTTTTGGTAAATATCCTAAATATGAACCAACCACCAATCATTTTAGAAACTATACAACAAAAGATCTCATCTGGTCAGCTTCCACTATAACCGAGGGGAAAGAAAGATGGGAAGATATGCTTTACAACATCAATTATAATTGGAAATTTAATGAAAATGGTCACGAACTAAAAGTAGATGTAGATTTTATTGACCACTATTCCAAAATGGATCAAACACTTACTACCCAATATAGTAATGAAAATCAAAATAATATACGCCCCCTATCGTCACGTATCGGTGATATCCCGTCTGACAGTAAAGTATACGTCGCGAAAATCGATTATACCCTTCCATTTAGTGAAAGTTTTAAATTAGAAACGGGTTGGAAAGCAAGCCATATCCGGACAGAGAATGATCTACAGTATGATACTCTTCAAAACGAAAATTATGTTCCCGATCAATCGACAAGCAATCACTTCATCTATAAAGAGACAATACAAGCAGGTTATGTCAATATCTCAAAAACGTGGAATAAATTTTCAACACAAGTAGGATTACGAGCAGAACACACGTCCACCGATGGAGATCAAATCACTTTAAATGAGCAATTCTCTAAAGATTATTTAAAGTTTTTCCCTTCAGCATTTCTATCCTATAGCATCAATAACAATCACAAGCTGCAATTAAGTTACAGCTATCGTGTTGAACGACCTTCATTTTGGTGCCTAAATCCATTCCGTGTGTATACTGATCCTTTCTCCTATTCAGAAGGAAATTCAAAACTAGATCCCGCTTACGAGCATGCATATGAAGCGAACTACACTCTAGCCAACAAATACATATTTACGTTAAATTATGCAGACAGATCAAATGTCGTAAATGAGATCATTGGATTAGATCCTACCAATAATCAGATTACCTACGAAAGACCGGAAAATATTGGCTCATTCAAAAATTTCGGAATATCATTTATGGCACCTACCCAATTTTTTACTTGGTGGACAGCAACACATTTTGTCAACTACTATAGAAATGAATACGAGATTCCACAGGAAGATGCCTTGATCAAACGTTCAGGAAATACATTATCATTAAATACACAAAATAATTTTAAACTCCCAAAAAATTGGTCAATAGAGATTGGTGGAAACTATAATTCCGGATTGACTATTGGTCTAACTGATATCAAAAGTTATGGGGTTGTTTATTCAGGAATACAAAAGAGTATTTTACAAAAAAAAGCAACCATTAAACTTGTAGTCAACGATATATTCCATACTAATAATCGTCGCTATGAAACCATTTCAAATGCCGTTAGATTAATAGGAAGATCTAATCCCGATAGCAGAACAGCTATATTATCTTTCAATTATCGATTTGGAGGATCTGAAAATACAACAAAAAAACGATCAACAGGATCTGAAGATATAAAAAATAGATTGTAAAAAGATCTTAAAATAGCACAACAGAAATCTCTAAAGATACACAAAGAGCTATCAAGTTAAAAGTTGATAGCTCTTTGTGTATATCACCTGTTACAATTAGAGCTCATAAAATCATGATATTCCATTCTAATTATCATATGACATTCATATCAATTATAGCATAAATAGAACTATTTCAAATTTACTATCTTTGTAAAAAAATCAAATATGTCTGTTAAGATTGGTGAAAATATAGATTTAGGAGAATTTCCCTTGTTGCTGGCTCCAATGGAAGATGTGAGTGATCCACCATTCCGTTTTGTTTGTAAGCAAAACGGTGTAGATATGATGTATACCGAATTTATTTCTTCTGAAGGATTGATTCGTGATGCTGCAAAATCACGTAAAAAGCTGGACATATTCGAATATGAGAGACCAATAGGCATTCAGATCTTTGGTTCGGAAATCGAACATATGAGACAGTCTTCCGAAATTTGCACCCTAGCAAATCCAGATCTAATCGATATTAATTACGGTTGTCCTGTTAAAAACGTAGCCTGTCGTGGAGCAGGAGCGAGTTTATTACAAGATATCGATCGTATGGTAGCGATGACAAAAGCGGTGGTAGAAGGCACACACTTACCTGTAACTGTAAAAACACGTTTAGGTTGGGATGACAACACAAAGAATGTTTATGAAGTCGCTGAACGTTTACAAGACATCGGTATTAAAGCACTGTCCATTCATGGCCGTACACGAGCCCAAATGTACAAAGGGCAAGCCGATTGGTCAATGATACGCGATATTAAACGTAACCCACGCATCAAAATTCCGATTTTCGGAAATGGTGATGTAGATTCGTTAGAAAAAGCAGTAGCTTGGCGTCAAGAATACGAAGTAGACGGCATTATGATCGGTCGCGCATCTATAGGTTATCCTTGGATTTTTAGAGAAATAAAGCACTTTTTTAAAACAGGTGAACGCCTAGCTGGACCAACGATCGTAGAACGTGTGGAGGTCTGCAGAACACATTTAGTAAAGTCTATTGAATGGAAAGGTCCCAAAACAGGTATTTTTGAAATGCGACGCCATTATTCAAATTACTTCAAAGGGATACCAGATTTTAAAGAATACCGCATGAGATTAGTGAGTCTACAAACTTTCGAAGAGATTCAAGAAGTTTTAGATGAAATTCAACATAAATTTGCAGAAGAAGCGATCTTTTAAAATCGCTTCTTCTAATTTTTGGCCTTCATTATCCTAGCAATTGTTTTTCTCTCAACAAAAGCAGTTCCTATGATGTAAGCCATCAGCATGATATTGCCAATCCAAAAATTACGATCAAAGGCGGTATAATGAATATAAACAATAATTGTACCCACCAGCATATACGCTCCAATTTTTAAAACCTTATACGGTATTGGATAGTTCTTTTGTCCCCAAAAATAAGACAAAAGCACCATTACAAAGTAAGTTATGGATGTAACATAGATTGCACCTATGTAGCTATATTGGGGAATAAGTATATAACAAAGAATGATAGTAATCAAAGCCCCTATACCTGAAATATAAAGCCCATATCTTGTTTGGTCAGAAAGTTTATACCAGACCGACAAATTCATATAAATACCGAGCATAACATAGTTGAATAAAATAACAGGAATAATAAATAGCCCTGACCAATATTCAGCACTTTTGGCAGGAGATCCACCTTCAATAAAATACTTCAGCCATTCTATATTCACAGATAAACCAATCATGACCATCATCATGGCTATCACAAAATATTCCATGATCATTGCATATACCTTTCTAGAATTTTCATTTTTTGCATAGGAAAAGAAAAAAGGTTCGGCACCTAAACGGAAAGCTTGGACAAAAATGCTCAAAAAGACCGCAATTTTTGCGATAGCACCATAAATACCGACATCCCGATCAGCAATATTTTTCGGAAGCAACTCAGGCATCAGCATCTTGTCAAGATTTTCATTGATGATAAATGAAACATTAGCAATCAATATGGGGAAACTATAACGAAACATATCGCCTAGCAATACCTTATCAATTTTAAAATTAAAAGTATTAATCTCCGGTAGCAACATCACTAAAGTCAGTCCACTAGCGATAAAATTGGATAAGAACACATAGCCGAGCCAAGAATCCACAAACCAAGATGAAAAATAAGGTGCAGTATCAGGAAAATGTTTAAGTAAATAAGGGATAAAAACGATGAATGTTAAATTTAACAGAACAAAAGTAATGATATTGACTAGTTTCAATACTCCGTACCGCAGTGGTCTACCATTGGCACGCACCTTAGCAAAAGGAACCACAGCTAGGGCATCTACCACAAGCGTTAGACCAACAAAGTAGACGTAGCTCTTATACTCTCCTACAGAGTCTATATTGTCCTTGGCAAACCACGCAGCAATATCATTAGAAAAGATCAGAATCGTAGATAGAAAAATCAACGAAGTAAAAATCGTCACAATAAAGCTGTTATTAAAAACTTTAGCCTTATCTTTTTCCTCTACTTTTTGTAAATATCTAAAGTACGTCGTCTCCATGCCGAAAGCAAGGAAAGCATTTATCATCGCAGCCCAAGAATACATGTTCGTAAATATTCCATAAGTGGAAGCTTCAAATTTACGAACGAAAATTGGGGTTAAAACAAAATTCAGGAGTCTGGAAACTATGGTACTAAATCCATAGATCAGGGTTTGTCCAGCAAATTTTTTAAAAACAGACAAGATAATAAGGATTTATTTGGTTGATTTTTTTAACACTTCAAAATTATTAAAGTTCTTCCAACTCCCCTCTTCACAAGTCATTTCTTGTACCTCAGCCCGTTCGGGACCTTCTGCGCAAAAATCTTTCAAGCAATCTAAGGCAAAATCATCCCCTTCAGCTTCAATATATACAGAGCCATCAGCTAAGTTTCTTACAAAACCCTTTATGCCCAATTGATCCGCAACAGCTTTAGTTGACAATCTAAAATAAACCCCCTGTACCTTTCCTTTAATAGAAATATTTACATGTTTCATATTAACAAAAGTACAGAAGATTTTGAGTAATTTACTATACTAATCGCTGTACAGTAACTTTATCTGTAAGTCTAAAGTGTTCCATATTCTTCAACAGAACAAGTCCTGGTTTTTTACCAACCTCAATAGATCCAAATTCGCGATCAATATTTAAAGCTTGCGCTCCATTAATAGTTGCCCACTGAATAGATTGTTGAAAATCCAGATTATCAAAATGTTTGTGCAACACCTTCAATTCATCTAGAATCGATAAAGTATCATTGGAAGCTAAACTATCAGTACCAATTACTATTTTTTGGTTATCATTTACAAAGTTTAGAACTTTTGGCAATTGATCTTCAATATAAAGATTAGCTTTTGGACATAAACACCATACGATATCACGACCCATCCGATCAACAAAATCTAGATCTTTTAAAGAGGTAAAAGTATTGTGCACGAGAATCAATTTATTCGGATGAGGCAAATACGGTAGATAAGATTGAATCGAATTTCTCGCTTGAGCCTTAAACAAGTCAGGATTTTTGCCAATAATCTTAAAAAAATTGATAAAACCACCCGTTTTATACCGGAATAACTTATTCTCATCATCACTCTCTTGATTGTGAATACTTATAATATTTACATCAGAAACTGCCTTCTTAAATTTTTTAAGAAGAATTTTTGAACATGAATAAGGTGCGTGCGGCGTCAAAGAAGAGTGAGCAGGATCAAATTCATGAATCAGATCTTTCGCCTCTTGCAATTTGCCATCTGCTTCTTCAGGCTCTACACCAAAAATTTCGACAAACGTGTGGTAAAGAATTTTACTCGATTCTTTGATTTTAGAAGTGTTATCCGAATTAACGTGATCCCCAACCGCTACAATTCCATTATTATACATCTCTGCGTCAGCCTCGGCCATAGCCTTATCAATAACTTTCAAAGATGCGCTTCTGCTTGTCATTACTGCAGAGAGAAAAGCTGGTAATCCAGTTTTTTGCGGAATCGTACCCTTCATGTGAGACAATTCTAAATGACAATGCGCATTAATAAATCCAGGAACAATTACTCCTTCAAATTTTTCAATGTGCTGGTCCTTCAATTCAGCTGCTTTACTTTCATAAATTGCTAAAATTTCACCTTCATCATTTACTTTTACCACTCCATCTTTGATCGGCAAAGATGTAATTGGTAAAATATAGTTAGCGCTAAAATATTTCATTATCATAAAAACTTAAAAAATCACTTCTGCACTACAGGTTAATGCAAAGTAACTGTGGATACTAACGTTAAAATTCGTGCCAAAATATACTAAATATAATTCTGCGATTCAAAATCAAACCATCATAATATAGCATAAAAATTTACACATGATAAAATTTATAAAAACCTTTTAGCTACATTATGCTATAAAAATTTTAAATAAATTTCAAGTTTAATTAAAATCAATTTATTGCTAAATAATAACCGCAAAGAGCTAAATTATTAAATTTTAGCATATTAGTTCAAGGTAATAAATAAGTTTAATTTCAGCCAATTTATTATCAAAAAATTACATTTTTGGATTACTTTTAAAAAATTTGTAGCTATTTGCTGACGTGATGTCAGCGTTTATCGATCAAAATCCAAAATTTACTTATTCAATGGGATTTTGAACGCAGAATATGCTAATCCATTTTTACCATTGCCCACCTCATCTGAATAACTATCGAGTACAGAGATCGAACTCCCATTCATTAAGCAAACTTGCCTAATAAATTAATTACAATTTTACTAAAAGATAAAACTGTCTCCTGAGGTATCAACTAAATATAAAGCAATTACATATAATATTTTTAGTCCTAGAAATATTTAATAACTTCGCAACATCAATAGGGGTGCCTTGTTCCAAGAACACGAATAAAGGCTGAGAATATACCCAACAATACCATGTGTATTGTGCACCTGATCCAGATAATGCTGGCGGAGGGAAAAGGTTAGTTAAATATCAATAAAAACTGTTGTAACCCCTTGCAAGAGTTTGTTTAACTCAAAATTCAATTAAAAAATCATGGTTAAAAATTTAATCAGCACAGTTGTACTAGTAGGAATTACACTTTCTGTATCTGCGCAACACCAATTGTCAATCAAAGTAATCGACACTTCAACAAAAAAATCATTGCAGGGTGCTAGCATTATTTTATCAGATCGTGTCAGTAAACATTCAAAATCTGACCAAAACGGCATCGCTAAATTTTCTGATCTATCAACAGGAAAATATGAATTAATGGTTTCCTATTTAGGTTACGGCACAGAAAAAAAGCAAATTAACCTACTAGACAATCAGTCTTTTGAAATTTATCTCGAACCATCCAGAATAAAAACAGAAGAAGTTATTGTCCAAGCCACCCGCGCAAAAAACAATTCCTCCACAACATATAAAAATCTAAGCAAAGAAGATATCGCAAAAAATAATTTTGGACAAGATATCCCTTATTTGCTCGATCAAACACCTTCTGTCGTAATCGGATCCGATGCAGGTGCCGGCATAGGATATACAAGTATGAAAATAAGAGGCTCTGATAATTCCCGTATCAATGTCACCTTAAATGGAATACCCTTAAATGATGCTGAAAGTATGGGGTCATTCTTCGTCAACCTTCCAGATTTTGCTTCTTCGACAGAGAGTATTCAGATTCAACGAGGTATCGGCACATCCACAAATGGCGCTGGGTCATTTGGAGCATCATTAAATATCCAATCCAATACATTGGAAAAAGATGCATATGTGGAATTAAATAACTCTTATGGTTCATATAATTCTTGGAAAAACACGTTAAAAATTGGTTCAGGCCTATTAAACAATAAATTTGCATTTAACGTACGTCTTTCTCGTATTCTAAGCGATGGTTATATTGATCGTGCATCTGCTGATCTCAAATCATTTTATGTAGATGGAGGTTATTACAGTGACAAACAAATTTTAAAAGCGATTGTATTCTCAGGAAAGGAAAAAACTTATCAATCTTGGTACGGCACACCAGAACCAAGATTGAATAATGATATAGCCGGAATGCAAGACTACGCCATCAATGATGGTTATACAGAAGCCGAAACACAGAACCTATTAAATTCAGGCCGTACCTATAACAAATACTTATATAAAAATCAAACTGACAATTATACCCAGACACATCATCAGTTACACTACAGCAATTTTATCAATGATAAACTAACCTTCAATGCAGCCCTACATTACACGAGAGGAGCAGGTTATTATGAAGAGTACAGACCTGAAGATGCTTTTTCAAAATACAATCTGCCGCCAGTCATCATCGGAACAGATACCATCACCAAAACAGACTTAGTCAGAAGGCGATGGTTAGATAACCATTTTTATGGAGCTACCTATTCCTTCAATTACAATCCCTCCCAATCTATTAAATTAACATGGGGTGGAGCTGTAAATCAATATAAAGGAGATCATTACGGAGAAGTAATCTGGGCAAAATATGCATCTACTAGCAACTTGGGCGACAAATATTATTTAAATGATGCAACAAAAAATGATATTAGTACATTTCTAAAAGCAGATTTTGCATTAGATAATTGGTTATTATTCGCAGATGTGCAGTATCGCAATATCTTTTACAAAGTTAGAGGTGATGATGATAAAATCAAAGGAATGAATTTTGAACGAACCTTCAACTTTTTAAATCCCAAAGTTGGCTTCACTTACCTGATCAATGAACAGGCAAATTGGTATGCATCTTATGCTTATGCGAGCAAAGAACCCGTACGTAATGATTTTGTGGATGTAAAAGGGAACAATCCCAAGCCAGAAAAAATGCAAGATATCGAGCTCGGCTATCGCTTCCGAAATGATGCTTTTAACATCGGAACCAATTTTTATGGTATGTTCTATAAAGATCAGCTCATCCCAACAGGAGCACTTAATGATGTCGGTTCCGCTCTAAGGATGAACATTCCTGATAGTTACCGCATAGGGTTAGAATTTGACGCTGCTTGGAAAATATCGAATCAATTTGAGTGGAAAGCAACTGCTGGTCTAAGCCAGAATAAAATTAAAAATTATACAGATGAAACGAGCGGCGAATTTATCAAAAAGACAAATATTGCTCTTTCTCCTGCAACAATACTATCAAGTGAATTTTCTTATGCTCCAGTCCCTTCTTTTCAGATCGCGTTACTGTCTAAGTATATTTCGAGACAGTACCTAGACAACAGCTCTGCAAAAGAAAGAAGTATAGATGCCTCTTTTGTCAACAATGTCAGAGCTAGCTATAGCTTCTCCATACTGGGCGTCAAAAATATAGATCTCGGTTTAACCATTAACAATATTTTAAATGAAAAATATCAAACTAATGGATATACATGGGGTTATATGGACGGAAATTCACGAAAATACTTTAATTTCTACTATCCACAGGCAACAACTAATTATATGCTGAGCCTAAATGTCAAATTCTAATTAGAAAAAATACACGCTCATTAGTAGCGTGTATTTTTTTCCTCAACAAGTATCGACTTCTACGATCAGCAGTATATAAACTGCCATTGACATAAGTTAAATCATTAGTTGACATATTTTTCTTATTATTGCCCTATGCGCGCAGTCATACAAAGAGTTTCCAGAGCACACTGTTCAGTCGACAATAAGATTACAGGTCAAATTGAAAATGGATTACTAATTCTAATCGGAATTGAGGAAGAAGATACCATAGAGGATATGAAATGGATGGCTCAAAAATTTATCAATCTGAGGATATTCAATGACGAAAACGGATTGATGAACAAATCCGTACAAGATATTGCGGGCAATATTTTATTCATTTCTCAATTTACATTATTCGCACAGACAAAAAAAGGAAATCGACCATCCTTTATTCGTGCAGCCAAACCAAATAAAGCTCAACCCATGTATATCGAAATGGCCGATTATCTCAGTACTTTGCTGCACAAAAAAATTCAGCTCGGCATTTTTGGTGCTGACATGAAAATTGATCTACTAAACGATGGTCCAGTAACCATTATAATGAATACACAGGATAAAGAAAATTTCTAATACGATGACCATAAAAGAAGCACAAGAAACCATTGATAAATGGATTACTACGACAGGCGTTCGTTATTTTAATGAATTGACCAATACTGCAATGCTCATGGAAGAAGTTGGAGAAGTTGCTAGAATAATGGCACGACAATATGGAGAACAATCCTTTAAGAAATCGGACAAAGAAGTAAATTTAGCCGATGAAATGGCAGATGTTCTTTTTGTTTTGATGTGTTTAGCAAATCAAACAGGTATCGACTTGACCGATGCGCTCGAAAAAAATTTAGAAAAAAAATCAATTCGTGATGCTGATCGGCATAAAAACAATGAGAAACTAAAAGACCAATAACAAGGTTGTTAGTCATTTAGGTGGAAAATTATTTTTAAAAATAAATACACTAGTTATCAGGTAGACTTTATATATTTGAGGATATTAACTTAAATATATAAACTTTATGGAAAAAAATTCTACACAACGATCAACTCTATATCAAATATTACTAACGAGTGCATTAACCGTAACTAGCCTGTATTCCTTCTCTCAAGAAGTCATTAGAGGTAAAGTAAGCAATAATGGCCTACCATTAAGCAGTGTTACCATTAGAAACACGAGTAATAATACATCAACTAAATCATTAGAAGATGGGAGTTTTAATATTCCAGCATCATCTGGAGTCAATACATTAGTCGTATCTCATATTGGATTTACCACCCAAACCAAAGAAATTACAATTTCACAGGGTACTGACGGTCTAATCAATTTCGAATTATCAAGCGTTTCCTTGGATGAAGTTGTTGTTATTGGATCAAGAGCTCAAGGAAGATCCAATTTACAGACCGTCGCACCCGTAGATGTTATTGACATTAAAGGATTGACAAAAGATGCGGGTCAAGTATCATTAAACCAAATTCTAAATTACGTCGCACCATCTTTCAACTCCAATACACAAACCATATCCGACGGTACAGATCATATTGACCCCGCATCATTAAGAGGCTTAGGACCCGATCAAGTATTGGTGCTTGTCAATGGAAAACGTCGACATACTACATCATTAGTCAATATAAACGGTTCATTTGGTAAAGGATCAGTTGGGACAGATCTAAATGCCATACCAACATCAGCAATAAAAAGAATAGAAATTCTACGTGATGGTGCCGCCGCTCAGTATGGATCAGATGCCATTGCAGGCGTCATTAATATTGTCATTGAAGATAGTGTCGATGAACTACGTGCTTCCGTCACCTATGGTGGATATTTGTCCAAAAATGCCGAGAACAATTACGATGGGCAAAGTGTGCAAGCAAATGTCAATTACGGAATTCCAGTAACTAAAAACGGTGGATTTATCAATTTCTCTGGTTCATACGATTTCCGGCAACCGACAAATCGGCAAAAAGAGTTTACAGGAACAATTTTCTCAGATTACAATAATCCAAGTTTATATCCTAACCCAACAGGGGTAGATATCACCAATGATGAACTTGCAAGACTTGGTAAAACACGTGCAGATTATGTTTCAAGAATTGGTCAAGCCGAGACAAAAGGGGGATCTTTATTTTTCAATTCAAAAATTCCCTTATCAGAACATTCAGAATTTTATTCATTCGGAGGATTAAATTACAGAAAAGGTACCTCAGCAGCATTTCGTCGACAACCAGCTCAAATTACCCAAAATATCAGTGAAATATATCCAGACGGTTTCCTACCATTAATCGTCACAGATAACTATGATAAATCATTAGCTACGGGAATAAAATCAGAATTTTCAGGTTGGAAAGTCGATCTATCCAATGCTTATGGATCCAATACAATTGACTTTCAGACCCAAAATTCTCTAAACGCCAGTTTGTTAAAAGCCTCTCCTACTACCTTTGATGATGGAGGATATCGCTTTATTCAAAACACAAGTAATTTAGACTTCACCAAATTCTTCGAGCAACCATTAGCAGGAATAAACGTTGCTTTTGGATTTGAACACCGTTATGAAAATTACCAAATTGTAGCTGGAGAAGAATCCTCCTATGCAGATTATGGAAAAGCAATAAAAATTGGTACTGATGCAAATGGCAATCCAATCTTAATACCCAATATCCAAGGAAATGTACAAACACGATTTGCCCAAAATGGCAAACCATATGCATCAGGAGCACAAGCATTCCCTGGATTTAGACCTGACAACGAAGTCAATGAAACACGCTCTTCAGTAGGTGCATATGCCGATGTAGAAGCCAATATAACCACGAGTTGGCTATTAACAGGAGCGCTACGTTTTGAAAATTACTCTGACTTCGGATCAACACTCAATTGGAAATTGGGGACACGTTATAAAATAGATGACATCTTTACATTTCGTGCAGCTGCAAGTACAGGATTTAGAGCTCCATCACTTCATCAACGTTACTTCAATGCAACCTCAAGCTTATTCAATGATGGTGTCATTACCAATTCTGGAACTTTCACAAACGATAGTAGGCCTGCACAATTACTCGGCATACCTTCATTAAAACAAGAGACTTCCCGTTCCTATAGTGCAGGATTAACAGCCAATTATGGCAAATTCAAGGCCACTGTTGATGGATATTTCATAGCCATAGATAACCGCATTATTTATACAGGAACATTTACAGGAAGCAATGCCTCAAATGCAACCGAACAAGACAAGGAGATATATGATCTATTAGCACAGTCCAATGCAACATCAGCACGTTTTTTTGCCAATGCAATTGATACAGAGACCAAAGGTATAGACGTAGTTTTGACTTACAATGAAGATATAGGAAAAGGTAAACTTCGGACCGACCTTTCAGCCACGTTCGTCAAGACCAATATTATAGGAGATATTCATGCGTCCGAAAAACTTGCTGGCAATGAAAGTATTTATTTTGACAACCAATCGCGCATTTATTTAGAATCAGCAGTACCACGCACAAAAGTAAATCTGAGTCTGAACTACAGCTTAAATAAATTCAATGTGTTCTTGCGCAATGTTTATTTTGGAGATGTTGACGGTGCGACAAACACAGAAGCTGATTACCAGACCTTCAGAGGCAAAATCATTACAGATCTAAGCCTAGGTTACAGCATCACTAAAAACCTACGGTTCACCTTAGGAGCTAATAATCTTTTAGATATTTATCCCGATGAAACTAGAGAAGGATCCGGATTGAGAGGTGCCGGATATTTTATTTATTCCAGAACAGGACAACAATTCGGTAATAATGGTCGTTATATATTTACCAAATTAGCTTTAACACTTTAATCCATTCGTGGATGCAAAAAGGCTGTATCAAGATATTTGATACAGCCTTTTTATTTCTTTACCTTTAATGCATCATATTAATCCCTTCGGAAATGAATTTTACGAAATACCTACATAAAAGAAAACATTATGTGTTATTTACCATTTTACTTATTGGACTAGCACACGTGTCTGCACAAGACAGGGACAAAGAATTCAAATTTCAATATGATCCCAAAGATCTGGTCATGGAAAGTCTATTTCAAAAAATATACGTACTTGATTCTAGAAAAGACACCACCCATTATGGCATCATCAATAAAGGTTTTTTTGGTCAATCCGCAAAAGTTGTGGCTAATCCCTCTCTGGAAACTCAAATACAAAACTATTTAGAAATCATTACCCTTGAAAGTACGCAAAAAGATACTTTGCTTCTGCAGATTCGCCGACTGTCCTTTTCCGAAATAGGTGGTGGGCTCAAGGAAAAAGGATTTTTTGATTTTAGAGCCAATCTTTATCAAAAAAAAGGAAGCTACTATCACCCCATTAGTCGCATCGACAGCAGCTTTCAAGTATCAGGAATAGATGTTTCCAATAAATTATTAAAAAAAGGAAGCCTAATTATAGATACATTCATTCGGTCAAACCTCAAAACACCGACCATAGGATCTGAGGCTTTGACCATTCAAGATCTTCAGAACATCGATTATAAAGAGAAAGAACAATTACCTTTATATGCTGCAGAGCATCTTGTTGATGGTATCTATATGAACTACGAAAACCTCAAATTTCAAAAACCAGATTATCCCCTTTTAGATGAAAAAGATAAAAAAGGAAGAATTAAGTACTATTATTATACGAATGAAAAAGGTAAAAAAGTAAAACTTAAAGATTCACAGATCTATGCTATAGTGGACAATGATGAAACGTTTATCTCCACGACCTATGGATACTATCCACTAGTCATGGAAAATGATGAATACTATTTTTACGGATTAGCGACTGAAAATAGTGCCAACATCTTCGTGTCCGCATCCGTTGGTTCAGGATTTGGAGGAGGAATGATCGGTGTTGGAATGGGTTCAGGACCTGCAAATGTTAGAAAATACAAAATAAAAATTGACCATTTAGACGGAAATTTTGAAAAAATACAACCCGTAAACGATTAAACATGAAAATATCAAGATTATATATATGGATAGTAAGTACAGCTGTAGTCATTCAATCCTGCAGTGTATCGCACCACTTAAACAAGCGATCAGAAACATTTGACAAAGCAGCAGTTGTCTCCGCACATCCATTAGCTTCAAAAGTAGGAGTCGATATTTTAAAAATGGGCGGAAACGCTATTGATGCTGCCGTAGCGGTACAGTTTGCATTAGCAGTCGTATATCCCAATGCTGGCAATATCGGAGGTGGCGGTTTTATGGTCTACCGAAGTAGCAAAGGCGAAATCAATGCCTTAGACTTTAGAGAAAAATCTCCTGAAAAAGGCCATGCCAACATGTATTTGGACAATCAGGGCAATGTGATCGAAAACTTAAGCGTCTATGGACACCTTTCAGCCGGTGTACCAGGTTCAGTAGCCGGAATGGTTGAAGCCCATCGTAAATATGGAAAACTAGATTGGAAAAAATTGCTCGCCCCAGCCATTGCATTAGCACAAAATGGCTTTCAAATAACCAAGCAGCAAGCAGAAGAATTTAACCATTTTAAAGCAAGTTTTGAAAAATACAATCCCCATGGCGCCCCTATCATCAGAGCCGAAACATGGAAAAAAGGTGATGTATTTCAACAACCAGAACTCGCCAGTACCATTACAAGAATCGCTGACCAAGGTCGCGATGGCTTTTATAAAGGCGTTACTGCAGACCTCATTGTTAAAGAGATGAAGAGCGCCAATGGTATTATCAGTCACAGTGATTTAGCCAATTATGATGCCGTATGGCGCAAGCCAATTACAGGATACTATCGTGGACATAAAATCATCTGTATGGCACCTCCATCAAGTGGCGGACCTGCATTAGTAGCACTATTGCAATCTGTGGCGCAGTTTCCATTGTCCAAGTGGGGATTTCAAAGTGATTCCACTATTCGCGTTATGGTTGAAGCAGAGCGCCGTATCTATGCCGATAGAGCAACATATCTCGGAGATCCAGACTTCATTCGCGTACCCGTAAAAGAATTGACAGATTCTATTTTCAATAGTAACAGGTTAAAATCGGTCAATTTCAACAAAGCAACAGCAAGTTCCGATGTAAGAGCAGCAAAATTTCCAGGCTATGAATCAGAAGAGACCACCCATTTCAGCATCGTAGATTCAGAAGGAAATGCCGTATCCATCACCACCACATTAAACAACTCCTATGGCTCTCGCGTTTTTGTATCAGGTGCCGGCTTTATTCTAAACGATGAAATGGACGACTTCTCGGTAAAACCGGGAGTACCCAATATCTACGGTCTTGTTGGTGGCAAAGCCAATGCGATACAACCTAACAAGAGAATGTTAAGCTCCATGACGCCAACCATTGTAGAAAAAGATCATCAACTCTATATGGTGGTCGGAACACCGGGAGGGTCCACCATTATGACCTCGGTTTTCCAGACTATTGTCAATGTCATAGACTTTCATCAAGATGCGCAACAATCCGTCACATCACCACGTTTTCATCACCAATGGTTACCCGATCAAATTGATGTCGAGAAAAAAGCCATTACATCAAGAGTGAGAAAAAGTTTAGTAAACTCCGGATATAAAATTTCTCCACGTGGCAATATTGGTCGAGTAGAAAATATTATAGTATTACCAAACGGAAAACTGCAAACAGGAGCTGATCCTAGAGGAGACGATACCGCTGCAGGATATTAATGTATATCAAAATCATAAAATAAAAAAATCCCGTTACAAGCTGTAACGGGATTTTTTATTTTATTACGTTAAGAAGAATGATCTTACATCATTCCGCCCATGCCACCACCCATTGGAGGAGCACCAGCACCAGCATTTTCTTCTGGCTCATCAGCTAATACACACTCCGTAGTTAATAACATAGAAGCGATAGAAGCAGCATTTTCCAAAGCAACACGAGAAACTTTAGTTGGATCGATTACACCGGCACCAATTAAGTTTTCGAAAACATCTGTACGA
>Ga0308165_1003483_pt1 | contig 16853 bp, 7 predicted proteins | sample PhyWR2_FD_201032 | JGI IMG/M metagenome (GOLD analysis project Ga0308165, IMG submission 201032) | Phyllosphere microbial communities from UC Gill Tract Community Farm, Albany, California, United States - DLSLW.R2 | ecosystem: Host-associated > Plants > Phyllosphere > Unclassified | place: USA...
AATGACCTGGTTATCCCGGCACAGTTCTTCGACATCCTGCACAACGTCCCACTGCCCGTCCTGCCGGGACAGGATCTCACGCCACTGAGCGAGGGTCTTCCGGCTGAACAGAGCATCGAGTTCGGCAACGCAGGCGGCGATATGGCGGGTTCGACCGGCCTCATCCGAAAAACGCGGGTCCGCTGCCAGATCGGAGCACCCTGCCGCGTCGCAGAAGGGGGCCCAATATCGTTGGCTCTGAAGCATGCACAGCGAGACATAGCGATCGTCGCCGGTGCGGTAGCTATTGACCAGCGGATTGCTCACCTGGTCGCGGGCGACGCGCGGCACCTTGCTGCTTCCATCCAACGTCGCCTGGCTGATCGACCGCTGCATCTGCCACATGCCGGTGGCCAGCAGCGAGACATCTACGACCGATGCGTGGCCGGTCATGAGGCGCTGGGCGATGGCCGCTGCCACACCGCCCGCAAGAATCGCGGCGGCGACCGTGTCCCCGAATGCCGGACCTGGCGGCTGCGACGGATAGGTAGCGTCATCGGTGTTCAGCGACGCAGCGATGCCCGCCCGAGCCCAATAGGAAATGGCATCATAGCCGCCCTTGTCCGCTTCCGGTCCCTGAGCACCGACACCGCTGCCCACGGCATAGATGATGTCGGGAAAGCGCGCCCTGATCTCTTCGACCGCAATGCCCATCCGTCGCCGAGCCGGGGGCAGCAGGTTGGTCAGCAGGACGTCGGCGTCTTCCAACATGCGATATAGCACCTCTTTTCCGGCGTCCTGGCGGAGATCGAGCGTAATGCTGCGCTTGCCGCGGTTGTAGCTTTCCCAGGACAGGATGAACCCCTGGTCGCCCGGTTTCGATGCGCCCACGCGCAAGCCGCGCAGTGGATCGCCTGTCGGCGGTTCCACTTTTATGACCGTCGCGCCCATGTCCGACAGCATGCCGCCAGCGGCGGGCACGAAGGCCCACATCGCAACCTCGACGATTTTGATACCGTTTAACGGTCCTTCCATCACCACTCCTGTTCCGCCGCTGGGCTGGGATTCGCGCACATTCTGCGCGCCTCCGGTGATCACCACGGCGTTCTATTATTCGCTATACAGAATTACTTTTCACGCTATGACTCATTCGTCAAGGTCGCATTGTCTTCGCAGCCGATATCGGCGGCGGCGCAGGCGCATTTTGAACACGATACACCGCGCATAAGGTGAAGGAAGATGAGGGTGCCGAACCAAGTCACAAATCACGCTCCCGATGCGGCAGCGGCGGTCACGTCGCTGCCGGACCTGGCAAAGCTTGCTCTGGCGCGCGATCCCGCCAGAAAGGCGATCGAGTTTGAGGGAACCTGGCATGACTGGGGCGCGGTGCGCCGGCTTGCGGACAGCGTTACGGCCTTGATTGACGCAGCGGGTGTCGCGCCTGATGCGGCGGTGGGCCTGGTGGCGCGCAGCCGTCCCGAGATGGTGGCGGCGCTCATCGGCCTGGTCGCGGCTGGCCGCACGATCACGATGATCTACGCTTTCCAGTCCCCTACCGTCATCGCGCGCGACATTGGCACGCTGAAGCCCGGGGCGGTCATCGTGGTCGCGCAGGACGTCTCGGACGCGCTGACTTCCACACTGGCTGCGAATGGCATAGCCGGGATCGTGCTGGGTGCGATGACAGCCCTTGCGCTTCCCGGCCATGAGACATCACGCATCGCCGATGCGGCGGTTCATGACATGCCGCAGATCGAAGTACTGACCAGCGGCACCACCGGGCCGCCCAAGCGCTTTCCTCTCTCGTTCGAGATGATGGAGCGCCATTACATGAGCAATGTCATGATGGCCGCGCGCCGGGATGGCGACGAAGCTGGGCCGCCGTTTCTCCTGTTCTATCCCTTGGGGAATATCTCCGGCATCTACTCGACGCTTCCGACGATGTTGCGGGGGCAGTCCGTGATCCTGCTCGACCGCTTCACACTGGAGGCGTGGCATGATTTCGTGCTGCGATACCGTCCGGCAGCGAGCGGCATTCCTCCATCGGCTTTTCGCATGCTTCTGGACTCGGATATTCCGCGCGAGGACCTTTCGTCGCTCAAGGCCATGTCGAGCGGTGCCGCACCGCTCGACCCTACCGTGCAGCGCGCCTTCGAAACGCGTTACGGCGTCCCCGTTCTCATGTCCTACGGTGCGACCGAATTCGGCGGGCCGGTTGCGGCGATGACCCTGGATCTGGTCAGGCAATTCGACGGGATGAAGATCGGATCGGTCGGTCGGCCGCTGCCGGGCGCACGCCTGCAGGTCGTCGATCCGGCCACGGGCTCGCCTTTGCCCGCTGGTAGCGAAGGGCTGCTGGAGGTGTCCACGCCCCGTATCGAACAGGAATGGATCAGGACATCGGACATCGCGATGATCGATTCCGACGGGTTCCTGTTCATTCGAGGGCGGGCCGATGGAGCGATCATGCGCGGAGGCTTCAAGATTTTGCCTGAAACGATCGAGCGGGCACTGCTCGAACATCCCGCGATCGGCGCCGCCGCCGTGGTGGGCATCGCCGATACGCGGCTGGGCCAGGTGCCTGCCGTTGCAGTCCAGTGCAAAGCAGGGGCGTCGGCCCTGACCCCTGCCGAGATGGAAGCGCATTTGCGCGAACACGTACCTGCCACCCACATCCCGGTGCACTGGCGCGTAGTGGATGATCTGCCGAAAAACCCCTCGATGAAGATCGACAGGCCCGCTGTCGCCAGGATGTTTTCCGACACCTGACGCCGATGCCGATTACGTCAGGGCTGCTCCATGTCCGTCTTCCGCCTACTGTGGAGACTGGCGCGGTTCCTGGTTTTTAGCCGGAGCCGGCTCTCTGCGTGGATGAAGGCGGATGAAGCGCACCCAGACCGTCGCCAGAATCGGCAGCCCCGCGAACGTCCAGAACACACCGTTATAGCTGCCGAACACATCGAAGATCAGCCCGAAGATCGGCGGCGTCGCCAGCATCGCCAGCAGGATCGTGCCTGACAGAAGACCCATCGCCCGTCCTATCGCCCGCTGCCCGAAGACCCTCGGCGCGAGATAGCTTTCTGCCGGGATCATCAGGCCCCCGAACAACCCGGCCAGCGCGATCCCGAAAGCGATCATCCAATACCCGCGCGCCGCCTGCGTCAGACAGGCCATTCCGGTCGCGAAGCCACTCAACGAGATATACATGAGCGTACGCGGCCCCATCCGGTCGGAAAGAGCCGCGAAGTTGAGCTTGGCGATGAAGCCGCAAGCAGAATAGATCGAGATCAGCGAAGCCGCATCCCGCGCCTTTATCCCCGCATCGATGGCGAGCGGCGCGAGGTTGGTGATCGTCCCCTTGAGCCCCGCCGTGACGATGCTGACAGTGATCGCAAGTATCCAGAAGGTAGGGTCGCTCAGCACTTCGCGCGCGGATATCGGCGCCTTGGCGAGTTCGTCCTGAGCCATCAGGATCGGCTTGGCCGCTCCGTCTGGATTGAGCCCGCGATCGGAGGGGCGGTCGATCACCAGCATCGTCACCGGGATGGTCCATGCCAGCAGCACGAGGGCAAGCAGTTGCAGCGCCTCGCGCCATTGATGTGCATCGAGCAGGGCCTGGATGATCATCGGGAAAAAGAACCCGCCCGCCGAGATCCCGGCGATGGCGATACCAACCGCTCGGCCTCGTTTGAGCGCGAACCAGCGTGAGAGCAGCACCGTGATCGCCACGGGACCGATCAGCACGTTGGCCGGCGCGACCAGCACCCCGAAGATGACGAGCACTTGTGTGAAGGAGGTTGCCAGCGAGATCGCCGCATAGCCCAGTGCCAGGCTCACCCCGCCTGCGAGCATCAGGCGGCGCAGCGGCAAACGATCCATGAGGTTGCCCAGCAGCGGTGCCAGTACCGCGTTCGTGCCCGACAGCACGGTCATCGTCAGCATCAGCACGGTACGGCTGGGCCGGAATTCGCGGGCCAAGGGCACGGCGATGATGGAATAAGTCGAGGCTATCATGCCGGTGGCCGCCAGAAGCATGAAGCCGACGGCCACCTGCCTCCATCCCGGCGCGAAGGATGCCGCCATTATCCCATTCTCCCGTTTTTTGTTGGCTTTGTTATCACCCCGAATCGTCGCGATTGTAAACTAAATGTCGATATCGCGAATACAGTCATCGGCGGGGCGCATTTGTTTGGCTCGAGCCTCATTCTTGCATGCTGTGAGCTTGCGTTCGGTCGGCTTGGCCAACTCGCGCTTCGACTGGCGGATTTCTGCATCCTTGCGGGCATCGCCAGACACCACCGCGCAAGTTGCCTATTCTACGCATACAGCGCTGACTGACGCCGATCTGCTCAGTAACCTCCGTTACTGGACACCCGCACTCGATGATCTGGGCCACCGCATCACGCTTGAACTCATCGCCGAAACGGGGCTTCCCCATCGTCGTCTTCTGTCTTCAAAATTAAGAAGCGGCGATGGGCCTCATCGCCGCTACCAAGCTGGTGTCGGAGCTGTGTCTCGTGGAATCTCTCGAAGGAAGCCAGCACTGGTTGCAGGGCAGAGCGCTCCATTTCCAGAGCCTGGGACGGTCAGTTCCTTTTGCTCGGGGTGCGAGGTGGATCATGGCCCAGCGCAGACACTCGGCTCCCAGCCAACCGCTCAACTCGCCCAGGCAGGCGAAGCGCGGCCGATGTACGGCAGCGGCGGGATCGATCGATGATAATCAAAAGCACCTTCGGGCGCACGGGTCGCCTAAACCATCGAAATGATGGGGCCCTATTGGATGCCGATCACCCCGCTGACGGGGTTCTTTTTTCACGTCGATCCAAACTGATGGGCTTGACCAATCGTTCGAAGGTCAAGCCCAGCCGTCAATTGCCGGACAAAAAGGCCGGTACACCGCGACAGCCCGGATCGACCTCGAACAGCGCGCCGCCGTGTTCTTCCTCGACGCCGTTGGCGGCGCTGGTCACGTACATCCGGTCGAGGTTCGCTCCGCCGAACACGCAATTGCTGATCTGGCTGGCGGGCAGCGCGATGCGGCGCAGCGGCACGCCCTCAGGCGAAAAGCGGGTGACGCACGAAGCGCCCCAGCAGGCGACCCACAGGCAGCCCTCGGCATCGAAAGTCATGCCATCGGGCGAACCCCAATCGTCCTCGAACACCACGAAAGGCGTCCGTGCGCCCAGCACGCCGTCCTCCAACGGATAGCGGAAGATGACGCCCATCGCGCTGTCGGTGTGCAACAGGAAGCGGCCTTTGGGGTCGATCGCCGGGCCGTTGGGGATGGTGTAGGGCGCCGCGTCGGCGCGGGTCACCGTGCCGTCGAAGCGCCAGAACGCGCCGGTCGGCACGTCACACGAGAACGGCATCGTGCCCAGCCAGAGACGGCCCTGAGGGTCGGCTGCGGCGTCGTTGACGCGGGTCGCCTCGGTCTGGCCGGGGATTTGCGCCAGGATATCGATGGTGAAGGGATCGAACGCCACTTGCGCGATCGACCGGCCGATGCCTGCAAGGAAGCCCCCCTCGGCGCGCTCGATGATCCAGCCCACGACGTCGGTCGTCTCCCAGCTCTCGACCTGCCCGGTGGCGGGGGAGAGCCGGTTGATGCGGCGTCCGAGAATGTCGGTCCAGTACAGCTTGCCCTCGCGCGCCGACCAGAACAGGCCCTCGCCCAGCGTATCGACGCGGTCGCGGGCGATCAACCCGACGCTTCCCCCGGGGGCCATCAGTGGCTGTCCCTGGGCAGGCCGCACGTCTGCGCGATGCGCTGGTACTTCTCCGAACCCTCGAGGATCGCGCCGGTGGCGAACTGGCCGACGAGGCTGCGCTGGATCTCCTGCCACGGCGTCTGCGATTCCGGGGTCACGCGGCGCTCGATTTCGACCAGTTCCTCGCGGCGGCGCTCGATCTCGGCGTCATCGACCAGCATGTCGGCGCTGCGGTTGGCAAGGTCGATCCGGACCCGGTCGCCCGTGCGCAGCAGCGCAAGACCGCCGCCGACGGCCGCCTCGGGCGAAGCGTTGAGGATCGAGGGACTGCCGCTGGTGCCTGACTGGCGCCCGTCGCCGATGCAGGGCAGGGCGTGGATGCCCGCGCGGATCAGTGCGACTGGGGGGCGCATGTTGACGACCTCCGCACCGCCCGGATAGCCGACCGGGCCCGCGCCGCGGATGACGAGGATGGTGTTCTGGTCGATGCCCAGTTCCGGTTCGTCGATGCGCGCGTGGTAGTCCTCGGGACCGTCGAACACGACGACGCAACCTGTGAAGGCATCGGGATTCTCGGGGTCGGAAAGGTAGCGGCCGCGAAACTCCTCGGAGATGACCGACAGCTTCATCACCGCGCCTTCGAACAGGTTGCCCTTGAGCACGGTGAGACCCGCAGCTTCCTTGAGCGGGCGCTCGAACGGACGGATCACGTCGGTATCGACGATGCGCGCGCCGACCAGGTTTTCGGCCACCGTTTTGCCGTTGGCGGTCATCGCGGTGCCGTCGATCAGGCCCGCCTTGTCAAGCTCGGCCATGACGGCGGGAACGCCGCCCGCGCGGTAGTAATCCTCGCCCAGATACTCGCCTGCGGGCTGCAGGTTCACCAGCAGCGGCACGTCGGCGCCGGTGTGCTCCCAGTCCTCCAGCGTCAGTTCCACGCCGATATGGCGGGCGATGGCGTTGAGGTGGATCGGCGCATTGGTGGAGCCACCGATGGCCGAATTCACGCGGATCGCGTTGAGGAAGGCCGAACGGGTGAGGATGTCGGACGGCTTGCGGTCCGCCTTCACCATCTCGACGATGGCGCGGCCGGTTTCCCAGGCGCATTCCTGACGGTCGCGATAGGGTGCTGGAATCGCGGCCGAGCCGGGCAGGGACATGCCCAGCGCCTCTGCCAGCGAGTTCATCGTCGTCGCCGTGCCCATCGTGTTGCAATAGCCGGTGGAGGGCGACCCCGATGCCACCAGCTTCAGGAAGCCCTGATAGTCCAGTTCTCCCTTGGCCAGCATCTCGCGCGCCTTCCACACGATGGTGCCAGCGCCGGTGCGCTTGCCCTCGTACCAACCGTTTAGCATCGGCCCGACCGAGAGCGCGATCGCCGGGATGTTCACGGTCGCGGCGGCCATCAGCGAAGAAGGCGTCGTCTTGTCGCAGCCGATGGTAAGCACCACGCCGTCTAACGGGTAGCCGTAAAGCAGCTCCACCAGACTGATATAGGCGAGGTTGCGATCAAGCCCCGCAGTGGGACGCTTGCCGGTTTCCTGCAGTGGGTGGCTAGGAAACTCGATCGGAATGCCGCCCGCGTCGCGGATGCCGGCCTTGATGCGCTCGGCCAGGACGAGGTGGTGGCGGTTGCACGGCACCAGGTCGCTGCCCGACTGGGCGATGCCGATGATCGGCCGGCCGGACTGCATCTCCTCGATCGAGAGGCCGTAGTTCAGATAGCGCTCCAGATAGAGCGCCGTCATGTCCGGGTGGCTGGGATCGTCGAACCAGGCGCGCGAGCGCAGCTTCTGGGCCGATGCGGAAAAATCGTCTTGAGCTGAAGAAATTGTGGCCTCCAGTGTTCGGAGTTCCTTGCCGCTTTGGGGCACTCGGCCGGGCGACAGGACTGTTGTGGAATCGCCGCTATCACCACTCAGAGGCCTCGACAACCATATTATCATACTAATCGTTCTTGTATGATGCTTGGTTGTCAGGTAGGGGTGGGCATCTCCTAAGAGCTTTCCGCGGGCGGGCTGTGCGCAAGCAGCTTCCTCCTCTCAAGCCTGCGGAAACGTGAGCGGGGCAACTAACGTTGTCCCGCTCTTTTTTCATGCTTTTGCGGCCGATCGCTTCGTCGAAGCTGGTACGCGCAATTTGTCGGAGAAATGAAGCTGTAGGGACTTGCGCTCCCAGATGAACTTATTTAAGCATAATTATCGTACAAATACGATGCTGTGCTTGTGTGCAGTAAAGCTGATGGAGAGAGAGTTATGGCTGGCAAGATCCTTGGAGGTCTCGTGGCCTGGGGCGCGCTGGCCTTCGCCTCCGAAGTTGCTGCGCAGGAACAGGGGCCTCGGGTCCAGCCAATTCAAATAGATTCATCGCGGCCCGACTGGGAGAATCCCGCCGTGGTCGCACGCGGCAAATTGCCTGCAAGCGCGACGCAGTTCCCGTTCGAAAATCGTGATTCGGCGCTGGCAGGCGATCTTGCCCGGTCCTCCAATTACCTGTCGCTCGATGGCGACTGGCGTTTTTCCTTCTCGCCTTCGTCGGACAGCCTTCCTGTTGGTTTCGAGGCGCCCGGTTATGACGTGTCCGAGTGGAAGACCATTCCTGTCCCTTCGGACTGGCAGGCGCACGGTTACGACCAGGCCCGCTACAACAACATCACGTATCCTTTCCCGGCAAACCGTCCGCTGATCCCGCACGATCGCAATCCGGTCGGCTCCTATCGCCGCGACATCGCGGTGCCGGCAGGGTGGGACGGGCGAGATGTCATCCTGCACATCGGTGCGGCCGGATCGGCGTATCAGGTATGGGTCAACGGCGTAGAGGCCGGCTATTCGGAAGACAGCAAGCTGCCTTCCGAGTTCGACGTGACGAAGCTCCTGCGTCCGGGCAACAATACGGTTGCCATACAGATTCACCGCTGGTCGGACGGGTCCTATCTGGAAGACCAGGACTTTTGGCGCGTTTCGGGCATCGAGCGTTCGGTCTACCTCAAGGTCGCGCCGCGTGAGCGCATGACCGACTTCTTCGTCCACGCCGGTCTCGATCGCGCCTATCGCGACGGTACGCTGGCGGTGGACGTATCGGCCAATGCACGCACCAAGCCGATGAAGGCGCGGCTGACGCTGCTCGACGGCGCTCGCGAAGTGTTGATGCGCGAAACCGCCATTCCTGCAGGCGCGGCGCGCACCGTCTCGCTGTCCGCCGCCGTGCCTTCGGTGCGGCAGTGGTCTGCGGAAACGCCCAACCTCTATACGCTGCTGATCGAGATGGTGGATGCGCAGGGGCAGGTGGTTCAGGCCACGTCGCAGCGGATCGGTTTCCGCACGGTCGAGATCCGCGATGGACAGGTCATGGTCAACGGCCGTCCGATCCGCATTCGCGGCGTCAACCGCCACGAACATGATCCCGAGACGTTCCACGTCATATCGGAAGCATCGATGCGGCGCGACATCGAATTGATGAAGCGAAACAACATCAATGCGGTGCGCACCTCGCACTATCCAAACGATCCGCGCTGGTATGCGCTGGCGGACGAGTACGGCCTCTACGTCATGGACGAGGCGAACATCGAAAGCCACGCGTACATGGACCACGCGAACAAGCATCCGGAACGCCGAGCGGAATTCCAGCTCGGCTTCGATCCGGCATGGGAAACCGCGCACGTCAGCCGCGTGTCCAACATGGTGGAGCGAGACAAGAACCACCCCTCGATCATCTTCTGGTCTCTTGGCAACGAGGCAGGGATTGGCCCCAACTTCGAGAAAGCGGCGGCTGCCGTGCGCAAGCGAGACCCGTCGCGCCTGATTTCGTACCTTGGCTGGGGAACCCTGGACTGGGAGCACCAGCCCAACGCCTACGTCGACATCTATGCGCCGATGTACGACGACGTCGAAAAGATGATCGACTGGGCCAACGATACCACCCGCCGCCAGCCTATGATCCAGTGCGAGTATCTTCACGTTCAGGGCAATTCAGGCGGTAACCTCAAGGAATACTGGGACGCGATCTACAGCCATGACAAGCTGCAGGGCGGATTCATTTGGGACTGGGTGGACCAGTCCATGTACCGCTACACGAAGGACGGTCGCCGCTATTGGGGTGACGGCGGCGAATATGGTCCGAATCCGGGCGGCGATATCGAGTTCGGCGATGGCCTGAACCAGCCCGACCGCACGCCCAATCCGCACCTCTACGAAGTTCAGAAGGTGCTCGCGCCGATCCAGTTCGCGAACTTCGATGCCGCGGCAGGCACGGTCCAGGTGATCAACCGGCACGATTTCCGCGATCTTTCCGGCTTCGAGTTCGATTACGTGGTGCAGGAAGACGGGGTTGCCATCGCGCAGGGCCGGCTTGCCGATCCGGCAGTTGCTGCGCGTGCGACCGGCGCGGTGCAGATCGCGATGCCGCAATTCGACCGCAAGGCCGGTGCGGAATACGTGCTGCTCGTGCGCGCCCGTGCCCGCAAGGACTCCATTCCGTTGGTGCCCGAGGGATACGTCGTAAGCTGGGAGCAGTTTCCGATGGGCCGCGCGCCTGCGACGACGGTGCAACGAGGCGGCAAGGTCGCGCTCGTGCAGGAAAAGGAAGTCGTCAGCCTGCGAGCCGGCACCGCCAACTTGACCATCGAGCGCGTGACGGGCCTCGTGCGCAGCTATACCGCCGGCGGTCGTATCCTGATGACCGGCGGCGCACCCCATTTCTGGCGAGCGGAGACCGACAACGACACGCTGACGGGCACTGCCGCGCAGATGGAGCCCTGGCGTCAGATGAGCGATGCGCGGCAGGTCCGCTCGCTGACATCTGAGCGCCGGGCCGACGGAAGCGGCGTCATCCATGTCGAGCATGCCCTCGGCGCAGGCGCGGCGAGCTTTACGACTGATTACGTCATGTCCGGGGACGGCACGGTGGCTGTGAACGCGCAACTCCTCCCGCTCAAGGACGACCTGCCCGCGCCGGTTCGCATCGGTCTGGCCTATTCCATTCCTGCCAAGCTGGACACAGTCGAGTGGTACGGACGCGGCCCCCACGAAAGCTATGTCGACCGCAAGACGAGCGCGGCGCTCGGATTGTGGCGCGGGGCGCTGGCGGCGCAGAACCACGACTACATGCGTCCGCAGGATACCGGCAACAAGGTAGACGTGCGGTGGATGGAACTGTCCGGCAAGGGCGGCGGCGTGCGCGTCACGGGCGATGCCCCGCTGATGATGAACGCGCTGGCCTTCCCCTACCAAGACCTCTACCGCCGCGCGCCGGGCACATGGAAAAGCACCGACATCGTTCCTCACGGCGACGGCACGCTGCTGATCGATGCCGCTCAATGGGGAGTGGGCGGCGACACCGGCTGGAACTTCGTCGGTCAACCGCAGATGAAGTACCGAACCCGGCTGGAACGGGTGAGCTTCGGCTTCCGCCTGTCGCCATTCGAGGGAGAGGGGACCACGCCTGACAAGGCCAGCCCCGCCGCCGCCACCACCATTCAGTAACGCCGCCGCAAGCACGGCGGCCAGGCTTATCCTTTGACGGGAGAGTGAAATTGCAGATTTCTCGACGTAACGCGATCGTTATGGGCACCTTGGTAGGGGCGTCCAGCCTCCCTGCGCTGGCCGGAGCAGCGCGAGCAGCCGCGGCTACTGCTGCAGGCTCGGAGGCGGATGCCTCTCCACGTCTGGTAGAACGGCTGGCGGACTGGCGTTTTCACCTTGGCCACGCGAACTCGATCGAGAAGGACTTCGGTTTCGGGCGCAACCAGCGCACTTACGCCAAGGCGGGTGTGACTGCCGAAGCCTCCGCGCCGGATTTCAACGACAGCGGCTGGGCGCCCGTCATGGTCCCGCACGACTGGGCCGTTGCCCTGCCTTTCGCCAAGCCGACGACCGCCGCCAAGAAGGGCGATGAGGACGCATCCGCCGCGCACGGGTTCAAGGCGATTGGCCGCGATTTCCCCGAGAACAGCGTCGGTTGGTATCGCACCCCGATCAAGATAACCGCCGCTGATCGCGAACGCCTGCTCTGGATTGAATTCGACGGCGTGTTCCGGGACTGCACCGTCTTCGTGAACGGCTACGTCGCGGGCCGCAATGAGAGCGGCTATGCACCGTTTTCGGTCCCTATCGGCGATTTCCTCGACTATGACGGCGGCCCCAACGTCATCGCCGTCCGCGTCGATGCATCGCTGGGGGAGGGCTGGTTCTACGAAGGCGCCGGCATTTACCGCCACGTCGATCTGGTCCGGGCAGACAAGGTACATGTCCCGCAGTGGGGTAGCGTGGTGCGCGCCACTCCCGATGCGCAGGGCGCCTCGGCGGATGTCGTGCTGGAACTGCGCAACGAGCGCAAGGAGCCTGCCGATGTTCTGGTGCGCCGGCAGATCGTTGGGCCTGACGGCAAGATCGCCGCCACGCTTCCCGAAGCGCGCGTCACTGTCCCGGCGGGCGAAACCGTGGAAAGCAAGGCGCAGACCCGCATCTCAGCGCCGCAGCTCTGGTCGGTGGAGACGCCGCACCTCTACCGCCTGCGCTCCGAACTGATCGTCGAGGGGCGCATTGCCGACCGCTACGAAACCAGCTTCGGCATCCGCACAATCCGTTTCGACGGCAGGCGCGGCTTCCTCCTCAACGAGCGCCCGGTGAAGCTGCTCGGCACTTGCAATCATCAGGACCACGCGGGCGTAGGCACGGGCATCCCGGACGCGCTCCACGCATGGCGCATCGACCAGCTCCAGGAAATGGGCTCGAACGCCTGGCGCAGCGCGCACAATCCGCCCTCTACGGTGCTGCTCGATCTTTGCGATGCCAAGGGCATGATGATGATCGTCGAAGCCCGCCGCAACAGCAGCGATCCGGCGGCGATGGACGAGCTTTCGCGTATCCTGCGCCGTGACCGCAATCACCCCAGCATCATCTCGTGGTCGCTCGGCAACGAGGAGCCGCAGCAGGGGACGGCCCGCGGCGCCCGCGTCACGCAGGTCATGCAGGATCTGGTGCGCGATCTCGATCCCACCCGTCCGACGACTTTCGCTTTCGACAACAGCTGGGAAACTGGCGTGGCCAAGGTCGTGGACGTTGTCGGCTACAATTATCGTACGGATCAGATTCCCGACTTCAAGGCGAAGCACCCCAATGTCCCGGTCTATGGATCGGAGACCGGAAGCACTGTCTCGACGCGTGGCGCTTATGCGAACGACGCGGCCAAGCATGTCGTCCGCGCTTACGATACGGAGCATCCCTGGTGGGCTTCCACCGCAGAGGAATGGTGGACGATCGCCGCCTCGCGCGAGGATATTGCAGGAGGGTTCATCTGGACCGGCTTCGATTATCGCGGCGAGCCTACGCCCTATCCGGAGTGGCCCAGCATCTCCAGCTACTTCGGGGTTTTGGATACCTGCGGCTATCCCAAGGACAACTTCTACTACTACCGCGCGTGGTGGCGCCCCGATCAGCCGATGGTCCACCTGCTACCCCACTGGACCTGGCCGGGGCGGGAAGGGCAACCTGTGGAAGTCTGGGTCCACGGCAACTGCGCAGAGGTCGAACTTCTGCTCAACGGGCGCTCGCTCGGGCGCAAGGAAATGCCGCGAAATCGGCATCTTGCGTGGAATGTGCCTTATGCTCCGGGCAAGCTTGAAGCACGCGGCTACAATGGTGGCAAGCGTGCCGCCATCGACGTGCGCGAGACTGTCGGCAAGCCGGCTTCCATCGAGCTGACCTGCGACCGCCGTATGCCCGAAGCGACAGGGCGCGATGTCGTCATGATCCGCGCCGAAGTGCTCGATGCCAAGGGACGTCCGGTGCCTGATGCGGCAAACCTCATTCGCTTCACCGTCGAAGGCGACGCAAAGATTATCGGCGTCGGCAATGGTGATCCCACTAGCCTCGAAGCGGACTTCGTCAGTGAGCGGCATGCTTTTGCCGGTCTCGCCCAGGCCATCGTGCGGATCGGACGCAGCGCAGGTGCCATCCGCGTAAAGGCGACAGCGGACAACCTCGAAAGCGGTCTGGTGCAATTGCGGCCGCGCAGATTGTAGCTCCAGCGATAGCAAATTCCGCTATTATATTATGTAACCGTTTTGTATGATTAATCGCTAAGATCACTCGCAAGCGAGTCCGAGCGAAGCAGGGGAGGAATGCATGAGGACTAAATTCTTGGCGCTCACAGCAGTGAGCATGATCGCGCTCGCCAGTCCGGCACTGGCGCAAGATGGCGCCACCGGGCAGGCCGCACCGGGTGCCACCTCCGGTTCGTCGTCAACTGACGGCGAACCGCAGGCAGAAGAGATCATTGTTTCCGGCTATCGCCAGTCGCTTCGGACGGCGATCGCTGCGAAGCGCAACGCGAATCGGGTTGTCGAAGAACTCGCTGCGGAAGACCTTGGCAAGTTGCCCGAGGCGTCCATCGCTGAAGCGCTTGCTCGCCTTCCTGGTCTCACCACCAACCGCGACCGTGGCAACGGCACACAAATCTCCATTCGCGGCATGGGCCCGAACCTCGTCAACACTCTGCTCAATGGCCGCGAGATCGCGTCGGCCGAAGGCAGCCGCAACATTCGGTACGAACAGTTCCCGGCGGAACTGATCAGCGGCGCGTCGGTGTACAAGACGCCGACCGGTTCGCAGGTAGAAGGTGCGATCGCAGGTCAGGTCGACCTCAAGACGGTCCGGCCGCTCGACTACGACGAGACCAAGGTCGCCCTCAACGCCCGCGCCATCTACAGCGATCTGGCCAAGGATGTTCAGGACACCGCGCCCTGGGGGTACATCGCCAGCGCCTCGGTCGTGACGCAGTTGCTCGACAACACCCTGGGCCTTGCCGTTGGCTACTCAGGCCGCCGCCAATCCGTGGCGACGGTTCGCACCAACATTTTCCGTTATACCAACAGCTTCGCCGATCTGGATGGTGACGGTGCCGGCGCGCCGGGCCATGGCGGTGCGGCGCAGGACGACATCCCTTACGGCTACGAAGCCCTGGAACGTGGCGGTGACGACATTCGTCACGGTGCGGTTGCAGCAGTGCAGTGGAAACCGAGCGACAAGTTCGAACTGAACGGCGACTTCCTTTACAGCCACGTCTCGTTCGAGGAAACCCAGCGCGGCTTCCGTGTCGGCAGCCTTGCGTTCGGCAATAACATCACGGACGTGACCACCCGCAACGGCTATGTGACCGGAGCGACGATCACGGGTGAGCAGGACTTCGGCCAGACCATCAGCGGCGTGAACGAGAACTTCTTCTTCAAGGACGATCTCTACGCCGGCGGTATGAACGCCACGTGGCGCCCGTCCGATGGCTGGGAGATCACGGGTGACGTCGGTTATTCGACGACGACCCGAAACCAGCAGTACCTGACGTTGCAGACCGATCCGTTCGGCTTCCGTCCGACCGCGAGCTTCCAGTCGGGTAACGACAGCGTGCCGGTGATGACGATCAACAGCGATATGACCGATCCGTCGCTTTGGCGCGTTGCCCGCTTCCAGATCCCCAATGGTGCAGCAGCACGCATCAAGGACAATCTGCTGACGCTCACCGGTGATGTACGGCGCGAGATCGGCGAAGGCCCGCTGGCCGCACTGCAGTTCGGCGTGAGGCATACCGAGCGGACCAAGACCTACACCGCCATGTCGCAGTTCGGCGATATTGCTTTGGCCGACCGACAGGTGCTGGACCCGTCGCTGATCAATGGTCCATACCGGTTCAAGGGCGAGTTCGCCAACCTGCCGGCGGTCCAGTCACTCGACATCGTGCGCACAGTTGAGAGCCTGTTCGGGCCAATCAATCCGCAGCAGAGTGTCTACGATCAGACCAGTTCATGGCGTGTCAAAGAGAAGACGTCGGCACTTTATGGCCAAGTCGATCTTGAAGGGACCATTTTTGGCGTACCTTTCAACGGCAACGTCGGTCTTCGCGTGGTCAGAACCGAAACCGATTCGCGCAGCACCTCTCTATTCCAGGACCCGAACGGCGTTGTTGTTACGCCGATCGTCGTGAAAAACGAGTTCTACGACTGGCTTCCGAGCCTGAACCTGACGCTTAAACCGACCAGCAAGCTTCAGGTTCGTTTCGCAGCCAGCCAGGCGATCGCACGGCCTCCGCTTGACGACTTGAACGCCGGTTCCGGTCTCTTCGATTTCGGCACACCAACCGCGAACGGCGGCAACCCGCTGCTCGAACCTTTCCGCGCGAAACAGCTTGATGCGACCGTCGAATGGTACTTCGATCGCGACAGCGCGCTGACCATCTCCGGCTTCTACAAGGAACTGGGAACGTACATCACCCGCCAGGTGACCGAGCGTCAATTGACTGACGTGAACGGCAATCCTCAGACGGTTGCTTTCACGCAGCCGGTAAACGGCAGTGGCGGCTCCATCAAGGGCTTCGAAGTCGGGCTGCAGAAGGCTTTTACCTTCTTGCCTGCACCCTTCGACGGCTTCGGCGTCTACATGAACTACAGTTACACGACCAGCGACATCACGGTGTCCGAGGCCGACAACGCCCTTGGGGCGACGCCGCTGCCCGGGCTGTCCAAGCACGTCGGCAACGCGTCGCTGTACTACAGCAAGTCGGGCTTCGAGGCGCGCATCGCGTTCCGTTACCGCTCGGCTTACGTTACCGAACTGGGCGATACCGATCGCATTCTATTCAACGCTCCTGAATCGGTGCTGGACTTCCAGACTAGCTACGAATTCCCCACCGATTCCAGGTTGGCAGGCGTTAAGCTGCTGTTCCAGGCAAACAATCTGACCGACGAACCGTTCGAAACCTATTATGGGGATCGCAACCTGCAGGGCCGTTTCGAGAAGTTCGGTCGTCGCGTCCTCGTAGGTGTGGGATACAACTTCTGATGCGCCGTTTCCTGAAGATCGAACGCCATGCCGTCGTAGCTGCTGCGGCTCTCATTCTTGCGGCCATGCCGTTCGCGGGTGAAACCGCGGCGGGACAGTCTGTGTCGCCTTCCGAGTTCGCTTATGGAGCGGATGTCAGTTCCATCACGGAACAGGAGGCGGCAGGGCTCAAGTTCCGCGATGCGAAGAAGAAGCCCGCAGACCTTTATGATCTCGTGAAAGACAAGGGCATCGATTCAGCGCGTCTGCGCGTCTGGGTCAATCCCGAGAACAAGTGGAGCACGCGCGAGGACGTTCTGGTCAAGGCAAAGCGCGCGCGCGATCATGGCATGCGGAT
>Ga0308165_1003484_pt1 | contig 16848 bp, 10 predicted proteins | sample PhyWR2_FD_201032 | JGI IMG/M metagenome (GOLD analysis project Ga0308165, IMG submission 201032) | Phyllosphere microbial communities from UC Gill Tract Community Farm, Albany, California, United States - DLSLW.R2 | ecosystem: Host-associated > Plants > Phyllosphere > Unclassified | place: USA...
GGGTTTAAATTAATAATTAAATAATCCGTTTTCTGCTGCCAGAAATATATTTCCTGCCGATCGCCTTGTTGATGGGTTCCGGCAATAAGTAACCGGGGCTGGCGAGAAAGAATCTGCTCACGACTGACCACTGGCCAGGCGACCCGACTGCTGGCAAAAATATTTTCCACACCACATATTTGCAAGACATCACTCTGTATCGACTCGCTGTTGCTGGTAATTATCGGGCTGACGCTGAACAGCAACGCAGCAGGGATTTTATTCTCCCGGGCATATTTGCTCTTCAGTGTCGCCAGCCTCTGGCGAAAATCATCCGCATAACGCATGCCAGTTTCCGGATTGGCGCTGAAGCGCGCCAGACGTTCCAGATTCGGAGGGATCTCTTCCAGGCGGTTAGCGTCGACGAACTCCACCGGAATCCCGTATTTCTGCAGCTTCTCAAGCTCGCGCTGGGGGGTTAACTCGCGGGAAGCTATCACCAGGTCGGGTTTAAGTTGAAGAATACGCTCAAATTTGATGCTATTGCCAGAGGCCACTCGCTCCAGTTTTTGTGCGGCATCTGGATAGTCGGAATAGTCGCTGACCGCGATAAGCGAATCGCCAAGCCCAGCAACCCAAGCCATTTCAGTTGCATCCGGCGAAAGGCTCACTACCCTCAGTGCCCAGCCGGGCTCAGAAAACAACAGGCAGGCAACGATCGGTAGAAGGCGCGAAGTTTTCACGAACAGGTATGGTTTCATAGGGATCCTCGATGAGCCACGCGAGTCATAAATGGCTCGCGTGGCAGGCAGGGTGACTCAGAATTGATAGCTGGTGCTTAGCGTGTATTCGCGACCCGGCATGTTGTAGCCGTTGGCCGTCTGCCAGGTTTTATCGAAAATATTATTGACGTTGCCTCTCAGAGTGAGCTGCGGTGTTATTGACCAGGAGAGACCCGCGTCCCACAGTGACGATCCGCCAACCTCAAGGGTGGTAAAATCTTTGCTGCTGGAGTCTTTGCGCTTGCCTACGTAGTTGTACACCAGGTTCCAGCCCAGCGCAGCGACATCACCGCTTATCTCGTACTTCATTTGCCGCCTGGCACGCAGCAGCAATTGTTGTCCCGTTTCATCATTTTTGGGATCGATAAACTGCAGGGTGACATCGTGGATAACGGGCCCGGTTGCCAACTGGCCGGTTAACTCAACGCCCTTTATGGTCGCTTTGTTAACGTTATAGAAGATACCATTCATCCCCATATCGCCGCTGCCCATCTGGTAGTCGATAAGATTGTTTATCTTGTTGTAATACGTGGATATTCTCCAATCAAGAGGGCCGGTAAGCCCCTCAAGGCCAAGCTCCCACTGGCGTGATTCTTCCGGGCGCAAATGCGGATTAGAGGCGATACTAAAACGCGTGGCTCCGAACTGCTGGCCTAAAGAAGGCGCCAGGAACGCGGTGCCGTAGGAAAGCGTGGTCTGATAGTTTTCAGCAAACAGCCATCCGGCAGCGGTTTGCCAGGTGCCGTGCCAGCCAAACTGTTCGTCATGATCTTCACGTCCGGAAAGCTCCAGCGTGACGTCCTGAAATTTCTGCAGGCCTGCCGCATACAATCCGGTGTTATTCCTGGAATAGATCTGGCTGGAAAATACCGGAGGGAAGTCGAAGGTATCACCGATGGTGGTCAGCTTTTCCCGCTTCCAGTCAACGCCAGCGCTCACCGTGCCGTGGGCCACCACCAGGTTATTTCCCCACTGTAGATAGTACTGCTCAACATCATCAAGCGTGGCCGGGGAAGAATAAGGACCCACGCTATCGTTGTAGTTATTGTCTTTGATTCGCTGGTAGCTCGCCGTCAGCTGTAAAGCGTAAATATCGGTATGGTAATGCAGTGCGCCATCCCAGGACTGCGTATCATTTCTCAGATGATTATTACCGCCATCGTAACCGTAATCACCCTGAGAATAAGCGGTATTACCGGAATGGCCGTAGCCGCGCAAGAAGCCGTTGAGATTCTCGCTAAATTCGGCTGAAACGCTGCCAAACAGGAATTTGTCATGATGACCTTTATTTTCCCAGTCGCCGGCATAAATGGAATCAGGCATCACTTGATAACCTTTCGTCCTGTTGTAATTACCCGCCAGCGTCAGCACCGTATGGTCGACTTTTTTATTGATAACAGCGCCATATTGCTGATAGTTATTGGAGCCAATGCCGGCATCCAGTTGAACGTTATCTTCACTATGCTGCGTGATGATATTGATCACGCCGCCTATGGCTCCAGAGCCATATACCACCGAGCGTGGTCCCCGAATATATTCAATGCGCTGCACCAGCGCGGCGGGGATCTGTGAAAAATCGGGAATATTGGTAATTCCGGTACGGGGTACCGGGACCCCATCAATCAGCAGCAGCACATGCCGGGCTTCGGTACCGCGGATATAAAGCGCAGTGTTCTGTCCCAGACCGCCATTTTGCGCCAGATCGACCCCGGGTAAGTGGCGCATAACGTCAGCAAGGGATTTAGATTGCCAGCGATCGATATCTTCTTTGGTTACCACGTTTATGGGGGCAAGCACGGTGCTGAGGGGTTGTAAAAAACGATTCGCGGTGACAGTCATCGTTTGTTCAGCCATGACCGGGAAGATAAAGAATAACGGGACTCCCCAGCTGAATCGATAACATTGTTTTAATACGGCAACGGGCATTTAAAAACACTCCTAAATTAATGAATATCGTAAATTGTCAGCATCGTTTTTTCCCCAATGAAATTGGGCATCAAACAAATGATTCAGCTGTTGGATCTGCATTATTTCTTTACACTGGCCGCGCCTCACCATCTGGCCTTTTTTTATCATCCAGACCTCATTGGCATGATGCAGTGTGTGATTTAATTCATGAGAACTGGAGATAACTAATATCCCGTGAGCGCACATTTCCTCGATAAGCCTGTCGAGTGCAATTTGCTGCACAATATCCAGACCGTTAGCGGGTTCATCGAGGATCAGAAGCTTTCCGCCTGGATTGAGGGTTGGCCACAACTGCAGAAATACCGACGCCAGACGAACGCGTTGCCACTCACCGCCAGAAAGCTGATTGATGGGGCGAGTGAGCTTATCGCGCAGAAATAATCGGCTGGCCAGGGTATGGATGGCTGCATCAACGGCATCCGGTAATGCTCCTTTGGGAATAAAAAAGCTCAGATAAGAAAAAACGGGTATCAGTAAATCCGGGAGATCTTGCTGAATTAAACAGGCGCGACGGGTCGATAGTTGCTGAGCGCTCATTGCTGAAAAAGGAGTGCCGCCAAGGCTTATTGTCCCGCCGCCGTTGATAAGCCCGGCGAGGCGCAGTAACAGCGAGCTTTTCCCCGCGCCGTTGGGGCCGATGAGATGGACCAGTTGTCCTGGACTGACACAGGCATCAAAGGGGGCAAAGCGGCCCTTTACCGAAAGCTGGCTAATATTAAGATGGGTCATTTTGCCGCTCCGCCGGGGATGCGAAACAGCATCCAGATAAAAGCCGGGGCACCGAAAGTAGCGGTTACCACGCCGGTAGGGATCTCGGCTGAGGCAAGCGCCAGTCGGGCAAAAGTATCCGAGGCCAGAAGTACCGTGGCTCCCGCCACTACGCAGCCGGGCAGCAGGCGCTGATGATCGGTTATTCCCCACAGTCTCAGCAGATGCGGAACGACAAAGCCGATAAAACCAATCATTCCGGCCAGTGCGACGCTCACCCCGACCAGCCAGCCAATAAAAAGAACCAGCAGGATGCGCCAGTGTTTAATGTTTACGCCTAACTGCTTCGCGGTTAATTCATTCAGTGCAATGATATTAACGACGCGTCCCTGGCAGGATAGCCAGCCAATGGCCGGGATCAGCGCCAGCGCCAGCCAGGCTTCATTCCAGTCGATACAGCCGAATCCCCCCAACGTCCAGGCAATAATTTTGCGCATATCAACGTTGTTGCTGAAGTAAAAAGCCCAGGTCATAAAAGCGCTACAGCCGATACCCAGCGCCATACCAAACAGCAGCAGGCGGGTATTATTTATTCCCTGCCTCAGTGAGAATAAAATCAGCAGCAGGGTAATCACCATCGCCCCCCCAATGGCAAACCCGCTGAGCAGCCCTAAATGCAGAGTGTTTCCGGAGATAAAGATAGCCATGACGACGGCGACGCCCGCACCATTCGAGACGCCGAGCAAACCGGGATCGGCCAGAGAATTGTTAAACAGTGCCTGCATGACGGCACCGCTCAGCGCCAGAGCGGCGCCAACGCCGATAACGCTCAGTACGCGTGGGAGTCGTAGATTCCAGATAAAAAGTTCGGCTTCGGGACTAAACCACAGATCAGGGGTGAGCCAGACATCGCCGGCGCATAAACTAAAAATTACTAATAATGCCAAAATAAATGTCATGGAGATTAACTTAATATTTTCTACGACTTTTTTATTCGTGTTAAGTTGAATAAAAGATGTTTCTTTCACCTCTTCGGCCTGAATTTGTGACATATATCCCATCTCTTATTTTTTAATTATGAATTTTGTTTGGTAGACTACGAATATATATTCCCGGCAACAAAATAAGGCAATTGAAAAAAAATGAAGTCAACTTTAGATTTTCGTCGAAAGTCAGATTGTTAATCAAATATTATATTTTCTTTAAGGGTCATAAGTTAATAAGTAATTAAATTATGCACTGTGAAGGGTACAGGATTTATTAATTTAAATATTCAAATGTAGGAATCATGTGAAAAAGAAGATCCCCAAATCCGAATTATTAGTTACATTCGAGGTTGTTGCCCGGCACCAGAGTTTTGCCCGGGCAGCTGAAGAGTTATCATTAACCCAGGGTGCACTTTTTCGACAAATAGCCATGCTTGAAGAGTTCCTGCAAGTACCACTATTTTCACGCTGTAAGAAAAAACTTTTTTTAAGTGATGCCGGACGTCACTATTTATCGCTGGTACGAGATGTTTTGTTAAGATTGGAAAATGATACTCACCACATTCGTCGTTTTCATAAAAAGAAACAGTCACTTGAAATTGCGACTACTCCTACATTAAGCACTGAATGGTTAATACCTAATCTGCAGGGATTCTCAACGCTGAATGATAATATTGTGATTAATATCAGTGCAATTTCCTGTGTTAATGATTTTCTGCACTGTAAAAGTGATATTGCGATCATGCGCGAAAACTTCTGTTCCCCCTGGACCTTTTCCGAACCACTATTTGAAGAAGAATTACTTCCGGTATGCAGCAAGGCATTATTAAATAGCGCTGATAAAATAAGCGTCCATCAGTTACTTTCAGAGTTTACGTTGCTACATCAAAATTCTCGACCTGAGGGCTGGCAGGAATGGTTCGCACAATTTGATATAGTCGATCCCGACGTTAATAAAGGCCCCAGCTTTGATTTATTATCCATGTTAATTACCGCCGTGCGCTCAAATTTAGGAATTGGCCTATTGCCAAGATTCGCCATTAAGGAAGACCTTCTGCAGGGAAACCTGGTTATTCCTTGTGAGGCACCTTTATTTACCGGTAATAAATATATTATGACGTGGAAACAGGAGTCGATGAACTCTGTGAAGGTGCAACAGTTCCGGGACTGGGCAAAGAACCTGGTGAAATAATACTCGTCGCAGAAGGAGAGCTAATCTCAGGTATCTCCTTCTACGCATGAAGAAAGCCGCTGCGCTGAAAAATCACAACACCGTAATCCCCATTTCGAGCCTCGTTGTTTCTCCCTGTGCGAGCAAAATCAGCCCCGGATGACCCGGAAGGTTATGGGCATTCACCGGGTGACTTTGCGGCTCAAGGCAAATAAAGGGCTCATCTGCCATACGAAAGACCATCAGATAGGGTGTTGCACACTCCAGTAGTATTCGCATGTCGCCGCTGTGAATAAATGCCCTACCGTTCCACCCCGAATACCCGACATTTAGCCACGCATTCTCCGGGATTTTGCTGACAGTGAAATCAGTCTGCTGCGTGACATTGCCCTGCCATGCCAGGGGTAAATGCTGCTCACCTTCAGGCCAGAAGCCGCTGGCGAAAAACTGTACCTGAGTATCGGGCTGTAACCGAAAATAAGGATGGAATCCCAGACCATAAACCATGGGCTTGCTGCCACGATGCGTCAGTTCCAGCTCAGCGATAAAACGCTTTCCAGCTAGCTGATAAGTCAGTCTCGCCAGGTAATCAAACCCGCACTGATACTGGCTACATAAGCTCAGCACCACCCGTTCCGCGCTTTGCTCGACGACCTGCCACTCTTTCAGCCAGCCGTCGCCATGCAAAAAGAAATCTGCGTCAGCTGTGCCTGGCGGCAAAGCAATCTCCTCTCCCTGTAAGATAAAGCGGTTACCTGCCACCCGATTAGCCAGCGGCAGCATGGGAAAAAGCGCTTTATCGCCAGCGAGCAGAATCGGCTGCTGATATTCCAGCGCGTCGAGACTGAGAATTGCCGCCCCCTGCGGGGCGACGTTGACGCGTAAAAAGTCATTTTCAAGAACCAGAGTTTCCATGATTACAGGGTTCTTTCGACAGGGGCTTTTGCAGGAGTTTCCTGTAGTCCGGCCAGGCGAGCCTCTAATGCTTCCAGACTCACACCTTTCGTCTCAGGAACATAACGACGAACATAGATGAAACCAGCGGCACAAATCACGCCATAAAGCAGGAAGCTACCCGCAGCCCCCAGACTCGCATTCAGCAGTGGGAAGGTATAGGTCAGGAGGAAGCAAGCGACCCACAGCGCCAGCGTACATAACGATATCGCCAGGCCACGAACACGGTTCGGGAAAATTTCAGAGAGCAGTACCCAGGTCACGGGGGCAAGTGTCAGGGCATAAATGGCTATCGCCGTCAGTACCAGCAGCAGTACCGGCAGACCCATGACGCCCAAACCATACGCAGCACCAATAAGCGCATAAATGATAGTTAATCCCGCCGCTCCGAACAGCATCAGCTTACGACGTCCAATTTTATCCACCAGCGGCAGTGCGGCAATGGTGAAGACCAGATTGATAAGCCCGGTTGCAACAATCGACTTCAGCGTGCTGTTGATATCAAAGCCTGCAGAGGCAAAAATTTCTTGCGCATAGTTAAAGATAACGTTGATCCCGCACCACTGCTGGAACACCGCCAGCACAATACCTATCACGATAATGGGCCTGACTTTTGGCTGACCCAGTGCGCTCCAGGAGACCTTTTGTGTGTCCTTGCTGAGCGTTTGCTGGATCTCACGCAGAGTGGCGTCCGCATACTGCTGGTTGCCTATGCGTTTGAGCATCTGGTGAGCGCGTTCATGTTTGCCGACACGTGCTAACCAACGCGGTGACTCAGGGACGAAAAACATCAGCACTAAAAACGCTAGCGCCGGGACAATGCCGGATCCGAACATCCAGCGCCAGCCCTCCTGACCATTCCAGCTCGCGCTGATTTCCTGTAGCGTCGCATTACTGGCAACCGGCTCGGCAATCATCAGGTTAATCAGCTGTGCCGCCAGAACACCAATCACAATGGTCAGTTGGTTTACCGCCACAAAACGCCCGCGCTGCGCTGCCGGACTAATCTCTGCAATGTATAAAGGACTTAATGCCGAAGCGAGACCAATCGCGACGCCACCCACAATCCGATACACCACAAAGACATCAAAATTATCGGCAACGGCGGTTCCCCAGGCCGAAAGAGCAAATAGCATTGCGGCGAGTATCAGCGGAATTTTTCGACCAAACTTATCCGCACACCAGCCTGAAAGCAGGGCACCAAAGATACACCCCACCAGGGCTGAACTCATTGCCCAGCCTGACTGAGCGGGATCGGTAATAGAAAAATACGCCTCGTAAAAGGGTTTTGCCCCGCCAATCACCACCCAGTCATAACCGAACAGTAACCCACCGCAGGCAGCCACCAGGCAAATCATCCAGACGTAGCCCATGCGTAACTGAGTTTGCACAGTATTCATTGTCTATCCTCTATTGTTGCTCGTGTAGAGATACATAGGGGGCGGGTGCTCAAAACTGAGACTACCCGCCGTTTTATTATTATTTCAACGCTCAGGCAAATACACCTCGCAGCCTTGCCAGTTGCAGCAAGTGGGCTTTGTCATGCGCTGGATTTTTTTCAAGCAGAGTACTCAGTACAGTTTCAAACTTATCTTCTTCACCAAGTCCCAGATGACCCAGGGCTTTGACGAACAGACAATGCTGTAGATGTGCGGCCTGTAATTCAGCATCAAGTGCGACTAAATCAGGCAGTGAGACGGCAAAGAAGTCGGGTTCAACCCTGTCGGTTGCATGTTCATCAGCCCAGGCGATAAAGCTACGGAACTGTTGGGATGCCTCTTCCTTCTGGCCTGAGCGGGCAAGCGCCATGCCCTGGTAGAATAGATAATCAACGGGCTGATCGTTGTAATAGCGCCCGGTAGCGAGAGACGATCCGCCTTTCAGTGCCTGAGCAAAGAGCTCGCTCGCACGTTCCTTTTGGTTCTGCTGTGCGGCACACCATGCCAGCAGATACCAGAGATCGTTATCGCTCTGTCCGACAAGACGCCCTTCACCAAGGTTTTCCGGATAACTCAGCGCCTGCTGTAATAACTCTTCGGCCAGTCCAAACTGTTTCTCGTGGATATGGTCCAGAGCACGTCTTTGTAAGTTAATCAGATACTGACCGGTGACTTTACCTTCCCCACCTTCCCATGGATGGAATTTACGCTCTGCCAGTACCTGCGCGGCAGACTGAGTTTCGCCGTGAATATTCCACAGACTCAACAATTCAGCGGTAAGGTCGTCGCGCTTAAGCACCACGTCACGCCGGGCGGCAAGAAACGCCAGCCGTTGTTCCGTAGAACACCCGGTCAGTTTTTTCAGATAATCGAGCTCAAACAAGAAGCGGGCATTGTCAGGCTCCAGTGCCACTGCACGTTGTAAATAACCTTCAGCCAACTCGGCATCGTGTTTCTTATTCCAGGCGTGAATACCCAGTACTCGCTGGACGGGGGCAAACTCGGGTAATTGCCGGGCAGTAAACTGCCAGCAGGCGAGCGCTTCGCTATAACGACGCTTGCTATACCAGAAACAACCCAACAGGTACTGCGCATAGCCTTCCTCTGGTAAACGCTGAAGCATCTGTATTTCATCCAGCGTATTGGGGAAGCGGACTTTATCGGCAAAGTGCCTTTGGGCCAGGCTCAGATAGCGCTGCTTCTGCTGACTATCACTTTCAAGAGCAGCCTGCCAGAGCAAGGGGATCGCTTCTTTTGATTGCAGCAGCGACAGAAGATCTTTTGCCGCCGCTTCAGCCCCCAGGCTGACTAACCATCCGGCGAGCATGCTACTGTTCACACCACGCTGCCCGGTAACCCGGCGGAGTTCGGTTTTATCCGCCGCGCTTTGGGTGATGGCCCAGCGCGCATAGTGGAGCGCATAGCTCAGAGGGTAAGCCTCAAGCTGTTCTTTAATCCAGGTTAACGCGGTTTCAGAAGCCCCCATTTGATGTAGTGCCAGGGCTTTTAAGCCCATAGCCAGGTTATTGCTGGCATTAAATTTCAGGCTTTGCGAGACATAGGTTAACGCCTGGGTGATATCTCCTTTACGAAATGCCAGACGCGCCAGGGAATAAAATGCCGCGTCGCGACAGTTCCCACTCCAGCTCGCCTTGAAGTAATCATCAAATGCGCCTTGAATATCGCCTTGTCGCTCTTTGGTTGCCGCACGAAGCATGCTGGCATCTCCGTTCTGCGGGTTTTTATTCAGGCGATGTGCTCGTTTCAGTGCGGCATTGGCGCACTGTTCCGCAGCCAGCCAGTTTCCGCGATTAAACTCCAGCGTTCCCAATGCCACGTTGCTGCGGTAATCCAGCGGATCCAGCTCCAGTGCGCGCTGGTAGTAATCAAAGGCGGAGCGGCTTGCATGCAGATATTGTTCAAGATGCTGTCCGATGAAATAAAGCTCATCGCCGTTGTCAATATCCTGCGGTTTGGCCGGAACGCTGGCAGCCTGAGGTAACGGCAACTCTTCGGCGATATGCTCGCAGTAGCTGAGAATGACATTTCCCCGCGCATCGCAAAGATTAAGCGTCAGTCTCTGCGGCCAGCTGTCCTGTACCGTCTCGAGCCACGCTTTTGCAGGCTGTAAGTTCAGTTCTGTTTGCCAGAGCGTCTGGCCTTCAGACTGAAGATTAACCGTCACGCCGACCAACGGGGCGATGGCATACACACCCAGACTCAGCTCACCGTTATGACGTTCAAGCTTGATAGCCGCCTGGGTACTGGCATTCTGCAACGTACCCAGCTGGCTATAGGGAAGGAAATTCTGAACAAAGACTTTTTCCTCGTAAGGGGCAAGCCAGGTGAAATCGGGTTGGTTATCGGTAAATACGCCCGTCATCAGTTCAATATAAGGGCCATTATTGTCCGTCAGGTTGCGATCCCAGGCCTGGCCAAAGTCGCAGTTTCCCCACGTCCATTGTTTCTTACCCGGTGAGACATGATGATCGGCAATATGCAGCAGACCGCCCTGCTCGCCGTGATGGTATGCGCCTACAAAGTCGTATTCCGACTTGTCTGCCATATAAGACGTCGGCACCGGAATATTTTTATAACGAGAGATATCGACTCCCGCGGAATAGTCCACTTTGTAATAAGTGCCATGGGCTATCGGGAACGCGGAAACATCACGTTTGCCGTGATCGAAGACCGCCGTGACGTCCGGAGGGAAAACGCTCTGGTGGTCGTCACCGCCTTTTACCGCGGGGTTAGCCCACCACAAAAAGTGACGAGGTGTAGCGTTACCGTTAAAAACTTTGCCGGTAATTTCGATCAGTGCTTTGTCCGGATACAGCGTAAAACCCGTCATCACTTGCAGGCCACGCATCGGCTCTACTTCACCAAGCCAGACCGTTTGTGCGCCTTTTTCGCTTTTCTGGAACCTGACATCAACGGGCATAAAAGTAGTTGGACGGTGGTGCTGAGGCCAGTTAAATTCAATGCCTCCGGAGATCCACGGCCCGACCAGCCCCACCAATGCAGGTTTAACAACTTCGTTGTAATAAACAAAGTCACGATCCATCACCTTATCGTAGGCACGATGAATTCGGCCTCCCAGTTCAGGCAAAAGTAACACGCGGATAAAGTCGTTCTCGAGCCATATGCCCTGATATTCGCGCATCTCGCGTTTGCCAGTCAGGGTATCAATCACGCCATAGGGATAAACCGCTCCAGACGATCCCTGATAAACGCGATTTTCCAGAAACATCGGGTTAGGGTCTTCTGCGCCGGTGGTCCAGGTGGGCAAGGTTAGAGTTTCTTGCCAGACATTGACGGGTCCGTACATTTCTCTTCTCCAGTAAACAAAACACAGTGAAATACGATATGTTTGCAGTGTAGAGAACTTACTTCGGCTTAAATCGTTTAAAGCTCACGCAATAAAGTTAACGGAGTTTAGTGAATGAAAACTTCAGGATTAAATAATCAGCGGGTGCGTTATCTCAATCGGCAGACGATGATGACGCTGGTCTGGAGATATAAACGGTTAAGCAAATCCCAGTTTGCTCAGCACACGGGGTTATCGATTCCCGCGGTAAGTAAAATTCTTGATGAGCTGGTAGAAGATAAAAAGTTGCTTCATTCCGTGGAGAATCTCAGCCTTCGGGGGATGAATAGTGGCAGCTACCAAATCCCCCCGGATGGTGATTTCATTCTCTGTATGAGCATCACGCCAACCAGTATAGAAAGTCAGCTTTGCGATGCGCAGCTGTCAGCACTCGGGGAGTTTGAACGGGTCCAGGTGAACGCCATCACGCCGAAAGACTTGCTTACGGCGATTGAGTCTATATGGCAAAAATTACGTAAAAAGTGGCCCAAAAAAACCCTTCATCTGGCGCTCGCCATTCACGGGCAGGTAGATCCGATAGCTGGCGTCTCACAAACCATGCCGCAGGCTCCCTGGCGTGAACCCATCGAAATAAAATATCTGCTGGAAGAAAAGCTGGGCGTGACGGTGCGAATCGATAACGACTGCGTGATGCTGGCGCTGGCTGAAAAGTGGCAGAACCCCGGCAGTCGTCAGGATTTTTGTGTTATCAACGTGGATTACGGTATTGGCTCATCGTTTGTTATCGGCGGACAAATTTACCGCGGCAGCCTTTACGGAAGCGGGCAAATCGGCCATACGATTGTGAACCTGGACGGCATGGCCTGCGCCTGCGGTCGCTACGGCTGTCTGGAAACCGTTGCCTCGCTGACTGCGTTAAAAAAGCAGGCGCGGATCTGGCTAAAATCCCAGCCTGACTCACCCAGATTAAATCTCGATTCACTCACCGCGACACAGCTGATTAACGCCTGGCACGAAGGCGATGAAAACGTTCGTCACTGGGTGAATAACGCCGCAAATGCTATTGGCCTGAGTCTGTATAATTTCCTCAATATACTGAATATCAACCAAATATTTTTCTATGGCCGAAGCTGTGGCTTTGGAGATAGCTGGCTGGCCACCATCAACCGGCAGATTGGTTTCAACCCTTTCGATCACGGCGATGCTCTGGAAACCAATGCCACGCAAATAGGCTTCGGGCAGCTGACACGGACACAACAGGTGATGGGAATCGGTTATCTGTATGTCGAGGAAGCCTTGAAAAACTAAGCGAAGAGATAATCTGATTAAATAAAACAGGTATCGCTTTGATAAACGATACCTGTTTTTGATTATCTGAGAGGCAATATTCAGTCAGAGCAAAGGATGAATCGCTTTTCTCATACCTTGTGCCAGAATCTCATCAACTTGAGCGGAAACCTTATCAACCAGATTAGAATACTGGCTGAGATCGATATCCCAGTGCTTCTCATTGGCGAGAACTTGGTTTACAAATTGATGGGTAGTGATCTCTTTTCCAACTAAAGGCCAGGTTTGAGAAAAATAGGTCAGCCAGACCTCATCATCCTGCAACGGATAGGATTGCCCCTCTCTTTTCCCACGATAGAAGACCAATAATGCCGCTAATGCAAAACTGAGCCGCTCAGAAAGGTGCCCTTTCTCTAAACCTGCGAGCAGTTGGGGTAAAAGTCGTGTTTTAAACTTCGTCATGCTATTTAAAGCAATAGAGAGTAACTGATGTTTGATATAAGGATTCTGGAATCTTCCCGTCACGGCGCGGGCAAATTCGCGTAGCTCTGATTCCGGTAAGTCCAGAACAGGAATGATGTCATCAGCGATCAGTTTCTCAAGGAACCGTCGGACATCCTCATCACACATAGCCTCGCCTACCGTATCTAACCCGGATAGCCATGCTACCGGAACCATTGCCGTATGGGCGCCGTTAAGGATAGCCACCTTACGCTCTTTATAGGGTTTAATATCCGGGACGATATGGATATTCATTGCATGACTCTCGAGGCATAACTCTTTTGCCAGCCAGTCTGGCCCCTGAATAACAAATAAATAAAAATATTCTGCCGTATCCAGGAAGCTATCCTGATAGCCTAGTTTTTCCTGTAACTCTTTCGCTTCTTCTTTGGGATATCCAGGTACGATACGGTCAACCAGAGTGGAACAGAATGTATTTTCGCTCTCTATCCATGAGATAAATTCAGGGGATAGCTTCCACTCCCGGGCATAACGTAACACTAAGCTTTTTAATGCCTCGCCGTTATAATCAATCAGTTCGCAAGGAATAATAACCCAGCCTTTATCAGGACTACCGCTGAAAGTATTGAATCGTTCTAACAGCAGGCGCGTCAATTTCGCCGGATAGCTTGTCGGAGGCGCATCATTTACGCTATCCCCTTCGTGATAGCTGATACCGGCCTCAGTGGTATTAGAAAAAACGAAGCGGATATGTGGGTCACGGGCTAATGCCAGAAACGATTCGAATGATTGATAAGGATTAATTTCATTATTTACACTACGGATAATACGAAAATCACTGACTGTTTCGCTATTCTCATCCAGTCCACGAATGATTGTGGTATATAAACCATCCTGAGTATTTAATGATGGTGGAAAATCGGTATTAATCGGGCGAACCACCGTGATTCCGGCATTAAGCTGGGTATTCTCGTTTAGAATATCAATAGACCAGTCGACAAAAGCTCTTAAAAAATTACCTTCCCCGAACTGTATCACGCGTGTCGGATACACATTTCCAGGAAAGTTTTTTCGATTTAATATTTTCATTATAGACTCTTCCTTTAGAAATGAATGACACCCTTGATGAGTTCACGGTTATTAATTACGGATTCCTCATACTGCTCGGCAAGAGAGGCGAATTTATAGTGATGAGTCAACATCATGTCTGCATTAAGTTTATTTTCCGCCATTAGCCGACCGACTTTTTGAAAGTCTTCCGGTGTTGCATTTCGGCTCCCCATCATGGTGGTTTCTTTTTTGTGAAAATCCGGGTCAGAGATACTCAAGTTTCCTTTAAATAAACCGACAAAAACAATGGTTCCACCGTGACGGATCAGATTCACCGCATTATTCATGGCGTGCTGATTTCCTGTAGCGTCAATCACTTTTAGTGGAAGCGCGCCGTCAAACTGCGCTCTAAGACTGGCTTCAAAATTCTCAGCGGAAGGATCGACCGTAGCCAGAGCAATATTTTTTTCAACCTGCTGTCTTCTTACAGGGCTGGTATCGGCGACAACGACATGAGCGCCATCAGCATGGGCAATCGCGGCAACCCCCAGACCAATCGGACCCGCTCCAACTACAAGTACAGCATCACCCGGTTGTACAGCAGCACGCCTTACAGCATGAGCACTAATCGCAAAAGGTTCGATCAGTGCAGCAGCCTCAGGAGCAATACCTTCTGTCGGAAGCAAGTTACTAAAAGGCACATTTAAAGAGTCTGCAAAACCCCCATCTTGATGGACACCAATAACAGAGATATTTTCACAACAGTTTGTTTTACCGCTCAGGCATGATGGGCATGTTTGACAGGCAACATAAGGGATAACGGAGACTTGCTGACCCACTTTAAACGTCTCAGACTCACTGCCTAGCTCGATAATTTCACCACAAATTTCATGACCCAGTACTCTTGGGTAACTAAAGAAGGGTTGATTCCCTCCCCAGGCGTGAATATCTGTTCCACAAATACCCACTGTTTTAATTTTTATCTTTGCTTCATTTTTTACCGGTGGATGAGAAACTCTTTTTTCCCAGACAAGTTTTTTAGGCTCAGGGCAAACTAATGCATTGATCATCGACATAATACTTTCCTTTTGAGGAAGGGAAATTAAATAACTAATTAACAGTAGAAAGGTTCTTTATATGATCTATAAACCAAAAAATGGAATATCAGAGAGTTCTCAATATGACATGGGTTTAAATGTCTACTCATATAAATAGCATTTCATACAATTCATCATTCTCAACGATGCATAAGAATATTTATCCTTAGCAGGTTCGTTTATTTCTTGAAGAGTAATTTCAGCCAAAAATAAGAAAAAATCGTCAACAACCCTGACATCTGTGACTTAGCGCTCACAAATCCGTACAAAATGTGTTTTTAAATACAACTAATTGATATATAGTTATTTTTTATTAATGTACGGATAAAAAACAAGAAATCATTAACCGACGCACGATTCAGTCATATCAATGGAAGATAATTTTCTTTTCTCATTATCCTCGCTATCAAATGATTTCATTCGGTTCTGTAAATATGGATTCATTTACCGTTTCATCATGACTTAAATACATTAGGTTGATATTTTCTCTCAATGATACTGGATGAGAAGGAGTTTGATGTGGATAGTATTGACAATACCCTTACCCAAGACGGCAATGTTAAAAATAAAAATAAGATGTATGAAACTCACGACGCTGAACAACCGTTACCCGCTAAAAGTCAGCGATTAAAAAAGATACAAATAACGGCAATGATTTTATTATTTCTTGCCGCTGTTATTAACTATCTTGATAGAAGCTCCCTTTCTGTTGCGAACTTAACCATACGTGAAGAACTCGGGCTAAGTGCAACTGAAATAGGTATTCTGTTATCTGTATTCTCACTTGCTTACGGTATCGCTCAATTACCCTGTGGCCCTTTACTTGACAGAAAAGGTCCGCGTTTGATGTTGGGTATTGGCATGTTTTTCTGGTCACTATTCCAGGCGTTATCCGGTATGGTTCATACCTTTACCCAGTTTGTTTTAGTCCGTATCGGCATGGGGATTGGCGAAGCGCCAATGAACCCTTGCGGTGTCAAAGTCATCAATGACTGGTTCAATATTAAAGAACGTGGTCGTCCGATGGGATTTTTTAATGCGGCCTCAACGGTCGGCGTTGCAATAAGTCCCCCTATTCTTGCTGCAATGATGCTGGTTATTGGCTGGCGTGGCATGTTTATTACCATCGGGGTGATGGGTATTTTCCTCGCGATCGGCTGGTATATGCTGTATCGCAACCGTGAAGAAATCATGCTTACAGAAGATGAGCAATGTTATCTCAACGCGGGCAGTGTTAGCGCTAAGCGCAACCCATTAAGTTTTGCAGAATGGCGGGGATTATTTAAGAACCGTACCATGTGGGGCATGATGCTTGGTTTTAGTGGTATCAATTACACCGCATGGCTTTATCTGGCATGGCTGCCTGGATATCTGCAGTCATCTTATAATCTTGACCTGAAAAGCACGGGTATGATGGCGGCAATTCCTTTTATGTTTGGTGCTGTCGGCATGCTGTTAAACGGTTATGTTACTGACTGGATAGTCAGAAAAGGCGTCTCACCGTTAAGAAGTCGTAAGGTGAGTATCGTTATTGGTATGGTCTGCTCCGCAATGTTTACCTTTATTGTGCCACAGGCGGAAACCTCTCTCTCTGCCGTGTTATTAATCGGTATGGCGCTGTTCTTTATTCACTTTGC